>Ga0209805_1001425_pt1 | contig 14474 bp, 14 predicted proteins | sample GraSoiAngelo_148_FD_185905 | JGI IMG/M metagenome (GOLD analysis project Ga0209805, IMG submission 185905) | Grasslands soil microbial communities from the Angelo Coastal Reserve, California, USA - 14_1009_09_20cm (SPAdes) (version 2) | ecosystem: Environmental > Terrestrial > Soil > Grasslands ... | reverse complement strand
GCCTTGTTGCCGACCGTGTCCATCCGGTGGGCGGCGTTGAGGGTGAGCAGCCGCGCCTGGTCGATCAGGATGCGCGACTGCGCGATCCGTTCCAGCCAGACCGATTGCTCCGCGAGGGGGTGGCCGAACGCGACCCGCCCACTGAGTCTCCGGCACATCAGCTCGAGCCCGACTTCCGCTACGCCGATCAGACGCATGCAGTGATGGATCCGGCCCGGCCCCAGCCTCGCCTGGGCGATCTCGAAGCCACGCCCCTCGCCCAGGAGGATGTTGGCGACCGGCACCCGGACGTCCGTGAAGTCGACTTCGCCGTGGCCGTGGGGCGCGTCGTCGTAGCCAAAGACGGTGAGCGGGCGCAGCACCCGGACCCCGGGAGTATCGCGGGGCACGAGCAGCATCGATTGCTGCCGGTAGCGGTCCGGGTTGGCGGCATCGGTCTTCCCCATGAAGATGAAGATCGCGCAGCGCGGGTCCATGGCGCCCGAGGTCCACCACTTGCGGCCATTGATCACGTAGGCATCCGCCTCACGCCTGATCTGACTCTCGATGTTGGTGGCATCCGACGAGGCCACCGCGGGCTCCGTCATGGCGAATCCGGAACGGATCTCGCCGGCGAGCAGCGGCCTTAGCCATTGCGCCTTTTGCGCTTCGCTGCCGAAGCGCTCGAGGATCTCCATGTTGCCGGTGTCGGGCGCTGAGCAGTTGAAGACTTCGGGCGCCCACTCGACGCGGCCCATGATCTCGCACAGCGGCGCGTACTCCAGGTTGCTGAGCCCGGCGCCTTTAGTCGACTCGGGCAGGAACAGGTTCCATAACCCGGCGGCGCGCGCTTTCGGCTTGAGCTCCTCGACCACCGGGTTGGGCCGCCACCGGTCAGCCGCCGAGTCAGCCTCCTGGTAGCGGCGCTGGTTTGGATAGACGAACTCGTCCATGAAGGCGCCCAGCTTCTGCCGCAGCGCGTCGACCTTCGGTGAGTAGTCGAAGTCCATCGTCCTGATCCCTCCTCAGCGGCTGTGCCGATGGTAATCGGAACAGGCCGGGACCGCCGCGCGCGGCCCGGCCCGCACGATTACGAGGGAATGCCGTTGCTCGGCGGCGTTGCCGGCGTCCCCGAGTACTGGTTGATCGAACCCGAGTCGCTCGAGGTGTAGACCGGGCCCACGGTCGTGGCGTTGCCGTCGGCCCCGATGGTCGCCACCTGGACGCCGAGGTACCCCAGGTGGTTGTTCGACCCATAGCCGTATGGCGCCAGGCCTGGGCCTCCCGTCAGCTTGGTGGTCTCGAGCGTGTGTACGATGCCGGCGCGGGTGGGATTACGGCCTGCCGCCTTGATCGCTTGCACGAATGCGTAGGCCGCCCCCATCCCGTACAGGACGTTGCCATCCCAGGGAAGGCTCTGGATGTACTGGTCGTGGATCTTCTTGAAGAGTGTGATCCAGGGATTCGAGGCGTCCGTCACGAGCGGCAGGTAGGCGTCGGTGACCATGCCGGTCAGCAGCTGGCCGCCGGCCGCGCCACTGGAGAACTTCGTCAATAAGCCGGTCAGCGTCGGGACGTCGGACCCGACGTTGCTGACCACCCAAACCGGGTTGTAATGCAGCTTGGCCGCCGTCAGCAACGCCAGCGCCGTGAAGGCCGGGATGCTGAAGGACACCACGACCTGGGCACCCGATGCCTGCAACGCCGCGATCTGCGGCGCGACGTTGGTGTTGGTCGGGACATAGTTCTGCCGGCTCGCGACCGAGGAGATTTGCTGGTCGAGGCCCTTGACGCCGTCCAGCCCGAATTCGTCGTTCTGATAGAAGTAGCCGACCTTCTTGCCAGCGAGGTTCTGCTGGATGTACTGGCCGAGGATCTTGCCTTCAATCGTGTAGTCGGGTTGCCAGCCGAAGGTGTAGGGATGCGTTGAGGGATCGTTCCAGCAGTTGCAGCCGCTGGCGACGAAGAGGTCGGGAACTTTTTCCGAATTGAGGTAATCGACGACCGCCAAGTGGGTCGGCGTCCCGAGCGCATTGAACACGGCAAACACCTTGTCCTGCAGCACCAGCTTGCGGGTGACGCTGGAGGTCGTGGTCGGGTTGTAGCCGTCGTCGAGGTACTCGTAGGTGATCTTGCGGCCGAAGATGCCGCCGTGCGCGTTGACATACTGGAAATAGGCATTCGCCGCGGGCGCGATTTCCGAATAGCCGGGCGCGGCCGGGCCGGTGAGCGGCTGGGTACTGCCGATTTTGATCTCGCTCGTGGTGATCCCCGGCGCCGAGGCGGTATTCGTGGTGCCGCCGCTCTCGCCGCACGCCGCCAGCAGGGCAAGGGCGCAGCCGATCGCGATCCGGCTCATCGCCGACGTCATGTGGTTGATCTGAATGTTCAAGCGGACCTCCTTCCTTTTAGTGTTTGAGCGTTAGCTTCCCGCAGGATCGTCCCAATCGACCACCCCCTTGTGATTGGTCGCCGCCCCGGCCCAGCGCGCGCGAGCCAGGGCGAGCAGGCGGCGCAGACCGCCGTCGATGCCATAGGGAACGACCAGCATCGCCACCACCAGGACCGCGCCATAGATCAAGAGCGGCAGGTTGTTGCCCACCGAGCTCGGCAGGTTGAGGCTGCTGGCCATGCCGCTGGTGAAGTTGGGCACGAACACCAGCACGATCGAGCCCCAGACGGCTCCGCTGAGGCTGCCGAGCCCGCCGATCACGATCGCGCTGATGAGCTGCAGGGAGAGGGCAACGCCGAAGCCGGCCGGCGCCGTCAGCCCCGACCAGTACGCGAACAGCGAGCCGGCCAGTCCGGCACAGGCGGAGCTGACCACGAAGGCGACGACCTGGGTGCGCGCGACGTTGATCCCGGCGAGCGCCGCGGCCGCTTCGTGATCACGAACCGCTTTGAAGCTACGGCCCACCGAGCTCTGCAGCAGGTTGCCGAGCAATACCAGGGTGACCAGCGCGACGGCGATCGCGATCCAGGCCATCCAGCGCTCCGGCGGAAAGTCCGCGCCGAGCCAGCTGGGCGCCGCCGGCGGCGGCACGGTCAGCCCTTCCTCGCCTCCGAAGACATGGGAATATCGCGTCGCAATCTGGGGCAGCCCCACCGCCAGCGCCAGCGTCGCCCCGGCGAGGTATGGCCCGCGCAGGCGCGCCGCCGCCACCCCGAAGACGGCGCCCACCAGTGACGCGCCGGCCAGTGACAAGAGCAGTACCAGGAGGAGGGGCAGGTCATGGCCGCGAAGCAGCAGCGAGGTCGAGTAGGCGCCCACCGCCATCAGCGCGCCGTGGCCGAGCGAGAGCTGGCCGTTGACGCCGGTCAGGAGGTTAAGCCCGGCGGTGGCGATGACGAAGATCGCGACCGCGGCCAGGGTGTAGTCGTCGTACGCGCCGATCTGCGAGCTCAGCAGCAGCAGCAGGATGAAGGCGACGACCGCGAGACCAAGGTGTCGGCTCAGCGTTGGGGTGAGCAACGAGCGCCAGCCCTTGACAACAGCCGGCATCGCTAGACCACGCGCTGCGCGCGCCAGGCGAGCAGCCCGCGCGGCCGGACCATGAGCACCGCGATCAGGATCACCAGCGCGCCGACCGTTTCCAGGTCGGAGCCGAAATAGCCACCGACGTAGCTCAGGGCGAAGCCCATGGACAGCCCGCCGATGACGGCGCCGGGCGGGCTGTCGAGGCCGCCCAGGATGGCACCGGTGAATCCGAAAACGAGCACCTGGTCCATGTAGGTGGGATAGAGCAGCAGCGAGGGCGCGATCAGCAGCCCCGCCAGCGCGCCGACCAGCGAGGCGAGCGCCCAGCCGAGCGTGAGCATCCGCCCGACCCGAATCCCAAGCAGGCGGGAGACCTCGGCGTTGAAGGCCGCCGCCCGCATCCGCAGGCCCAGGTCGGTCCGTTGAAACAACAGCAGGAGTAGCGCCATCAGGACGAGCACGCTGACGAGGGTGAAGAGGTCGAAGCTGGAAAACGGCACCTGCAGCGAGCCCAGCCGGATGCCCACGATCGAGAAAGCGGACGGGAAGGAGCGGATCTGCCCGCCGAACAGCATCGGCGCCAGCGCCTCGAGCACCAGGAGCAGGCCCAGCGTCAGGATCACGACGTTCAGGGGCGGCGCGCTTTCCACCGGCCGCACCAGCACGCGCTCGACGACCGCGCCCAGGACGAATCCACAAAGCAGAGCAATGACGAAGGCCAGCCAGTAGGGCGCGCCGCGCTCCAGGCTGAAGAGCGCCAGGTACGTCGTGAACATCGCCATCGCGCCCTGCGCGAAGTTCACGACCCGGGTGGCGCGCCAGATCATCACCAGCGCGAGCGCCATGGCCGCGTAGATCGACCCTTCGGTGAGGCCGTTGAGCGTCAGGACGACGAAGCGTTGCACTGTTCCCGATCCCGGTCAGAACCCGAGGTAGGCATGGCGCAGGCCCTCCTCGGAGGCGAGCCGGCGCGCCTGGTCGTGCGCGACGACGCGCCCCAGCGAGAGCACCACCGCATCGTCGGCGACGGAGAGCGCGCTGCGTGCATTCTGCTCGATCAGTACCACGGTCAGCTGACGCTGCTGCACCAGCTGCTTGATGCGGGCCATGATCTGGATCAGCACCAGGCTCGCCAGCCCCAGTGACGGCTCGTCGAGCAGCAGCACCCGCGGACGCGCCGAAAGCGCGCGCGCGATCGAGAGCATCTGGCGCTCGCCACCCGACAGGGTGAAGGCCGGCAGATGCCGGCGCTCGGCGAGCGGCCGAAACAGCTCGTAGGCTTCCGAAAGCGCGGTGCCCCGGTCGGCGCGGTCGGTGCGCCACAGCCCGCCGAGCCGCAGGTTCTCTTCGACTGTCAGCTCCGCCAGCACGCCACGCCCCTCCGGCACATGGCCGATCCCAAGCCGCGCGATCGCCTCGGGCGCCAGGCGCGAGATCTCCTTCTGGTCGAACCGGATCGACCCGGAGCGCGGCCGCACCAGGCCCGAGATGGTCCGCACCAGCGTGGTTTTGCCGGCGCCATTGGCGCCCAGCACCGCCATCACCGAGCCTTCGGCGACGCGGAAGGAGACGCGCTCGAGCGCCACCACCGGGCCATAGGCGACGGTCAGATCGACGATCTCAAGCACCGGTGCCGCCCTCCGCCGTTTTCACGTCCTCACCGAGATAGGCAGTGCTCACCTCGCGGTTGCCCCGGATCTCCTGCGGTGTCCCGGAGGCGATCACGTGGCCAAAGTTGAGCACGTGGATCCGTTGCGAGATCGCCATCACCAGGTCGACGTGGTGCTCGACCACCACCACGCTCATCCGCCGGCGCAGCCGTCCGACCAGCTCGGCAAGCCGGTCGATCTCGCCGGCCGAGAGCCCGCTGGCCGGCTCGTCGAGCAACAGCAGCTCAGGTTCGGCCATCAGGGCGCGCGCGAGGATGACGCGTTTTTGCAACCCGTAGGGCAATGCGGCCGGGTGCGCATCAGCCACCGAGACGATGCCCAGCTCGTCGAGGACCTGGGTCGCCTGCTCGCGAAGCCGCCACTCGAGCCGGTCCGCCCGCGGCATCGCGAGCAACGAGGCAAAGAAATTGGGACGAACGCGCGAGCCGACCAGGAGGTTCTCGAGGACTGTCAGTCCGGGCCAGAGTCCGAGGCTCTGGAGCGTGCGGGCAATTCCCAGCCTCGCCAGCTGGTGGGGCGCGGTGCCGAGCAGCGCCTTGCCGCGGTAGCGGATCGTGCCCCTCGCCGGCCGAAGAAAGCCGCACACGGCATTGAAGAGGGTGGTCTTGCCGGCGCCGTTGGGGCCGATGATGCCATGGATCTCGTTGGCCTCGACTTTGAGCGAGACGCCATCCAGCGCCAGCACGCCGCCAAAGCGCACGGTGAGGTCCGCGACGTCAAGCGTCGGCTGCTCCAACCCTTGCCTCTGCTCCCTAACGAGCGTTCGTCAGAGTATAGCGTCGGCCCCAGCCGCGCAGCAGGGCAACGGCCGCGTCGACGTAGGTCTTCGCGACCCGCTCGACGTCCGCCTGGTCGCGGGCCTGGAACCACTGAAACATCCCATTGACCATGTCGAAGACCGCCATGGCGGCGAGCTTGGGGTCCTCGACGCTAAAGAGCCCCTGCCGCCGGCCCTGCTCGATCACCGCCACCAGAGCATCCCGGTAGGCGCGCCGGAGGCGGTTGACCTGCGCCCGCAGCTCGGGAGGAAGGCTCCGCCGCTCGCGCGTGTTGACCAGCACCTCACCCCGGCGCGCCAGGCTGAAGCGAATATGCTCGCCGAGCACGTCCTGGATCGTCTCGACCGGTCCCTTGCCCTGATGAAAGAGCGGCATGACGGCCGCGTTGAAGTCGCTCTGCAGGCCGAAGCAGATGGCAAACAGGATGTGTTGCTTTCCCGGGAAATGGTGGTACAGCGACGATGGTCGCATGGCGAGCGCCGCCGCCAGGTCGCGGATACTGGCCGCGTCGTAGCCTCGCTCGGTGAAGAGCCGGGTCGCGGTCTCCAGCACCTGGTCGACCCTGACGCTCGGCGCGCCGGCCGCTAGCGGCTCGACCTTCTCCATGCCTATGTCCCTCTTGCCATAATAATGGGACTTCGAGCGAACGATCGTTAGGGAGCGGGGAATGGACTTCTCACTCAGCGACGAACAGCGAATGATCCTGGGGACCGTGCGCGAGTTCGTGGGCCGGGAGCTGATGCCGCTCGAGGCGCCAATCCAGCGTGCCGAGCTCGAGGGACGTCACTTTCCCGATCGCTCGACGCTCCGGCAGCTCCAGGGGACCGCCCGCAAGGCGGGCCTCTGGGGCCTACTGACGCCGGAGGAGTACGGCGGCGCCAACCTCGGCTTCCTGATGACCGCCCTGATCACGATGGAGACCGCCCGCGCGCTTGTGCCCTTCATCTACGGCGGAAGCGCCGACAACATCCTTTATCAATGCACGCCGGCGCAGCGTGAGCGCTACCTCCTTCCCACCATCGAGGGCGAGCGCCAGAGCTGTTTCGCCCTGACCGAGCCGGACACCGGCTCGGACGCCACCAACATCCAGATGCCCGCAGTCCGCGATGGCGACCACTGGGTGCTCAACGGCCAGAAGGTCTTCATCACCAATGGGTGCGAAGCCGACTTCGCGATCGTCTTTGCCGTCACCGACCGAGGTAAGGGATACAGGGGCGGCGTCACCGCCTTCCTCGTCGACCGGTCGATGGGCTGGACCAGCCGCCGGATCGAAACGATGGGCTCCTGGGGACCGGCCGAGCTGCATTTCGACAACGTCCGAGTGCCGGACGAGAACGTGCTCGGTGAGGTGGGGGAGGGTTTCAAGCTGGCGATGGCGTGGATCGGCCAGGGCCGCTTGCTGATCCCGGCGCGCGCGGTCGGCCAGGCGCAGCGGCTGCTCGAGATGGGGCGCGAGTACGCCCGTCAGCGAATCGCCTTCGGCCATCCGATCGCCGATTACCAGGCGATCCAGTGGATGCTGGCCGACAGCGCGGTGGAAATCGAGGAGGTGGGCTGGCTGGTCTTGAGCGCCGCCGGGCGCGCGGATCAGTCGGGCGATGCCCGGCATGCCATCTCGATGGCTAAGCTCGCCGGCGCCGAGATGATCTGGCGGGTGGCCGACCGGGTCCTGCAGATCCACGGCGGCACCGGCTATACGAAGGAGCTGCCGATCGAGCGGGTGATGCGAGACGTTCGCGTCTACCGCATCTACGAGGGGACCGACGAAATCCAGCGCCGCTCGATTGCGCGCAACCTACTGGAGCGCAACGCACCGATCGGGTCCTGGGCATGATCTTCCGCAGCCGCTTCGCCGACGTCGCGATCCCGGAGGTTTCCCTGGCCGAATTCGTAATCGAGAAGGCGGACACGTACGGCGATCGGCCGGCGCTGATCGATGGGCCGTCGGGACGAATTGTGACCTATGCCGCACTGGCCGGCACCGTCCGCGCTCTGGCTGCGGGACTTAAGCAGCGAGGCTTTGGCAAGGGGGACGTCTTCGCCGTCTACAGTCCCAATCTTCCCGAATATGCCGCGGTGCTGCACGCGGTCGCCATGCTGGGCGGGATCACCACGACGGTAAATCCTTTGTACACGGCGCGAGAGCTCGCCGAGCAACTGGCGGACGCCGACGCCCGTTTCCTGATCACGGTTCCACCATTGCTGGAGCGCGCACGCGAGGCGAGCCGGCAGGCCGGTGTCAAAGACGTCTTCGTCTTCGGCGAGGCAGAGGAAGCGACCAGCTTCGCCAGCTTGCTGCAGACCGGCGGCAGCGTGCCGAAGGTGTCGATCGCGCCCAGGACCGACAACGTGGTCATGCCCTACTCGAGTGGCACCACCGGCCTGCCCAAGGGCGTGATGCTAACCCACTACAACCTGGTGGCGAACATCTGCCAGACGGAACCACTGTTCCCCGAGATCGAGCGCGTGATCGCGGTGCTGCCCTTCTATCACATCTACGGATTGACCGTCTTGCTCAACATCAGCCTCCATCACGGCGACACCGTGATCACGATGCCGCGCTTCGACCTGGAGCAATTCCTGCAGCTGATGCAGCAGCACGCGGTGACCCGCGCCTATCTCGTTCCGCCGATCGTACTCGCCCTCGCCAAGCATCCGCTGGTCGAGAAATACAACCTCGGTTCGCTGCGGTCGATCAACTCGGGGGCGGCGCCACTGGGTGGAAACGTCGAACAAGCCTGCGGCGACCGCCTCGACTGTTTCGTCGCCCAGGGCTACGGACTGACCGAGACCAGCCCGGTGGTTTCGACCACGCCGATCGATCCGGCCGTGCGCCGGCCAGGGTCCGCCGGCCTGCTGATCCCGAACACCCAGTGCAAGGTCGTCGATCCGGCCAGCGGCGCCGAACTGGAGGCCAACCAGCAGGGCGAAGTCTGCATCCGCGGTCCGCAGGTGATGAAGGGCTATCTCAATCAGCCGGCGGCGACCGCCGCCATGCTCGAGCCGGATGGCTGGCTGCACACCGGCGACATCGGCATGGTGGACGAGGATGGCTACCTGTTCGTCGTCGATCGCCTCAAGGAGCTGATCAAGTACAAGGGGTTCCAGGTGGCGCCCGCCGAGCTTGAGAGCCTGCTGCTGAAACATCCGGCGGTGGCAGACGCCGCGGTGATCCCGCATCCGGACGCCGAAGCCGGCGAGGTGCCGAAGGCCTTTGTCGTCATGAAGGGTGCGGCGTCCCCCGAGGAATTGATGTCCTTCGTGAACGGCCAGGTCGCCCCGTTCAAGAAGATCCGGCAGCTCGAAGTGGTCTCGGAGATCCCCAAGAGCCCGGCGGGCAAGATTCTGCGGCGGGCGTTAATCGAGCGCGAACGGTCTCACGCCGGCGCCTGACCGATGGCCACGACGTTTCGCCCTGGCGAACGCTTTGCCGAAATGGATGGCTGGCAGCCAAAGCCCGGCGAGCGCGGCATCTTTGCGACGCTCGGCTGGCGCCGGGTGGAGGTCGCGCCGGGGCGAGCCGTGCTCGAATGGGAGCCGACCATCGATCACGCGTTTCCCGCCGGCAACGATTGGATCGTTCACGGCGGCATGGTGACCGCCATCCTCGACACCGCGATGGGCAGCGCCACCTGGACGCTGCTCGATCGCGACGAGGTCTTCCTCACCGCCGACCTGCGCACCGAGTTCTATCGCCCGGCTCGCCCCGGACCGGTGCGCGCGACCGGCTGGGTGGTGCAGAAGACGCGTCGCGTCACGTTCGCCGCCGCGGAATTGCACGACGACGGTGGCCTGCTGCTCGCCAGCGGCCGCGCCAGCCAGGTCATCATCGACCTGCAGGCCCATCCGGAGCGTGACCGACCCGGGCCAGCCCGCTCAGTGGGTTCTCGTTGATCCAGGATTCAGAGCGGCTCACCGTCGGCACCCTCGGCACGCTGATGCCACCGGCGGCCAACCTTGGGAAGAACGCGCGGCGCAACGAGGAGCAGGGATACGCCGCCTTGTGGTGGCCCGATCACTACATGGGCTGGTTCCCGCAGAGCCTCTGGACACCGGACATCACCCCGCTCGCCGCGCTTCAACCGAACCCCGACATCTTCTTCGATCCCCTGATCGCGATCGCCGCTGCCGCCGGCGCCACCAGCGAGGTCCAGCTCGGCACCGCGGTGACCGAGGCCCTGCGCCGCCATCCGGTGGAGCTGGCGCAGGCCTTCCTCACGCTCGACCACCTGGCGCCCGGCCGGATCATCTGCGGCCTCGGGTCCGGCGAGGCGCTCAACCTGCTGCCCTATGGGATCCCGTTCGATCGTCCGGTGGGCCGGCTGGAAGAAGCCGTTCGCATCATTCGCCTGCTCTGGTCCAGCGATGGGCCGGTCGATTTCGAGGGCGAGCATTTCCGCCTGCAGCAAGCGGTGCTGGGGCTGAAGCCGGCCCCGGAGGGCCCACCCGAGATCTGGCTGGCGGCTCACGGACCGCGAATGCTCGAGATCACCGGCCGCTACGCGGATGGCTGGCTGCCGGAGTTCTTGCCACTCGACGACTATCGCGGGCGGCTGCAGCGCATCCAGCAGGCGCGCGACGCCGCGGGGCGATCCGCGCAGTCCTTTACCCCGGGGATGTACGCGAAGCTCGTCCTCACCGATGAGCACGAGCAGGCGCATACGTTGCTAAAGTCGCCGCTGCTGCGTATCCTCGCGCTGACCCAGCCCGCCGAGGCCTTTGCCCGTCATGGCGCCATGCATCCCCTGGGCGAGAAGGCCTTCGGCGTCCGAGAGTTCATCCCGGTGCGCTACAGCCGCGACCAGATTCTCGGATTGATCGATGGCGTCCCTCCGGCCGTGGTCGAGACGGGCGTGCTGCACGGTACGCCAGAGGATGTCGCGGAGCAGCTCGCTCCGTATGCGCGCGTGGGCTTGCGGCATGTCGTCCTTTGGAACGTCACCTTCTTCGGCGATGCCTCGCTCATCCGTCGCAGCTACCAATTGATGGGCTCACTGCTCGAGTTACTTCGCGAGACTCGCGTCGGCGAATGGGCGGGCTCGAACGCGTGAGCAACCCGATCGTCTCCAGAGACTTGATCGGGCGCCAGTCCGACGAGGTCCTGATCGAGGTCGAGCGAGGCGCCATTCGGAAATTTGCCGAGGCGGTCGGCGACACGACCGAGGCCTGCCTTCGCGGTGAGGTGTCGCCGCCCACCTTTCCGACCACGATCCGCATCCCGATTCCCGGCGTCACCTACGACCTGGCCCGGGTCCTGCACGGTGGCCAGGAGTACCGATTTCAGCGGCCGATCCGAGCCGGCGACCGCTTGCGCTGCCGGACCCGGCTGGCCGACGTCTACCAGCGCGAGGGCCGGCTCGGAGCCATGACCATTCTGATCATCGAGCTCGAGGGCAACGGGGAGAACGGCGAGCCGGTGTTCACCGGGCGCAGCACGGTGATCGTGCGGTGACGGACACCGTCGCGACGCGCATCAGCGCCTGCGAGCTCTCGATCGGGAGCGCGCTTCCGGAATTGCGCAAGGATGCCATCACGAAGGTGCAGCTGGTGAAGTATGCCGGCGCGTCCGGCGACTATAACCTGATCCATACCGACGACGAGACCGCGCGGCGGGTCGGGCTCGATGGCGTCATCGCCCACGGCATGCTGAGCATGGCGTTCCTCGGCCAGTACCTGTGCTGGCTGACCGGTCCGGAATCGATCCGCCGGCTCGGCGTCCGCTTCGTCGAGATGGTCCGGCCGGGCGACGTGCTCACCTGCCGCGGCCGCGTCAAGACGGTGGAGCCGGAGGCCACCGGACGGCGAATGACGCTGGAGCTGTGGGTGGAGAATCAGCGGGCTCAGCAGGTCACGCTCGGCGAGGCGGATGTGGTGACTTCATGAGCGGGCGCTTCGAGGGCCGCACCGCGCTGGTGACGGGTGGCGGCCGCGGCATCGGCGCCGCCACCGCCACCCGCTTCGCTGCCGAGGGTGCCGCCGTCGTCGTCTCCGACCTGGATCGCGAGCCTGCAGAAGCCGTCGCCCAGCAGATCCGCGGCGGCGGCGGCCGCGCGCTGGCGGTCGCCTGCGACGTGACCGATCGCACCGCCGTCGAGGCGCTCTTCAGGGCCGCGACCGACGAGCTCGAAAACGTCGACATCCTGGTGACCTGCGCCGGCATCCTCCGCGACAACCTGGTGCACAAGATGTCCGACGACGATTGGGACATGGTGATCGACACCCATCTGCGCGGCACCTTTCTCTGCGCCCAGGCGGCGCAGCGGCTGATGGTGCCGCGCCGCTTCGGCAAGCTGGTCTTTCTCTCGTCGAACTCGGCGCTTGGCAATCGCGGGCAGGCCAACTACTCGGCGGCCAAGGCAGGGATCCAGGGGTTGGCGCGCACCCTCGCCATCGAGCTCGGCCCGTTCAACATCAATGTCAATGCGGTGGCCCCCGGCTTCGTGGAGACGCGCATGACCCGCGCGGTCGCCGAACGCACCGGCACCGACTACGATGCGCTCAAGAAGGCGGCCGCGGAGCGCGCCGCGCTGCGGCGCACCGGCCGGCCGGAGGACATCGCCGGTGTGATCAGCTTTTTGTGCAGCGAGGAGGCCAGTTTCGTCACCGGTCAAACGCTTTATGCCACCGGTTCGCCCTGACCTGGCCGGCGTCGTCGTGCAGACGCACGGCGGGCCGGTCGAGGGTCGGGTCCGCGAGGGCGTCACCGCGTTCAGGGGGATCCCCTTCGCGGCCCCGCCGTTCGGCGCCAACCGCTTCCGGCCTCCGCCGCCGCTATATCTCATCAAGCCGCTGACGGCAACCGGTGCCTAATCACAAGCCTTCGAGCACGACCGGCGTCTCACATACTGACGGCAATGTCCGGTCTCCGACTTGTCTCACGTAAAAGCCTGCACCTGGCTCGGTAGTGGCAGCGACGCGGTTGCTTTAGTGTGGCCGCCGGGACATTCGGCGCGCGGAAATCCGTTAACCATCTTCAACGAGAAAGGCAACGCGGTCGCAACGGTTGGGAAACTCGCAAACCTTGATGGATCGGTGGCGGCCCCGGAGTCTATGCAGGGACGGCCGATCTTCGGGTGTCCACTGATGTCCTCGGTGGTACTGGTTGCGCCAATTGAATGACTTATCCCGCGGTCACCGGCAGGACGACCTAGCTGACGGTTACCATCGCGCTACTTTGCGATGACTTGGTGTCGATATCGAAGACTTCAACGGTGATTGTGTAGCTACCGCCGGTTGCATAGATGCAGGACGTTATCCAGGGTCTGCTCACCTCGCTTGCCCCAGACCCTGAACCGCAGTCAATTAACACATTCACGATCGGGGTCTGCGGAGAGTCGGTGGAAGCAGAGGCATCTGCTGTCACCGTCAGGGGCGCCGTGCCCTTCGCGGGCTTCACGCTCAAGACGGCCACCGGTGCCCCGACTGGCGGCCCTTGCGAAGCGCCCGCTGCCGGTGTCGCGACAGTTAACGGTGCCCTCGACGCCCCGTGCCCAGCGGTACTGGCGGTTTGATGCGCAGGGGTGGCCTTGCCGGCCGTCAGGGGCAGGCGGCGTGATTTGGCTGATGCGGCGGCCGCCGCGTTTGACAGGCGGTTCCGTGGATCGTCCGACGTCTGCATCGAGTGTTGTGACCCCGATGCCGACACGCGGGTTGCTGCTCGATGCAACTGCTCAGTTCGAGTAAAGAGCGAATACGGGAGGGCGATGGCCATCAATAAAACCATCGCACCGATGCAATAGTCGAGCAAGAGTATCCGATGCTGGCTCAAACCCCTTCCACCTTCAGCGCCCCCTCAGCGGCCCATGATACCGCTAATGAGCGGCGCGGCCGCCTTCGACTGCCCGCCGATGCCCGCGCCTCCATCCGATGGGCGCACGTGTCGCCCGGTGGCTGTCGGTTTCATCATCGCGGCAACCCTATTAGGTCTGCGCTGGGGCGTGGACGGATCTTGGGCGTGTTTAGCTGCGCCGACCCAAGGTCGCGTCGCGCATGACGTGTTCGGGGTCGACCGTGGACTTTGCGTACTCCGGACGCCCGCGAGGGCGATAGGTCTGGATGGTGATGCCCCGGGAGGTGGTCCGCGAGTTGACCAGGTCGAGCGCGACGTCCGGACCGGAATCGGGGAACAGTCGCTGGCCCTGGCCGATGACGACGGGATATGTGAGCAGGTCGAGTTGGTCGACCAGGTTGTTGGCGAGCAGCCATCGGACGAGGGCACCGCTGCCGGGCACCAGCAGCGTGCCGTCTTGATGCGCCTTCAGATCACGGACGGCCGTGGCGACGTCGCCGTGCAGGACAGTCGTGCCCGCCCACTGCGGATCGGCGAGGCTGGTCGATGCCACATACTTGGGCCGGCTGTTCAGCGCGGCGGCGATCGGGCTCGTGCTCGGATCGGCCATCGCTCCCCAGGAGCCGGCGAAGATCTCGTACGTCCGCCGGCCAAAGAGGAACGCGGCCGCGCCGCCGTAGACCTGGTTGAGATAGTCCCCGGTTTCGGGGTCGAGAAGTGGTATGGCCCATCCGCCGCGCTCGAAGCCGCCGCTGCGATCCTCGTCAGGTCCGCCCAAC
>Ga0209805_1001418_pt1 | contig 14520 bp, 18 predicted proteins | sample GraSoiAngelo_148_FD_185905 | JGI IMG/M metagenome (GOLD analysis project Ga0209805, IMG submission 185905) | Grasslands soil microbial communities from the Angelo Coastal Reserve, California, USA - 14_1009_09_20cm (SPAdes) (version 2) | ecosystem: Environmental > Terrestrial > Soil > Grasslands ... | reverse complement strand
CACGGTGGTGTTCGTCCCGATGATGGTGGCCATGTACTACCACGTGTTCCCAAGCGCCCCCGATGCCGCGCGGATGCGGTGCAGCTGCGCGCTCCATCCGCACGCGGCGACGAACTGACAGTCCTCACCCTGGAGTTGACCCGAAGGGGTGAGCTACGGGTGTGAGGCCCCGGCGAGAGCCAGCGCCGTGCAGAAGGCGCTGAACACCGCGTCCGACCAGTGCCCGCGGCAGCGGTCGATCTGCGCGAGCGCCGCCGCCCGCGAGAACGCCGGACGGTAAGGCCGAGTGGTGGTGAGGGCGTCGTACACGTCCACGACGCCAACGATCTGCGCCGCCACTGGGATCTCGTCGCCGCACAGGCGATCGGGATAGCCGGTCCCGTCGTAGCGCTCGTGGTGCCAGCGGATGACGGGCTTGATATCCCACGGGAACTCGACCTTCGCGAGCAGCTCGATCCCCCAGATCGGATGCATCTGGACCACCTCGAGCTCGGCGCGCGTCAGCGGGCCGGGCTTGCTCAGAATCTCGTGCGGGACGCGGACCTTTCCAAGATCGTGGAGATAGGCGCCTAACCGGACCGTCGTCTGCGCGTGCTCGTCCAGGCCGAGCGCCCGTGCAACGGCGACGCCCAGCTGCGCGACGCGCTCGCAGTGGCCGAAGGTGTAGGTGTCGGCCGACTCGAGGGACTGGCCCCACTCACGCACCACGGCGAGATAGGCCGCCTCGAGCTCGGCCATCTTCCCGGCGACGTGGACCAGGTGGGCGCGGGCATCGAGCCGCCCAAACAGGCGGTGCGCGGCGTTCAGCAGGCTGAGCGCCTCCTGGTTCCGGCCCATCGCTTGATACAGCAGGGCGAGCTCGCGCGACGCTTCCGCCTCGTTCAACCCCGACCCCGCACCCACCGCCAACTCGATCGCCGATTTGAGCCGCGACTCGGCGAGCGCCGGCCGGCCCGTCTCGCGGTAGATCATCCCGAGGACGCGATACGCGTCGGCCTTGGCGCTGCCCACGCCCAATTGATCGAACACGGCCAGGGCGGCCTCGGCATCGCGCCGGGCATCCTCGTATCGGTCACGGGCGACGTGCACCTTGGCGTGGTTCACCAGGCACAGGCCCCCCAGGTAGGCGTCGCCCGCGCGCTCGGCGATCTCGTGGCTCTGCCGGAAGTAGTGTTCCGCTTCGTCGAACCGCTCCCGGTCCACGCTCGCCATGCCGAGGTTGTGGTAGGCGATCGCGCGCCCGTGCTCGTCGTTCGAATCGTGGTAGGCCTGCAGGGAGCGCCCGTAGCGCGCCAGCGCTTCGTCGAGGTCGCCCTGAATGTTCGCGAGGATCCCCAGGTTCTGCTCGGCGCGCGCGCAGAGCTCGCGGCTATGCCCGCCCAGCTCCAGCGCGCGCAGGAAATGGCGGCGCGCGTCGGCGACGGCGTCGGTCTCCAGGTCGATCCCGCCGAGCGTGTTGAGCGCTTCCGCCGCCAGCACGTGGTTCCCGGCGGCGTGCGCCACGGTGTAGCTGGCGTGGCAGAGCCGTCGCGCCTGGTCCGACTCGTTGCGATGGTGGCGGATCACGGCGAGGCGACGCAGCGCTTCGGCAAGCAGCGCGGGCTCCCCCGCGCCTTCGGCCGTCGCGATCGCGGCCTCGTACGACGCGATCGCGTCGGAGATGCGGGCGGCGCGCTCCTGCGCGCGGGCGCCGTGGAGCAGGTCCGCCGCGGCGCGCCCCGAGGCGCGGGGACCCGTCAGCAAGGGACCGGTCTTCAGCGTGGCGGACATGGCGACCTCACCAGGCGATGGCGTAGTTGGAGAAGTGGTTCAGTCGCCCGGTCACGTACTTCCCGAAGAGGTTATCCAGCGACAGCACGTAGCTGAGGATGGTCAGCGCGTCGGTGGTATACGCGATCCGCTTGGGCAGGATCGTCCCGAGCAGGTTGCAGTTCGCGTAGCTCATGGTGAGCGTGGCGGCCCGCTGGAACACGAGGCCCTCGGGCTGGAATTGGACTCGGTTCACCTTGTCCGACGGGGCCGTCGCCGTGATGGTGACCGGCGCGTCGAGCGCGCCTGCCGGGATCGACAGCGCGTGCGGGCCGATTCTGATCACCCCGCCAGCCGGGCCGACCGTTTGCGTGGCCGTCGCCGTCGGCATCGGTGTGCAGCCGAGCAGGCCGGTGGCCTGCAGGAGCGAGCCGATCAGGCTGGCTTGCGGCGGCGGCGGGACGGGGCCGAGCGGGGACTCACCGCAGCCCAGTAGCGCGGCAGCGGTGATGACCAGCGCGGCCCGCCTGAGACATGTGACGTTCATGACTGTGTCCTCCGGGACAAGGGAACCATCGTGCGGCCTCACCACGCGATGGCGTAGTTCGAAAAGTGGGAGATCTGCCCCGTGACCTGCTGCACGCTCGCGTTGTCCGACGAGGGCACGTAGTACAGGATCGCGAGCGAGTCGGTCGTGTACGCGACTTGCTTCGAGGTGCTCGATCCGGCCGTGGTGCAGTTCGCGTAGCTGAGCACCAGGTAGGCGGGCTTCAGGAAGGCCAGTCCCACGGGCTTGAAGTCGACGGCGTTCCCCGTACCGCCTGCCGTCTTGGCGCTGATCGTCACGGGTTGCACGAGCGCGCCGGAGGGGACCACGAACACGTGCGGGCCGATCCGCATCGTACCGCCCGCGGAGCCGATCGTCTGCTTCAGGGACGTCGAGGGCAGCTTGCTGCATTGCAGCAGGCCGCTTGGCGTCGATTGCGCCGACAAGTCGGGGGTGATCCCGGTCGGCAGCGATCGGTCGGACGCGCACCTGCCGGCGAGGAGCGCGACTCCCAGGACGACTAAGACCGAAACAACGCGAGTGTGGCGCACCATCGGAAAGACCCTCCCGTGACCTCCGTTAGCGTGGTGCGACCCGCAGCGTCGCTTCTAAGGCATCCAACTTTGCGATCTGTGCCGTCGCGCCCAGGCGGTCAAACGTCACACGAGCCGCTTGTGCCATCACTGTTGCCGCGGGGCGATCGCCTATGCGGTGCAGCAGGCTCGCGAGATCACGCTGCGCGCTCGCCACGAGCAGCGGCCGGTCGTGCTGCGTCGCGCGTGCGATGACGGCACGGAGCATCTCTTCGGCGTCGCGCAACCTCCCCGCAAGGCCCAGGGCCACCGCGAGGATTCGCAAGTCCTCCATCTCGAGCACGCCGTCGTTCCGCTCACGGTGGATCGCCAACGCTTCCTGGGCTTCCCGGATGGCAAGCTCGGGCTCACTCTGGGCGAGGCGGATCTCGGCCCGTCCCGCCAGCGCCTGGGCCTTGAACCCCCGGTCGTTCAGCCACTCGGCGTCCCGCACCGCCGCGTCGGCGGCCTCGAGCGCGTGGTCCAGCCGCCCCTGCTCCCGGTAGGTGATCCCGAGATTGTGCCGCGACTCGGCGATCCCCCGGTGAAAGCCGGCCTGTTCATACGCCGCGATCGCGCGGGTGTAGGCGCCGACCGCCCGGGCGTAGTCCCCCTGCATGTTGGCGATGATGCCGAGGTTGTTGGCGCACCGGCCCACGGTGGCCATGTCGTTGTCCTGCATCGCCTGCTCCTGCGCGCGCGTGAAGAAATACGAGGCCTCATCGATGCCGCCCCGCTCCAGGGCGACCGCGCCGGAGACGTTGAGCGCCCGCACTTCCAGGGTCCGATCTCCCAGCATGCGCGCCCGCAGCTGCGCGACCATGGCCCACTGCTGGCCCAGGTCCTACCGGCCCAGCCGGCTGTGCGCGATGCCGCACAACAGCGTGAGCATGGGCGACTGCTCGAGCTCCTCCTGCGAGCGGGCGCTCAGGTAGGTGAGCAGCTCGCCGTAGCGTCCCGCATCGGCCAATTCCTGCGCCACATGGAGCGGCGCGAGCGAGCCGCGCAACTCGGTGGCGAAGGCTTCGTCCCAGCTTTGCCGGGCCAGATTGCGGAGTTCGCCTTCCGCGCCCAGCCGGGTGAAGATGGCCCTCGCCATCCGAGCCGCCGTCTGCGCTTCGGCGTGGCGGCCCGTCCCGCGGAGCACCATGCTCAGTTCGCGCGTCGCCTCGGCCTGCAGCAGGGGCCGCTCGTCCGCTTCCGCCCGCTCGATCACCTCGCGCAGCAGCCCCTCGGCCGCCGCCCACTGACCGTCGGCCACCAGCAGCGACGCGACGACGCGCGCATCCTCGGCCTCATCGGCAGCATCGGGCACGCCGATGCGGAGGTCCCGAACCTGGTCCAAGTCGCGCCGCGCCAGCTGCAGCTCGCGGCGGGACACGTGGATCTCCGCCCGCCCCCGGAGCGTGAGGGCCCACAGCGTGTGATCCCCAGACGCCTCGGCTTCGGCGACCGCCCGGTTGGCCTCCGCGAGGGCGCGGTCGAGCGCTCCCTGCTCCCGGTACGTGATCCCCAGGTTGTGGTGGCACTCGCCGACCCCCTGCCGCCAGCCGGCCCGCTCGAAGGCGGCACGGGCGATCTCCCAGGATCCGATCGCCTCGGCGTGTCGCCCCCGCAGGTTACTGACGATGCCCAGGTTGTTGGAGCAGCGGCCGACGGTCGCCGAATCGCCGTCCAGGCTGGCGAGCATGAGGGCCCGCGTGCAGTAGTCCGCGGCCTCGTCGAGGCGCCCGCTGACCAGCGACATGGCACCCCGTGCGTTCAGCGCACGACTCTCGACGCCCCGCTCGCCGCCTTTGCGCGCCTGCTCCAGCGCCGCGTCCAGCCACCGGACCCCCTCAGCGTGGCGGCCGAGGCGCGCCTGCGCGGTCCCGTACAGCAGCGCGAGGTCCGGCGAACCGTCGAGATCACCCGCGTCTCGCGCACCGAGGCACGCGATGACCTCGGTGTGGCGGCCAGCCGCGGCGAGCTGCTGGGCCTTGTCGACTAGGATTGACGACGTCTGCATGGTCTGTGTCTCCCGCGTGCCATGTGCGCTACCAAGAAACCGCGTACTGAGAGAAGTGGTACACATCGGTCGCGACGTATTTCTGGGTCGTGTCGTTCTTCGTCGCCAACTTGAACCAGCCGTTTACCTTCGTGGGCTCCTCCGAGAGGGCAAGCTGCCCCTCGAGCATCTGATCGGTGGAATCCACGACCCCGTCGCCGTTCAGATCCGGGTTCGCGTTCACATACCAGACGACGAGGCCCGCCGAGAACACGTCGGAGAACACCACGCCGGATGGCTGGAAGTCCACGGAGAGTTTGAGCGTATCGATGGTCAGGGTGATGAGGACGGAGTCACTCCCCCACAGACGCGCGCCGTCGGGGCCCCACTTCAGCCCAAACTTGGGAATGCGGAAACGAAGGAATGGCTGTCCCACCGACTGGCCGGAGGCAGGTTGGTAGTCGACTGCGACCGTCGATTCCTTGTCATGGCGAGCCCAAAACGAGACCTGGTAGGTCTGGAGCGGGGGCGCGGTCGGCGCCTGCTGGAGGATGTGCGTCTCGGTGAACGAGCTCGACTCGCTCGTGGTCTGGGCGAGCGGCGGCTGAATCGCGGTGGGCGACGTGCCGTCGGAGCATCCGGCGGCGACGAGCGCCAACGTCAAGGCAATCAGGGCACGGTTCATGAGCGTCCTACCAGGCGACGGCGTAATTCGAGAAATGATGCACCTCTCCACCGACGTACAACGTCCCCTGGTACGTCTTGGCAAACACCGTATCGGTGCCGCTCGCCGAGCCCAGGTACCCCAGAATCGTCATGTCATCGCTGACCTGGGCGATGCGGGGAGTAGTCGCCTGCTTCACATTGCAGTTCGCGTAGCTCGTCACGAGAAACGCCGTCTTCTGGAAGACGAGGCCATCGGGCTTGAGGTGAACGCGGCGCACATGGTCCGATGGCGCCACGGCGGTGATCGTCACCGCGGCCGGGAGCGCCAGCGAATCCACCCACAGAAAGTGGGGGCCGACCGCAATCACGCCTCCCGCCGGTCCGATCACCTGGGTGACGGAGTCGTAGGGAAGCTTGCTGCACACGACCAGGCTGCCTGACCCGCCTGACCCGCCTGACGGCGGTTTCGACACGGCAGCCAGCAGGGCCGGCGTCGCCGGATCGACTGCAACAGCCAATGGGTCGCCGCAGCCCCAAGTGAGCAGCGCGAGCGGGATCAACCACCGCCGAACGAAGGTGCGATTCGTGGAGCCCATGTTGATTCCTACCAAGAGACGGCGTATTGGGAGAAATGATGCAGCACTCCGGCGACGTACTGATTCCCCTTGCTCCAGGCCTTCTTTCTGACTTTGATCCAGGTTGAGTCGGGCGGTGCCAGGTAGCGAATGACGGCGAGTGAGTCGGTGACCTGGGCGATGCGGAGCGTATCGCGGGTCGGCACGCCACAGTCCTTGAAGCTCGTGTAGAGCAGCGCCGACCAGCCGGCACCGTTGGTCCGGAACTGGAGGCCGTCGGGCCGAAAGCGGACCCATCGCACGGTGTCCACCGGCGCCACGGCGGTGATGCGTACCGTGTCGCGGAGCGCCATCGAATCGACCCACAGAAAATGGCGGCCGACCGCGATGAGCCCCCCCGCGGGTCCGATCACCTGCGTCACGGAATCGTAGGTTTGTGCACACGGGACCAGACCGGACTCCGTCGTCACGGTTGGCCTCCATCCGCTCGCCTGGACGGCGGGCGCCTGGATGTCGACGCCGACCGGCGAAGGATCCCGGCAGCTCACGGCTGCGGCGGTGGCGCAGGCGGCAAGCGCGAGCTGGATCAGGGAACGGCGAACGGACATGCGAGTCTCCGAGTCCATGGTGAGTCCTACCAGGCGACGGCGTAGTTGGAGAAGTGCTGGAGCTGGCCCGTGACGGTGTGGGCGTCCAGGTCGTTCGTGGACGGCACGTACTGGATGATCTGTAGCATGTCGCTGACCTGGGCGACCTTGAGCTGCGTCGCGTTGGCCAGGCTGCAGTTCGAGTAGCTGATCGTGAGCGACGCGGGTTGCTGGAACACGACCCTGTCGGGCTTGAACTGGATGTAGTTGCCCGAATACCCGGCCGGGATCTGCGCCTGGATCGTTACCGGCGCGCTGAGCGCGCCCGGCGGGATCGTCAGCCGCGCCGGGCCGAGTGCGACGACGCCGCCTGCCGGGCCGACGGTCTGTCTGATCATTCCGACCAGGACCGTCGAGCAGGAGTCGACGCCCCCGTTCCCACCGCCCCCTCCGCCCCCTCCGCCCCCACCGCCCTTCCTCGACGCTTGGAGGACGGGCGCGGCGATCCGAGCGATTGCGCCCACTGCCGGGCTGGCCGTCGGGCCCGTGGTGCTGTGATCGGCGCAGCTCAGGGCAGCCGCAGTGACTGCGACGAGGAGCGCGGCGAGCGGGAGACGGTCGGGGTTCATGGACGCTTTCAGTTGGTGACGGACAGGACGCACGCCGTCCTAGCGCAGGAACCGTTCCGTGCGCCGACGCGAGACTGTGTCGTTGATGTGTCAGGACTTGCGGGTATGGGCCGGCGCGGGCGCCGCTCTGGGGAGAGTCGTTTTGTCCCTACGCGTGGGTCGATACGGCCCGGAGCACGCGCCGCTTACTCGGGTCGCACGAGGCCATGCGTCGGCGGCTGGGCGAAGCGGGCGCGCCATCCCGGCTCCGGCTGGTCTTCTTCCTCGAGATCGAGGCCCAGGTCATCGCCGCCGTTCAGCAGGCGCCGCAGGCGGCGCGGAGAGATCAGGAGCCGACGAGCGGACTCGCTGCGATTACCGCCGCACAGCTTCACCGTCGCGCGGACCGCGGCGGTCGTGATCTGGTGCAGCGGTGCGGGGAAAGGAATCGGTCCATCGGCTTGACCCGGAGGCTCCGACGGCAGGAGCTCGTCCGCGCTCAGCTCGCCGGCCGGAGACAGCAGCAGTCCCCGTTCCAAGGCATTCTTCAGCTCCCGGATGTTCCCGGGCCAGGGATGGGCGCGCAGCTGGCGGTACACCTCGGGTGTCAGCGTCGGCACGGGCAGACCGTGCTCCCGGGCGAGTCGCTCGAGCAGCGCCTGCGCGACGCGGCTGAGATCGTCGCCCCGCTCCCGCAGGGGCGGCAGCCTGAGCACGACGCTGCTCAAGCGGAAGTAGAGATCGTCCCGGAATCGCCCCTCGCGCACGCGTTGAGCGAGATGCTCGTTGGTCGCCGCCAGAATGCGGACGTCGACCGTGCGCGATTTCGTCCCTCCGACCCGGCGGATCTGCTTGTCCTCCAGCACACGCAGCAGCTTGGCTTGCAGGCTGAGCGGCAGGTCGCCGATCTCGTCGAGGAACAGCGTGCCGCGGTCCGCCACCTCGAACAGCCCGGGCTTGGCGGCATGGGCGTCCGTAAAGGAGCCGCGCTCGTGACCGAACAGCTCGGACTCGATGAGGTGCTCGGGGAATGCCGAGCAGTTCACGGCGACGAACGGGGCGCCGCGACGCGGCCCGCCTTCGTGGATCGCCCGCGCGAGGAGTTCCTTCCCGGTCCCCGTCTCGCCGACGATCAGGGCGCCCGCGTTGCGGTGTGGCAGGAGTCGGGCCGCCCGGGCCAGATCCTTCTTGATGGCCTGGCTCTCGCCCACGATGGCGGCGAACGCGTCCGCGTGACCGTTCGACCCCCCTCTGGCCCGCGCCCGGGCGGCGTTGACCGCGGAGGCGACCGCGTGCCGGAATATCTCGAGATCGTCCGGGAGGGCGAAGTAGTCGCTCGCACCGTGGGTCACGAGCTGCATGGCGGTGCGCCGCCCGGGATCCGTGCCCACGACCAGCGCCGGCACACCCGCGGGAACCGGGTGACTCTCGAGCCACTGGACCGCCTCGCGCTCGGCGCCTCCGGCCGCGACGATGACAGCAGCCATCTCGGGCGACGACGTGACGGCTTCGGCGGGGCCGACGAGGTCGATCGCCGTACCCAAGTCCAGGGCGAGGTCACTCCAGAATCCCTGGAATGCCTGAGACAGGGCGATCACGCTCAGTCGCGACACGGCAATACCTCCTCGGCCACACAGTTGCCCCCGCGGCCCTTCGCCAGGTACAGCGCCCGATCGGCCGCCGCAATGAGCCGCGCTTCGGAAGAACCCCTCGCGGCGAGGGAGAGGTCTGCCAGGCCGCCGCTCACCGTGACCTTGATCGGGGCGTCGGACGCCCCCACCTTGTCGCAAATCCGCTCGGCCACGAGTCGCGCCGCCCGGGCGTCGGTGTCGGGCAGGATGACGGCGAATTCGTCACCGCCGTAGCGGGATGCAGTGTCGCAGCCACGCAGACTGTCCCTGATCGCCCCTGCGACGCGAACGAGCATCTGGTCCCCCGCCGGGTGCCCCCATCGGTCATTCACCGCCTTGAGCTGGTCGACGTCCATCAGCAACAGCGAGAGCCGCGACTGGTGGCGCAGGCACCGAGCGGTTTCACGTTTGAGCGTCGCTTCGAAGTGATACCGGTTGAAGAGCCCCGTCAGCGGATCGGTCACCGAGCGGTGCTCGAGCACCTCGAGGATCTCATGTTCGACGATCGTGGGAGCGACCAGGTCGCCGCTGATATTGAGCAGGTAATCGAGCGCCGCGACCGACAGGCCGACATTGCGCTCGAGCCGGGCGCTGAGCTCGTGCTGATGCGCGGCGATCGCCGCGGTACGCTCCGCCGCTTCGCTCTCGTTGAACCGCGCATGCGGCAACACGCGCCCGAGGGGAACCGGCTCCCGGTCGCGCGGCACCGGCTCGGCCGCAGTGCCGAGCCCGGTGGCGTGGCTCCGGAGGCGACGGTCCCCACCGCTGCGCCGCTCGCTACCGCTGCGGCGTTCCGCGCCCGCGCTCAGGGACATCCCGTTTTTTCTGGCTTGACACAGGCCTGCATGCGTGACACCTTAGGGTCATTACAGCAGATTGTCGGGCCGTCGGTTGGCATGTTGAGTCACTAATCTGGAGTCGCATTGTCATCTGTCAAGCCCAGAAATAGACCCGAACTTGGCCCAATAGGGGAGCGACTCGCCATCCTGCTGGGTGTTTTCAGCCCTTGGGAGGGCATCTCGTTGACCTATCGGCAGTTCGCCGCCGAGCTCGGGAAACCGGTCACCGAAGCCGCTGTGAAGAAGTGGCCCCAGCGCAGGCACTTCCCGGCCGAGGCCGCGCGTTTGATCGTGCTTCGGGCGAGGGATCGCGGAATTGGTGGCATCACCCTGGAGTGGGTGCTCTTTGGGGACGGACCTGGGCCTCAAAAGAAACGGCTCGCACGGCTGGAGACGAATCGCGAGGCTTTCCCGACCCCCGGCGAGGAGCCCCAGGGCCGAGTCCCGGCCGCTATTGCCGGGGCCCTGCAGGCGGACTTGAGCCATAACGAGTTCGGCCAGTGGTCCTCGATCGAGGTGCAGCGAACGGTGCTCTGGGGGCTCAAGGACCTGGCCCGGCGACTCCGCACGCTACACTTCGATATGGGGAAGACGTTCGAGCTGACGGACGAGTGGGCCGGGAACATCGGCTTGCCCGTACGTTCGGCGGAGCAGTCATCGGGGGAGCCAGGCTAAAACTCCCTCACGGTGGGGATCGCTCCGTAGCCCAGCAAGTGTCCCGCCCGCCGCGCCCCGTCTACTCCGAAGCGTGACAACTCCTGAACCTCCATGCCGACGGCGTACGCCGTGCGGCCCAGCGTAGCGACGTGCACACCCACCGCCGACGGGATGACGTTGGGCTGGTTGCACCATGACGACACCGAGCGGCCACTCGTGGCGAGGCGTCACGTGCCCGAGTCGGGCGGTGTGGCCGCCCCCGGTCGATTGCGAGGCCCCTCGCTCGTCGCATAGGGAGAGCCCGGGGCACGAGCCCGGCGTCAAACCCCGAACCACGAGGAGAGTAGTACATGCGATTCCTTTCAATAGTGAAAGCGGCCGAGAACCAAGGGCCTCCGCCACAGGCGCTCCTGGACGCCATCGCCCGGACCTTCATGCGCCTGCACCAGCAGCACTGGCCAGGGTGGGAAGGGGAGTGCGAGATTCGTGAGTTGTGCTTCCTGGCCCCGTGACGGGGCCATAAAGAAAGGAGCGGGTCATGAGCGGAGTACGAGTACTGGTCGGCACGCGAAAGGGAGCCTTCATTCTGACAGCGGACGGCAAGCGCGAGCGCTGGAATGTCAGCGGCCCGCACTTCGCAGGCTGGGAGATCTACCACATGAAGGGATCCCCCGCCGATCCGAACCGCCTGTACGCGTCGCAGACCAGCGGGTGGTTCGGCCAAGTCATCCAGCGCTCGTGCGACGGCGGCAAGACGTGGGAGACACCGGGCGGCGGGATGACCAAGACGGCGGACGGCATGCCGGCCGGCGAGAGCAACAAATTCGTCTACGACACGTCGCCGGATACCGGCAAGCCACTCACTACGCACCAGTTCTACGACGGCACGCAGCATCCCTGGGAGTTCAAGCGCGTCTGGCACCTCGAGCCGTCGCTCACCGATCCGGACACCGTGTACGCCGGGATCGAAGACGCGGCGCTGTTCCGGACGAGTGACGGCGGCAAGACGTGGCAGGAGCTCGCCGGTCTGCGCGGCCACGGCACCGGACCCAAGTGGCAGCCCGGCGCCGGCGGGATGTGCCTCCACACCATCCTGCTCGATCCGACGAACGCCCGGCGGATGTACGTGGCGATCTCGGCCGCGGGTGCGTTCCGCTCGGACGACGGCGGCAAGACCTGGAAGCCGATCAACCGCGGTCTACGCTCGCAGTACATTCCCGACCCGACCGCCGAGGTCGGCCACTGTGTGCACCGCATCGCGCTGCACCGCTCGCGACCCGGGGTGCTGTTCATGCAGAAGCATTGGGACGTGATGCGCTCGGACGACGCCGGCGACTCGTGGCACGAGATCAGCGGCAACCTGCCCACCGACTTCGGCTTCGTGATCGACGTGCACGCGCACGAGCCGGAGACCGTCTACGTCATCCCTATCAAGAGTGATTCCGAGCATTACGTGCCCGACGGGAAGCTGCGCGTGTACCGCAGCCGAAAGGGCGGAAACGAGTGGGAGGCGCTGGCCAAAGGCCTGCCACAGCAGGACTGCTACGTGAACGTGCTGCGCGACGCCATGGCCGTCGACTCGCTCGATAAGTGCGGTGTGTATTTCGGCACCTCGGGCGGACAGGTGTACATGTCGGCCGACGCCGGAGACAGCTGGACGCCCATCGTGCGGGATCTCCCGGCCGTACTGTCGGTCGAAGTCCAGACCCTGCGGTGATCCGCGTCGTCCTTCCGCCGCACCTGCGCACCCTGGCCCACGTTCGCGACGAGGTGCAGCTCGAGATTGGCAGCCCGGTCACCCGGGCGTCCATCCTCGACGCGCTCGAGGCCAGGTACCCGATGCTGCGCGGCACGATTCGCGACCACGTTACGCTCGAGCGCCGTCCGTTCCTGCGGTTCTTTGCCTGCGAGCGGGATCTGACTCACGAGTCGCCGGACACGCCGCTGCCCGCCGCCGTGGTCGAGGGGGCGGAGCCGTTCTTCGTGCTCGGGGCCATCGCCGGCGGGTAGGCCTCACCCACCCCGTCGATCTCGCCACCCGTCGCTCGTCGTGTAGGTAGAACCCAAAACAAGAAGGAGACGACGATGCGATTCATGGTGCTGGTCAAGGCCAACAAGGAGACGAAGGAGCTGATCGAGCCGGACTTCAAGGAGCAAGAGAAGCGATTGCGGAGATAGAACCATGCGATTCATGATCGTCGTGAAGGCCACGAAGGACTCGGAAGCGGGCGTGATGCCGCACGAGAAGATCCTCGGCGAGATGGCGAAGTACCACGAAGAGCTGCAGAAGGCCGGCGTGCTGCTCGACGCCTCGGGACTCCAGGCGACGTCGAAGGGATGGCGCATCAAGTACTCGGGACAGAAGCGCACCGTGGTCGACGGTCCCTTCACCGAAGCAAAAGAGCTGATCGCGGGCTACACCATCATCCAGGTGAAATCGAAGGAAGAAGCCATGGAATGGGCCCGGCGCTTTCCCAATCCCTCGCTGGACGGCAAGGAAGGCGAGATCGAGGTGCGACAGCTGTTCGAGCTGGATGATTTTGGACCCAGCGAGGCGGTGGAGCGCTTCCGCAAAATGGACGTCGGATGAAACCATGAAACCCCTTCCCACGGCCCTGGTGCGGAAGCTGGTGAAGGCTCGGATCGCGCAGAACGAGGCCAGGCGGTGACGGTATCCGATGCCCACCGAGCGATCGAAGCGGTGTGGCGGATCGAGTCGGCCAAGGTCATTGCCGGGCTTACGCGCCTGACGGGCGACGTCGGCACGGCGGAGGATCTCGCGCAGGATGCGCTGGTCGCCGCGCTCGAGCGGTGGCCTGAGTCAGGGGTCCCGGACAACCCGGGCGCCTGGCTCATGGCCACGGCGAAGCACCGCGGCATCGACGCCCTGCGCCGCGGCAAGCTGCTCGAGCGCAAGCACGTCGAGCTCGGGCACGAGCTCGAAGCCCACCAGGAGAGTCCCGAGGGGGAGCTGGCCGCCGCGCTCGACGATCACGTCGGCGACGATCTCCTGAGCCTCATGTTCACGGCCTGTCATCCGGTGCTCTCGACCGAGGCCCGTACCGCGCTCACGCTCCGACTGCTCGGCGGCCTCACGACCGACGAGATCGCGCGGGCTTTCCTGGTCCCGAAGGCCACCATCGCGCAGCGCATCGTCCGGGCCAAGCGCACGCTCGCGGCGGCGCGCGTCCCCTTCGAGGTCCCCCGCGGGGCCGATCTCGCCGCCCGCCTCTCCTCGGTGCTCGAGGTGATCTACCTCGTGTTCAACGAGGGCTACGCGGCGACCGCCGGCGACGACTGGATGCGACCGGCGCTGTGCGAGGACGCCCTGCGCCTCGGCCGGATCCTGGCGGAGCTCGTGCCGCAGGAGCCGGAGGTGCACGGCCTCGTCGCGCTGATGTCGCTCCAGACGTCACGCGCCAGCGCCCGCGTCGGGCCGTCGGGCGAACCGATCCTGCTGCTCGATCAGGACCGCAGTCGCTGGGATCACCTGCTCATCCGCCGCGGGCTGGCGGCGCTGGAGCGCGCGGTGGCGCCCGGTGGCGGGTATGGCCCGTACGCGCTTCAGGCCGCGATCGCCGCCTGCCACGCGCGAGCCGCCACACCGGAGGAGACGGATTGGACGCGCATCGTAGCGCTGTACGACGGGCTCGCGCAGCTGCTACCGTCTCCCGTCGTGAACCTCAATCGGGCGGTGGCGCTGGCGATGGCGTTCGGTCCGGCAGCCGGCCTCGAGGTCGTCGATACGCTGAGGTCGGAGCCGGCACTCGAGGGTTACCACCTGTTGCCCGCCGTGCGTGGCGATCTGCTCGACAAGCTCGGTCGCTTCGCCGAAGCGCGCGCCGAGTTCGAGCGCGCCGCGTCGCTTACCCGCAATGCGCGCGAGCGCACCCTGCTGCTCGAGCGGGCCGCCGCGTGCGGGCACCGTTCGGCGACCGGAGAGAAATAGGTGGCGTACCTCCTGGCGATCGGCTCCGCAGTGCTCTACGGTGCCGCCGACTTCACCGGCGGGCTCACGACCCGGCGCGCCAGTACCATCCCCGTCGTCCTGCTCTCACAGGCCGCCGGGTTGATCATGCTCGCGTTGATCCTGCCCCTCTTG
>Ga0209805_1001411_pt1 | contig 14540 bp, 17 predicted proteins | sample GraSoiAngelo_148_FD_185905 | JGI IMG/M metagenome (GOLD analysis project Ga0209805, IMG submission 185905) | Grasslands soil microbial communities from the Angelo Coastal Reserve, California, USA - 14_1009_09_20cm (SPAdes) (version 2) | ecosystem: Environmental > Terrestrial > Soil > Grasslands ... | reverse complement strand
CTTGAACGCCTCACCGACGTCCGGCCGCGTCGATAAGTCGACTTTCAGGATGCGGAGCGCCGGGCCGAACCGGCCAGCAACGGCTTCGACCGCTGGATGCTGGGCGGTCCGGCAGACCGTGCAGCTGGGCGTGGAAAACACGACCAGGGATGGCCGGCCGTCCGGCGATTCTCCGAGCGCCGACCAGAGTCGCACCCGGCCGTCGATCCGTAGCGCCTCGACGCGACGCCTCGACCAGGCGCGGACGGCGATCACGGTCAGGGCGACAAGGGCCGCAACGGCGGCGAGGATCAAGGCGCGGCCGGCCATGGAGGCTACGCCCGCCGAAGGATCCCGCGCCGGTCCAGCTGCGCCACCAGGAAGCACAGGGCGCAAAAATCCAGGCTCGCGTCGAGCGCCACCATCACTGCGATCGGCACGCTGAGCACCCAGGCAAGCACCGGGTTGCCGGCGAACATCGAGGCAGCCGCGATCAGCCAGATGGCGCCACCGATCACACGCGCCACCCGCCTCGTCTCGTGGTCCTCATGGACGTCGTCACGTTTGAGGAGGCCGGCCGGTTCGAGCGCCCGCCAGACCAGCTGCCGGACGATGTCGGCCGGCCACCAGAAGCGGCCCGCCAGCATGACGAGGCCGGCAGCGGCGATCAGTGCGCTGCCGGCGACGCCCTGGAGGATGAGCCCAGCTGCGACCAGGACGACCATCGTCCACTGATGCGCCTTCCGCGCCGTCCGATCGTATAGCGGTAATTCGCCGCCGGCTTCAGTCATAAGTTGACCTTCTCGATCCACAAACTCAACAATCCGAGGTTGTCAGTTTAGGTGCCGACCAAGGTAGCGGTCAAGCGGGAACGGCGTGGAGCGCGGTGTCAGGACGTTCAGGCGGCGCGCGCCACCAGGATCGTTCCCCGGTTGGGCAATCGTCGAGGACAGGCCTGGCAGGACGGCCGACCTCGGCCTGATTTGAAGGCACGAGAAAGACCAGCGCGCGGTAGGCCATCGTATCCAGATCCATGAATCCGAAGAAATACCCTCGCCTAGACCTGCAGGGCGAAGCTAAGGCGAAAGTGTTCTTTGATGCGGGTTTCGATATTGCGGAGCAACCTCCATCTCGGCGTGGCGGCTGAATTGCACGTCGCTGAGCGGGCTCACGATCGATCAACGAGATTGGCGCCACGTATTTGCTGGGTATGAACATAAGAGCATGATCTCGCGGGAGGACCGAGGGCCGCTCCGGCGCTGGCTTATTCCGATCGGCGGCGGGCTGCTGTCGGCCGTCCTGATCGTGATCGCCACGCCGCACGTGTCCTGGTATCTCCGCGCGGGCCTGGCCCTGATCGCCTTCCTCTATATCGCCGGCCAGTCAGCTGCCTATCTCTGGTCGAGCCACAAGGATCAGGGCAGCTGACCCCCACCCTGCCCTCCCCCAAGGGGGGAGGGAAAATATCCGTGTGACCCCTTTCGATATGCGTCTGATCCAGCGCGGCGCCCGTCTGCGCCGCTCGCCCTTCTTCGAAGCCACCCAGCGCTACGGCTGCCGGGCCTACACCGTCTATAACCACACCTTCTTGCCGAGCTATTACGACGACCCGCTCACGGAGTACTGGCATCTCATCGAGCACGTCGCGATCTGGGATGTCGGCGTCGAGCGACAGGTGGAGATCAGCGGGCCGGACGCCTTTGCACTGACCCAGCGGCTAACCCCACGCGATCTCTCAACTTGCGCCGTCGGTCAGGGTAAGTACGTCCTGATCACCGCCGACGACGGCGGCGTGATCAACGACCCGGTGTTGCTGCGGCTCGCCGAAGATCGGTTCTGGCTTTCGCTCGCCGACAGCGACGTCCTGCTATGGGCCCGGGGGGTCGCGATCACCGCCGGTCTGAAGGTCGACATCGTGGAACCCGATGTATGGCCGCTTCAGCTCCAGGGTCCGAAGTCGAAACCGCTGGTCGCCGACCTGTTCGGGGATCGGGTGGCTTCGATGCCCTACTACGCGTTCAGCGAGGCATCGCTCGATTCGATCCCCGTCGTGGTGACCCGAACCGGCTGGACGGGCGAAGTCGGGTACGAGATCTACCTGCGCGATGGCAGCCGGGGAGACGAGCTCTGGGAGCGAGTCATCGGCGCCGGCAAGGCCTACAAGATCCGGCCGACCGGCCCCTCGGACATCCGCCGGATCGAGGCGGGGATTCTCAACTACGGCGCCGACATGACACTCGAGGACAACCCCTACGAAGTCGGGCTGGGATGGACTGTCGACCTCGACAAGCCGCAGGACTTTATCGGCAGGGCAGCCTTGCAACGCATCAAGGCGGAGGGGGTACGCCGGAAGATCGCCGGCATCGAGATCGAGGGTCCTCCGATCGAGTTCAACGAGACGAAGTGGGCGGTGCGGCACGACGGCCGGCCAGTCGGGCAGGTGACCTCCGCCATCCACTCGCCGCGCCTGAAGAAGAACATCGGCTACGCGATGCTTCCCCTGGCGCGTGCCGAGCTCGGCACCAAGCTGGCCGTGATCACCCCCTGGGGGGAGCGGGCGGCACGGGTCGTGCCCAAGCCGTTCATCGATCCGAAGAAAGCCATCCCCAAGTCCTAGCGCCCCGCGGACTACAATTCGACTATCCCAAAGAGTGACATCCTGCGGGTGCGGCGGCGGGAAGCGGCCGCTGACACGGCCTTCGCCAACGTGCTCCGGGAGGCGGTCGAGGCCGTCGAAAAGGCCGGATACCCCTTCCTGGTCCTGGGCGGGCTCGCCTCCTCGCTGGTGGGGCGGCCGCGCTGGACGCACGACATCGATCTCATGGTGCGGCCCGACGATGCCAGGGATGTGCTGGAAGCGCTGCGAATCGCAGGCTTTACCACGGAGGAGACGGACCCGGTGTGGATCTACAAGGCATTCAAAGACGACGTCCTGGTCGACGTCATCTTTATGGTTATGGGCGGCATCTATCTCGACTCGGAGATGCTCAGCCACTCGATCGAGCGCAGCTACGAGGGGTTGCGTCTGCGAATCCCGAGTCCCGAAGATCAAATCGTGATCAAGGGCGTTGTCCATCGCGAGGAGACCTCGCGCCACTGGTTTGATGCGCTCGCCATCATCGGGCGATCCGACCTCGACTGGGAGTATCTGCTCCGGCGCGCTCGCGTGGGTGCCCGCCGGGTGCTGGCCCTGCTGATCTATGCGCAGTCCAGCGATATCCTCGTACCGCACTGGGTCATTCGCCGCCTTTACGAGGAGGTCTACGCCCAGTGAGCGAACGGCGCGCCGACTATCTTCCCGAACACATCCGCGAGACCCTCATCCATGACCCGCGGGTCGCGGAGCAAGACCTCAAGGTTGACGTCCAGGAGCATCGAGTCATGCTGGGCGGCAACGTCGCCACACCCCAGTTGCGGGAAACCATCACCGACGTGGCTCGCGAGCTGCTTCCGGGCTACGAGATCGTCAATGAGACGACCGTCGTCCCCGCCACGGAGCCTGATGGCGAGGAGCCCGTGGCGTGATCCGGATCGCGGCCGTCGGCGATCTTCACTACGGCGCCGGCTCGCAGGACCTCCTCCGACCAAGCTTGCAGCATCTCCCCGATCGGGCCGACCTTCTCCTGCTGGCCGGCGACCTGACGCGGTGTGGCGGAACGGAGGAGATCCGAGTCCTCGCCGACGACTTGCGCGGCTTGCCGATCCCCATGGTCGCCGTGCTCGGCAATCACGACTACCATTCCAACCGCGAGGATGACGTCCGGCGTGTGCTGGAAGGCGTCGGTGTCAAGGTCCTCGAAGGTGAGGCCGTCACGCTGGACATCGACGGCGCGCGGGTTGGCATCGCCGGCACCAAGGGATTCGGCGGCGGCTTTCGCGGAGCTCATGCCAGCGATTTCGGCGAGCCAGAGATGAAGGAGTTCGTCGGCCACACAAAAATGCTGTCCGACCGGCTCGAGCGGGCCCTGACCGACCTGGAAGTCGACCTGCGGATTGCGCTACTCCACTATTCGCCCATCGAAACGACGCTCGAGGGCGAGCGACTCGAGATCTATCCCTTTCTCGGCAGCTATCTCCTGGCACAGGCGGTTGACAATGCCGGGGCAGACATGATTCTGCACGGCCACGCCCACCACGGGACCGAGAAGGGTCGAACTCCGGCAGGCATTCCGGTTCGCAACGTCGCCCAGCCGGTAATTCGACATGCGTATAACGTCTATACGCTCGACCCTCGCCGGCAGGTTATGCCGGCCGCCGCCGGCGGCGTTACCTAAACGGAAGATGAGGTGTTCTGTTGATCATGAAAGCTATCTGGAACGGCGCGACGCTCGCGGAAAGCGACAAGACGATCGTTGTCGAAGGCAATCACTACTTTCCGCCTGATGCTGTCAACCGCGCGCTCTTCCAAGCGAGCGAGACTCACACGATCTGTCCGTGGAAGGGCGAGGCGAGTTACTACTCCGTCGCGGTTGACGGCCAGAGGAATAAGGATGCAGCCTGGTTCTACCCCTCGCCAAAGCCGGCCGCTGCTCAGATCAAGGACTACGTCGCGTTCTGGCACGGCGTGAAGGTCGAGCCCTAACCCTCACCCTGTCCGATTTGCGCCTGACGCCGCTGGCTCCGGGGTACCGCGAGGAGCCGTATTGGTGGCGCGACGCTCCGCCGGTCCGTTTGCCCGAAGCGCCGCTGCCGACGGAAGCGGATGTGGTGATCATCGGTGGCGGCTACACCGGGATGATGGCGGCGGCGCGGCTCGCCTGGCGCGGCCGATCCGTGACCGTCCTGGAAAAGAATGAGCTGGGCTGGGGTGCGAGCAGCCGCAACGGCGGCATGGTTCTTCCGGGGTTCAAGAGCGATCCGGGTTCCCTGCTGAAGCGATACGGCGATGACGGCCGTTTGCTGTTCCAGGCGACACTGGACGCGTTGGCGCTCGTGGAAGAAACGATCCGCGTCAACCAGATCGAATGTCAGTATTTCCGGTCCGGCCAGCTGTTCCTGGCTCACAAGCCGGCGCTGGCGCGCCAGCTCGACGATGAAGCTCACATCCTTGGTCAGCTCGGAGTGACGGCTCGGGTCGTTCCGCGCGTGGAGCTCGCTTCGGAAGTCGGCACATCCCTCTACTACGGTGGCTTACTCGTCGAGCGCAGCGGCGGGCTGCATCCCGCGAAATATTTTGCTGGCCTTGCCCAGCTGGCGCGCGATCGCGGAGCGCACCTCTACGACCACACACCAGCCACCGCCGTCGAGTGTCGGCGTGGTGGAAGCTTTGCGGTGAGTACATCACGCGGGCAGATCAGCGCGGGCCATGTCTTGCTGGCCACGAATGGCTACAGCGACGCCATCATCCCGTCGGTCCGCCGGCGCGTGATTCCGATCGGTAGCTACATCATCGCCACCGAACCGCTGTCCTCTGAGCTCGCGCGCAGTGCGATTCCGAATCGCCGCATGCTGATCGACTCGAAGAACTTCCTGTATTACTGGCGGCTCAGCGCGGACGATCGAATGCTGTTCGGCGGCCGAGCAAGCTTCGCGCCAACCACCATCGATAGGGCTCGCGACTGGCTCTACGCGGCGATGACGCGAGTGCATCCCCAACTCAGAGGCGTCAGGGTCGAGCATGCCTGGGGCGGGCTGGTCGGCTTTACGTTCGACCGGATGCCGCATATCGGCCGCCGCAAGGGAGTGACCTTTGCGCTGGGCTACTGCGGCACCGGCATCGCGATGGCGACCTATTTCGGACAGCTTGCGGCGGATTGGATCGCCGGTGATGAACTGCCGGCCTACTGGCGGCGCCCGTTTCCCTCCATGCCGCTTTACCGGGAGAGGGCCTGGTTTCTGCCGGCGGTCGGCTGGTACTACCGCGCCTTAGACCGTTTGTGAGGCGGCGGTCTCCCGCAACTTGAAGCGTTGCGTTTTGCCGGTCGCGGTCTTGGGCAGCGTCTCCACAAACTCGACCCAGCGGGGACGCTTGTATTCGGCAATCTTCGAGCGGACGAAGTCCTGCAGCTCGCGCGCCAGCTCGGGCGACGGCGCATGGCCACTCGCCAGCACCACATAGGCCATCGGCTTTTCCAGACTGTCGGCATCCTGGCGCCCAATCACCCCGGCCTCCTGGACCGCCGGATGCTCCACCAGCGTGTTTTCGATTTCGACCGGACTCACCCAGATGCCACCAACTTTCAGCATGTCATCGGCGCGGCCGGCATACCAGTAATAGCCCTCGGGATCGCGGTAGAACTTGTCGCCGGTGCGGATCCAGTGGCCTTCGATCGTGTTCTTGGTCCGTTCGTGCTTGTTCCAGTAGTAGGCGCACGTGCTGTCGCCTTTGATCAACAGGTTGCCCACCGTCCCCTCCGGCACGTCGGCGCCCGACTCATCAGCGATGCGCGCCTCATATCCGGGAACCAGCTCGCCACTCGAGCCCGGGCGGATCCGGCCGGGCCGATTCGCGATGAAGATATGGAGGATTTCGGTGCTGCCGATCCCATCGAGAATCTCCACGCCGAAACGGTCCTTGAAGCGCTCATAGAGGGCCCGTGGGAGTGCCTCACCCGCCGAGACGGCGTGCCTGATGCTGGAAAGATCGAAGTCGCCGGCCTCCCGCTTGTGGGCCAACAGCTGCCCGTAGTTGGTCGGCACCGAGAAGAACAGGGTCGGCTTGAATCGCTCGATCTGCGCATAGACGTTCGGTGGGGTCGGTGGTCCGGGCCAGAGGATGGTGGTCGCCCCAACCGCGAAGGGAAAGGTCAGCGCGTTGCCCAGGCCATAGGCGAAGAAGAGCTTGGCCACCGAGAACGTCCGATCGGCGGCCGTGATCCCAAGGATGCCCTGCGCGTAGCAGACCACCGTGTGCAGGATGTCGTGATGCAGATGGACGGCGCCCTTGGGAAAGCCGGTGGTGCCGGATGAGTAGAGCCAGAACGCCGCGTCGTCCTTGCTGGTTGCTTCGACCTCGAGCTGCGGTGTGGCCGATAGCAAATGATCGAGCCCGATCAGATCGGAGGACGTTGCGGCGCCATCGACGACGACGTTCTTCAGATAGGGCAGCTCAGCTCTCGGGATGGCGGTCAGCTGCGGCAGCAGGGCTTCGCTGACGATGGCGGCGGTCGCCCGGGAATCGTTCAACATGTAACGGTAGTCCTGGCTCTTCAGCAGGGTGTTGGTCGGAATCGGCACCGCGCCGATCTTCTGCGCACCGAAAAAGCTGTAGGCAAAGGCGGGCGCATCGAGCAGAAGGAGCAGCACCCGCTCTTCGCGACGGACGCCCAGCGAACGAAGACCATTGGCCAGCCGATTGGACCGGTCCGCGATCTCGGCATACGTAACCGACTCATCGCCACAGAGAATCGCCGTCCGTCCACCGCGGCCTTCGCGAACGTGGCGATCGACCAGGTAGTCGGCGATGTTAAAAGAATCCGGAACGGTAACGATCGGAGCCGATGGCGCGGCGCGCTCGATCGTCGTGGCCATGCGCCCAGTCTAGAGCTAGCGTTCGCCTCCCCGGCGCCCGATCTCAGCCATGTGGTTGCGGTCGCGGCTCACGGCCTCGCCCCCCTTTTGTCCCGCCTGGCGTGCTTCCGAACGCGAAAACTCGTGAGCGGTGCCCTGCTCATGTGCAGCCCGGCCGCCCTCGGCGGCGATCGCCCGTTGACGCTGGCCGGTCATCCCGGCGAAACCGCGGCCATTACTGGATGCGCGCCCTGCGCGGCTCGTCCGGGTCCGCGGCCTTGACGATCTCGAGGCGGACCGTTTCGATCGCGCGGTCGGCGTTTTGCGTGACGTCGTCCGTGACGTGGTGGATCGGGACTTCGTCGAGCTCGACCTACTGGAGCTGGAGCGGCTCGAGGTTTTCTTCCTCCCACCCGACCGCTGCGATTTGGTCTCGCCCTTTTCACGTCGGATCTTGTTCACGGTTCGCGCCGCAACCTCTTCGGCTCGGCGCCCGTACCGACCCGATTTCTTTGCCGACTGCTTAATGTGTTTGTACTGGCGCTCTCGTTTGGGACTCGCTCCGCGTGGCATGACTTTCCTCCTTCCGGGCCGCAGCTTGAATCTATTAGTGGTAGCGTCCACTACCCGTAAGCTGATAATAAGAGTGTAGCATGTCGATTTCGTCCGTGTTGCTCAAGGCGCTTGTTGGAGGACTCGCGGTGGTCGGATTCTCCCTGATCGGCCACGGGGGTCATCCGAAGCGGTTCGCCGGGCTGGTCTCGGCGGCACCCTCCGTTGCGGTTGCCAGCCTGGCGATTACGGTGGTGCTGAAGGGAGCCGATGCGACCGTTCCCTACGCCCAGGGGATGCTGATCGGGAGTGCCGGCATGGTCGCCTATTGCCTGGCGTCGCTCTACCTGATCGAGCGGTTGCACGCCCTGGTCGGCTCGATCCTGGCCTGGCTGGCCTGGCTCCTGGTTGCCGGTGGCCTATACGTAGCCCTGGAGCGATAGCCGATGGAGGGACGCCGGCTTCTCGAGGATGACCGTGAGCCGGTTGGCTTCGACTGGGCGCGGCTGGCCTCTGTCAAGCCGGCCGACCTCGGCCTTCGTTTCGGCTTCGGCGCGGTGATTGCCCTGCTCGCGTCTGTTGCCGGGACGCTCGGCGGCCCAAGGTTCGGGGGGCTGTTCCTGGCCTTCCCCGCAGTCTTGCCGGCGACACTGACGCTGATCGAAAAAAAAGAGGGAACGACAAAGGCCTGGGCCGATGCCAGCGGAGGAACCCTGGGCGCGCTCGGTCTGGGCGCCTTCGCCGTGACCACCGTGCTGCTGCTGCGATGGAATCCGGCGGCCGCGCTGCTGCTGGCGTTGCTGGCGTGGACGGTCGTGTCCGCCGGACTCTATTTCCTGTTCCGGGCTAGTGGTCTCTTCCTGCGGCAGGACCGGCTGGTATCGAAGGCGCGCTCGTAAGCTCGCCGCTCGTTGCCACGGCCTGCCAGTTGCCGCCGTACCGCAGGACCAGTCCGTCGTCACCAACCGTAAGGTCGGCGGTGAAGCTAGCTGAGCGGTAGCGATACCGAGTCTTGTCGAGTCGCTCGTACGACTGATGGAGCCGCTCGACCTCCAGGGACGGGAATCGGACCCACGCACCGGTGACGGTTTTGGTTTCGCCAACCACCGGGGCAAGCCGTCGGATGGGCAACGTATTCGTCGAGGGTGACCACTCGAGGTCGACGTCGAGACATCCATCAAGCTCGCTCAATCGCCGGCCATCTCGCGACCAGTGACCGGCCGCGTCGGCCGATAGGCTGAGGACCTGCCCGCCGTCGTCGAGCTTGACCTCGACTACGCGCGTGCGCCAGCTCTGGTCGACTCGGATCGCGTAGCGGATGACGTAGGGCACCTCATCGTGCGCCTGCAGGATCAGCCCGTTGAGCTCGAACCCGTCATCCGAGTCGCTGGCGATGAAGCGCTCCATGCTCGGGGCGATCAGGCCCTGCCACAGGATCCAGCGGCGTTTGCCCATTACGCCATTGTCGGTAAAATCAGCCGGTCGGGCAGATACCGAAGCGGTCAAACGGGACTGACTGTAGATCAGTTGGCCTAGCGCCTTCGGGGGTTCGAATCCTCCTCTGCCCAATACCCGAGCCCACATAGCTCAGGTGGTAGAGCGACGCCTTGGTAAGGCGTAGGTCGCCGGTTCAACCCCGGCTGTGGGCTCCACTTCATTTTGTGCGAATTCGGCTGAGGCACGACAAAACGTGTTCGGCTGATGCTTTACACAGATTCGGCTGATGCCTTACAGGGGTTTCGGCTGATGCTTGACACTCCCGCGCATGAAGGAGTTGAGCGTGGGAGAGCAGCGATACCAGGCGGTGATGGCGGTCCTCAGCGGCGGGCGAACGGTGACGGAGGGCTCCACTTCATTTGTGCGAGTTCGGCTTGTCTTGAGTCAAGAAATTGGCAGGGTCGGCGTGTGTCGCAAGCCGATCCCCTAACGGCCACGGGATCCTTGGGTGGCCCGAGCCCGCGCCGATCCGAGGTCGGGTATTCAGCGCCTGGTCTCGTACCTGGTCAGGAGCACGCCGTCGGGAAACGTCCGGGTCTCCACCAGGTTCAGGTTCACCCAGTTGTCCAGGGCCGTGAAGAACGGCGTGCCGCCGCCCACCAGGACCGGGTGGGTGACGATCGCGTACTCGTCGATCAGCCCGGCCCGCATGGCCGCCGCGGCGAGGGTGGCGCCGCCGACGTCCATGGGACCGCCATCCTCAGTCTTGAGCCGGGTGATCTCGGTGACAGCGTCGCCGGTGACCAGGCGGGCGTTCCAGTCGACCGCGCTGGTCGTCGAGGAGAACACCACCTTCGGCATGTCCCGCCAGCGGCGGGCGAACTCGATCTGCGCCGGTGTGGCGCCAGGCTGCTGGTCGGCGGTCGGCCAGTGGGAGCTCATCGTCTCCCACAGTTTGCGCCCGTACAGCGCCAGGCCCGTCGCCCCCACCCGGTCGGACCACCACTGGAACAGCTCGTCGCTCGGCACGCTCCAGCCGAGGTCGTCGCCAGACGCGGCGATGTAGCCGTCCAGACTCCGGTTCATGCCAAAGGTCAGTTTCCGCATGGCGTCAGCCTACTGTGAGTGGATATTCGGCGTACAGACCAACACGGCGCGGAAAATTCATCGGTCAGACCAGGGCCGGTTGACCACCGCGCCAAGCGGATGCTGCGTACCGAAGGGAGGCTCAAGCAGGACAACACGTGTTCGGCTGATGCTTTACCCAGGTTCGGCTGATGCCTTAGAGGGGTTTCGGCTGATGCCTGACATGGTTGTCACGATGCTCGGCGCCGGTGCTGGGGATGGCCGCCGGCCTCATCGTCGGCATTCGCATGCTGAATCAGCTGACACGTGGTCTCGCTAGTCAGAGGCCACCAGGCGGATGGCGACGTTGGGACGATGACGACGAATGGACCTAGTTCAGGGGCGGGTCGTAGCCGACGATACGCAGGATGAGGAGATGGCCGTGCGATGCGAAGTGGTCACTTGACACAACCCCGGTGAGGACCTCGAACGACAGGGGCTCCCGGCGCTGCCGAATATATGTAGCAGTCTCGGCGACCTCGCCGACGAGGCCAACGATTCCCGCCCTGATCGCATGGACGTCAACGGAATGATCGCGAGGCCGCAGCTCGACGACGAACGCACCATCTTGATCGATCTGGCTCGACTCAAGCGCGAACATCGAATTGGCCTGTTCGCATGCTGCTCGTAAGTGCGGTAGCAGGTGAATCTCCGGCTCCTCTGCAACCCAATTCCTCAAGGACGCCAGATGGCGCAGTTCCTCAATTCCCTCGGCAACTCGCGAGCCATCGGCGACGCCCTGACCCCGTGTATCTCCCTCCCAGCGAGCGCTCACGAGGTGAGGCTAGCACTCGACGTTTCGATAGGCTTGCCATATGCCAGCCAAAAAGAAGGCGCCGAAGAAGGCCCCGAGAGCCGCGGCGCGAGGTCGCAAGCCGGCGGCGGCGCGCGGACCAGAGGCACGCGACAGCGTCATCGACCCGTCTGGGAATGACGTCTCCGAGCTCGCCGGGCAAGTAGAGCGACACGGGGGTGCCGTCGTGGGCGCCTACCGCGATCCCTTCGCTGGGCAGGCGTTGGTGCTGGCGTCACTCCCGATCAAGAAAGTCGTAGCGACGCCGTTTCAGCGCGATCTCTCCAAAACCCACGCCACCCGCCTGGCCGATGCCATTGGTGCGGCCGGACTGTTCCTCGATCCGGTCATCGCGGTACCGTCGTCGGACGGGTTCTGGTCGCCGAACGGCCGACATCGCCTGGAAGCCGCTCGGCGGCTCGGTATGCGGGCCGTGACCGCCCTGCTGGTGCCGGATGAAAAGATGGCCTATCGCATCCTGGCCCTGAACACCGAGAAAGCGCATAACCTGCGGGACCGCAGCCTCGAGGTGATCCGCATGGCCCGCCAGCTGGCCAAAGAACAGCCGCGCTCAAAGGAGAACGATCACGCAGTGACCTTTGAGTCGCCCGCCTTTATGACCCTGGGTTGCGCCTACGAACAGCGCTCGCGCTTTGCCGGCTCGTCCTATCAACCGGTGCTGAACAAGGTCGACCGCTTCCTGGAGAGCACGCTCCCGGCGGCGCTCCGCCAGCGCGAGCAGTGGGCAGTCCGAATCATGGACATCGACGACCGGGTCGCCGCCCACGTGAAGACGATGCAGGCCATGGGAATGAAGAGCCCCTACTTGCGGGCGGTGATCGTCGCTCGCATCAACCCGGTTCGGTTCGTGCCACCGTCACGCAAGAAGGACGCGGCACCCCCGATGTCGATGGCCGAGGCGCTGACCAAGATGGCGGCCAACGTGCGCAAATTCGACCCCAAGTCCATCAGGCCGGGTGACCTGGCCCTGGTGGCGGCAATCGCACCGTCTGCCGCCGACTGAGTGTGTTTCGCCCGCTGGCGGCGCTTGATGCATTCGATCGACGGCTCTTCGACCGCCTGACCGGACAGGAGCGGCGCATTATCGACCGCAATCTGAAGCGGTTGAGCAATAGCGCCAATCGATCGATGCTCTGGCTGACGATCGCTGCAGGCATGGCGGTCTTCGGTGGCCATCGCGCGCGACAAGCGGCGCTGCGTGGCGCGGTGGCGATTGCCATCACCTCGACCCTGGTCAACCTGCCGCTGAAATACGTGGCGCGGCGCGATCGGCCGCCGCGGCGTCGATTCGATCGGCCGCTCCCGATCAGCATGCCCGGCAGCTTTTCGTTTCCGTCGGGCCATTCCGCGTCAGCCTTCGCGTTCGCCACCGGCGTCGGCCTGGAGCACCCACGGCTGGCCCTGCCCATCCTCCCGCTGGCAAGCGCGGTCGCATACTCGCGGGTGCATCTCCGGGTCCACTACCCCTTTGATGTGCTGGCGGGCGCCGCGATCGGCGCCGGCATGGGACTGCTGAGCGGGCCGGTCATTGACGCGGCGCGGCACTGGTGGAACTCGACGGCGCAGGTTCCCGAGTCGGAGCGCCCCGCGACCAGCGAGCTGATCCTCGTTGTGAGCCCGAGCGCGGGCCGGAGCGCCAAACTCGAACGGGCCAGGAGGGCGATGGCAGCGATGGGCTTGCAGGTCGCCACCGAGATCCCGGTTAATGATGCGGAGATCCTGCCGAAGCTGGTCCAGCGCGGCGGTCATTCGCCCACCGTCATCGCAGCCGGCGGCGACGGGACGGTCGGTGCGGTCGCCAACGCTATCGTCGGGACGCCGGCCGCGCTCGGCATCATTCCGCTCGGCACCTCGAACGATTTTGCCCGATCGATCAGTATCCCGATGCACGTCGAGGACGCCGTCCGGCTGCTCACCAGGGGGCGGATCTCGAGGGTGGACGCCGGGCGCTTCACGGCTGAGGGGCAGCGCCCCCGTCATTTCGTCCACGCGGCTGCGGTGGGACTCAACGTCGGCTTCGCGCGCTTCGCCACCCGAGCCGACGTGCGAGCGCGTCTCGGCCGCCTTACCTATGCGGTCGCGGTGGCACTGGCCCTCCGGGAGCGTCCGGTTTTTCGCTGTGAGCTGGAGTGGGAAGAGCGAAAGGAGCAAACGAATTTGGTCCACCTCGCAGCGATCAACGCGCCCATCTTCGGCGGTTTCCTCGGGCTGCGAATCCCGGGCGCAGATCCGGACGATCGAACGCTCGACATCATCATGATCGAACACCTGCCGATCCGACGCCTGCTACGCTCCGCGCTCTATCCGGCCGTCGGCGTTCGCCGCGGTATCCGCGGCATTCGCACCCTCCAGGTTTCGCGCCTAAAGGTTCGGCCCACCGACTCGATGGACGTGACGCTCGACGGCGAAGTCGCCGGAAAAGTTCCTGGCGTCTTCGAAGTCGTCCCGGGCGGGCTTCGGGTGATTACAAGGGCAGACTTCAGGGGCGACCATCGATAACCGCGCGGCGATCGTAACGTTTGGATTGCGCGTCCTTGGCATCTTCATCGGGCTGGCGGTGATCACGGCGCTGGTCGGGTTCGGCGTCAGGGCGCTGAGCCTGGGCCTCGATCTCGGGGTGATGCAGGCGGTGGCCGCCCATCGCAACGTCACCGTGACATCGATCGCTGAGATCGCGACCACGGCCGGATCGTTCCCGATCCTGGCCCCCATCGCCATCGCTGTCGTCCTGCTCCGGCGCTGGAATCGGCCGGCCGACGACATCGCGCTCGTGGTCGTTGCCGCCGGCAGTGCGGCGCTGCCGTGGCTGGTCAAGCTGATCGTGGCGCGCCCGCGGCCCACCATCGAACATCTCTATCAACTGTCGTCGCTCAGCTTCCCCTCCGAGCACACAACCCAGGCTGCGGCGATCTACCTGACGATCGCCATCGTTCTGCCAAGGGGTCTGGGCCGCGGCTGGCGGGAGCTCGTCATCGTGCTCGCCGTGTTGATCGCCATGATCGTTGCCTGGTCACGGGTCTACCTCGGCGTCCACTACCCCACCGACGTTACGGCCGGGCTCCTGCTGGGGTGGGGCTGGGCGCTGCTGGTTTTCCACTGGGCCCGGCCGAGTCTGCAGCAGCCCCCACCCTGACCCTCCCCCGCGAGCGGGGGAGGGGAAATTAAAGCCCACCCTGACCCCCAA
>Ga0209805_1001408_pt1 | contig 14571 bp, 15 predicted proteins | sample GraSoiAngelo_148_FD_185905 | JGI IMG/M metagenome (GOLD analysis project Ga0209805, IMG submission 185905) | Grasslands soil microbial communities from the Angelo Coastal Reserve, California, USA - 14_1009_09_20cm (SPAdes) (version 2) | ecosystem: Environmental > Terrestrial > Soil > Grasslands ... | reverse complement strand
CGTGTGGGTCAGCAGGGAGGGCACCATCGAGCACCTGATCCCGGCCACCAAGGACGCCGTCGTCGAGGTAGACATCGCGCGGGGCCGGATCGTCGTGGCCGACTGGCTGCTCAACATCGAGGACGCACGAGAAAGCAACTGAGATGAGGTTCGACGTCGTCACGATCTTTCCCGGCATGTTCGGCCCCGTGTTTCATCAGGGCATCATCGGGCGCGCCGTCGAACGCGGCGTGCTCGAGCTGCAGGCGCACGACCTGCGCGAGCACACACACGACCGACACCGTCAGGTTGACGATATGCCTTTCGGGGGTGGCCCCGGGATGGTGATGAAACCGGAGCCGGTGATCGAGGCGGTGGAGTCGATCCGGGCCAAGAACTCAGGACCGGTCGTGCTCATGGAGCCCTGGGGCGAGATCCTCGACCAGAAGGTCGCGGCGGAGCTGGCCCAGACAGCAGGACTGATCATCGTTTGCGGTCGTTACGAAGGCATCGACGATCGGGTGCGGACTGCGCTGCGCGCCCGCGAGATCTCGATCGGCGATTACGTCTTGAGCGGCGGTGAGATCCCGGCCATGGTCCTCATCGACGCGGTCGCAAGGCTCGTCCCCGGCGTGGTCGGCGATCCCGGCTCGCTGGCGCAAGACAGCTTCTCTGACGAGCTGACAGGCTGGCCGCAGTTCACCCGGCCGGCCGAGTACCGAGGCATGACCGTCCCTGACGTGCTGTTGTCCGGCGACCACGCGCGCATCAAGCAGTGGCGCAGACAGCAGGCAGCGCAGAGACGCGTTCCACAACGTAAGGAGTTGAAGAAGACATGAACGTGATCCAGCAGCTCGAGAAAGAGCAGCAGAAAAAGAAGGTGCCCGCGCTGCGTGCGGGCGACACGGTGAAGGTGCACGCCAAGGTCGTCGAAGGCACGCGCGAGCGCATCCAGGTGTTCGAAGGCACCGTGATCCGCGTCACGGGCGGCGGCCTGCGCCAGAACTTCACCGTACGGCGCGTGACGCACGGAGTCGGAGTGGAGAGGACGTTCATGATCCACTCGCCGCGCATCGACAAGATCGACGTGCTGCGCCATGGCGATGTGCGCCAGGGCCGGCTCTACTACCTGCGAGGGAAGGTCGGACGCGAAGCGCGCATCAGAGAGCGTCGTCGCCTGGTCGCTGCATCGCCAGAGGCCGATGAGCCGGCCGAAGAGACCGCCGAGGTGCCCGAGGAAGCGGCGGCGCCGGAAGAGTCCTGAGCGCAAGATCGAGTCATGGGCCGCAACGCGCGGAAGCGCGCCGAGGAGCGTGAAGAGCACCGGAATCATGGTGCGGCGGGCGAAGAACCCGAGCAGGCGCTCGAACGACCGGAGAAGTGCCCACGCTGCGGGTCAACCGATCTTGTCGTCGCGCCATACATGGCTGGAGTCACATCCGGCGTGGAAATCATTTGCGGCCACTGCAACTGGCAGGGGATGATCCGGCCCGGCATCTGGTAGCTACCGAGCCGCCGAACCTTACAGGTCGATCGACCCTCTCAGCGAGGTCCTCGAACGCAAGAGCGCCTGTTAAGGCTCTGGCGCCGCGCAACGGCGCCGACTACTCTCGAATAGATGCGTCCGAAGCTCTGGAAGTTCGAGAGGATGGCCGCCGATATGGGCTACAAGGTCGTGGCGGGCGTCGATGAGGTCGGCATGGGCCCGCTCGCGGGCCCGGTGGTCGGCGGAGCCGTGGTGCTGAAAATCGGCGACCGCATCCCCGGCCTCAACGACTCAAAGCTCATGACAGCAGATGAGCGCGACGAGGTCGACAGGATCATCCGCCGGCGCGCGGTGGCTGTCGCGGTATGCGCCGTCGACCACACCCAGGTCGACCGGTTGGGCCTCTACAAGGCGCGCATCCTCGCCAGCGCTGGAGCGGTCGCCGGCCTCAGTGTCAAGGCCGAGTACCTGCTCGTCGACGCCTTCGACGTGCCCGACGCGCCGCTGCCCCAGTTCGCGGTCGTGCGCGGGGACAAGATCTGCGCCTCGATCATGGCCGCCAGCATCGTCGCGAAGGTGGCCCGGGACAGGGCGATGGTCGAGTACGACCGCCTCTATCCCGGCTACGGCTTCGCGGACCACAAGGGATACGCCACTCCGTCGCATCGCGCCGCGATCCGGCGACTCGGCCCAAGCCCGATTCACCGGACGTCTTGGGCGCCGTTTCGCGTCTCCGAGCTGGTCGGCCTGCAGAGCTAGGGCGGGCCGGCGAGAGCGCCGCCGCCAAGCTGCTGCGCGCCCGCGGCTATGAGGTGATCGGCGCGGGCTTTCTCGCCCGCCGCGGCGAGATCGACCTCGTCTGCAGGCGTGGCGCGACACTCGTCGTGGTCGAGGTCAAGACGCGAAGCAGCGACGACTTCGGCACGCCCATCGAGGCCGTCGGCTCGCGCAAGAAGCGGGCGCTCATGAATGCAGCCGCGGAGTACCGCGCCTTAGCGGAGTGGCGGGGGCCAATCCGCTACGCCGTGGTCGGCCTCGCGGCTAAACCCGACGGCACGTTCGACGCCGAGCTCGTCGAAGACCCCTTTGACTGACCACGAACCCGTCATCCCGCCCGTCCTAGTTGCTGACGATCGAGTTCTCGAAACCCCGCAGGTGCGAATTGGCCAGCCACAGCATCAGAACGACCACGGACGCACCGGCCGCAGCCAGCGCGACCGCTATGACGACGCTCGCCAGTGCGAACGCCGGCGTGGCGGCCACCGGCAAGCCCGCGACCGCGTTACCCGCCGCAAGGCTCGCCGCCAGATAAAAAAGCGCGAGCGCGCCGACCGAGAACAACCCAAATGCAAGCTCCCCGCCCATCGCGGCGAACGTCCCGACGATGCCCACCGAGCGGCGGTCGTCCGCGGACTCGAAATTCGGGTCGATCGCCCCGGCCGACACCCCGATGGACACGCACCCGACGCCCAGCCAAACAGCCAGCAGCGCCACCTGCAAGGTCTTCCACGGGCTGTTGCCGCCCGCAAGCGAGAGCCCGAGGCTGATCACTCCAGTGAGCGCCAGCACCGGCACGAGCGTGAACAGGACCTTGGCGCGAATCAGCTGCCACGAAGTGACGGGCGCCAGGCGCAGCAGCTGGTAACCCCTGCGCTCGGCCGGGATCGCGGTGGTCGCGAACATCATCGACATGAAGAGCGAGACGAACGCGACGACGAAGACGTCGTTCCAGAACAGGTCGATGCCTCGCCCGGGCCGGATGAGCAGCACCGCGTACGCGAGCAGGAAGATCATCGCGGGCAGAAAACGGCTGAGCCGGCGGATGTCGCGGCGATATGCGATCCAGTCCTTGCGCGCGATCGCGAATCCAGGCGACCCGGCGCCGGCTGCCGCAACCCGCGGCGGCTTCCGGCGGCGCGTCCTCCATCGCGATGGCACGCCCCCAAGCAGACCAAGCCCAGCAAGAAGCGTCCGCTCGTAGAGCAGCGCGGCGGCGCCCACCACGACGATCGCAAACACCAGCGTGATTCCGGTCCACACAAGCGTGGCTGCCGCGTTGCCTTCGATCACCGCGCTCAGCGCATGCCCGGGCCATGACGAAGGCACCCACTCGATGCGCTGGAGGCTGGAGACAAGGCTGGAGAGGTCAGGCTGATGCCGGGGGGCGAAGGAGCCGAGGGTCTGCCTGAGGGTGAGGTTCCACGCCAGGTAAAGGCCGCCTCCGGCGATGCTCGCCACCGCTACCGCCACATCGCGCGCGATCCGCGCAGGCACCCATCGGAGGACCGCCGCCATGAAGGTGGCCTGCAGGGCCGTCACCAGCAGCACCTGGACGAAAACGAGGGCCAGCGCGAGCAGGTAGTACAGAGGCGATGCGCCCGATCCGGCGCCAACGCCTGCGACGAAGATGAGAAAGACCACCGCCACGAGGAGGTTCGCGCTCATCGCGAAGAGCGAGCGGGCGAGAAAGATCTCTATCGACCGGACTGGGGCGAGCACGAGCTGCATGAGGTCGCGTCCTGCGAAGTACGTGGCGATGACACTGGGAAACCCCACGACCAGCATCAGGACCGACAGCGCCGTGAACGCGCCCGAGAGCATCGCATCGCGTGCCGAGGGCAGAAGATGGCCCGCGGCGGCCGCCAGGGCAAACAGGAATCCGCCGAAGACAGTACCGCCCAGCAGGGCGAAGACCACGAGCCCGACGACACGCAGCGGGTTGGCCTTCGCGATGCGATTGCGCCATGCCCGCCACTCGGCGCGCAGGATGATGCCGACGGCCGAACGGCTCACGGCTGCGGCGCGAGCAGGCGCTCGATCAGCTCGCTCGACTCCGGCCCGGCGGTGAGGCTGAGGAACAGGTCCTCGAGCGTGGCTTGGGCGCTGCCTGCCTGCGTGCGCAGCTCCTCCATCGTGCCCGTGGCGACGAGATGTCCGCGGTCCATGATCGCGATGCGCCGGCACAGTGCCTGCGCCACCTCGAGGATGTGGGTCGACAGGAGCACCGTCGTGCCGCGCGTGGCCAGCTCCTCGAGCAGGTCTTTGACGAGACGCGCCGAACGCGGGTCAAGGCCGTTGGTCGGCTCGTCGAGCAGCAGCACGGACGGCTCGCGGATGAGCAGCGATGCAAGCCCGATCTTCTGCTTCATGCCGTGGCTGTACGCGCCGACGAGCTCGCCGTCGCGATCCGCCAGCTCGAACAAGCCCAGCAGCCGCTCCATGCGCCGGTGGCGCTCTGGCCCGCGCGGCATGCGGTAGAGGTCGGCAATGTAGTCGAGGAACTCGCGCCCGGTGAGGTGGGGATGGATGAACGGCTCCTCATCCAGGTAGCCCAACCGCGCCTTCGCCTCCATCGGTTGGGCGAACACGTCGAAGCCGTCGATCAGGGCGGTCCCAGCGGTCGGCCGGATGAGCCCGCACAGCATGCGCAAGGTGGTCGTCTTGCCGGCACCGTTCGCACCGAGGAAGCCGAAGATCTCTCCGCGCGGCACCTGGAAGCTCACGTCCTGGACGGCGCGCACCACCCCGTACCCCTTCACCAGGTGACGCGCCTCGACCGCGTGTGGTGTCTGGCTCATCGCCAGTGCCGCTCCAGCTCAGAGGCGTACTTCCTGCCCACCAAGTCGGCGTTGCTCAGGAGCCAGTTGTCAAGCCGCCGAGTGCCGCGCGGCCGCTCACGCGAGACCAGAAGCTCCCCCATCAGCCCCTCCAGCTCCGGCTCGTTCAGCGTCACGTCGTTGACCAATCGCCCGATGAGTCTGGCGGCTCGCACCGCGTTGCGCGGCGACATGTAGATGAAGCGGGGATGGCGGCCGACTGCGATCGCGATCGATTCCACCATCTCGCTGTAATAGATGATGTCCGGCCCAGCCGCATCCACTGTCACGTTGTCGGCCTGTTCCGCGGCCCATGTCGCGATCTCCGCGACGTCTTCGCCCGCGACGGGTTGCAAGCGGTAGTCGCCCTTGCCCGGGATGCCGAAGATGGGCAGCCTCCGCAGCAGCCACGCGATGTTGTTGATCAGGATGTCGCCCTGGCCGAAGACCAGCGTCGGACGCACGATCGCCCATGGGATTCCCGCCTCACGCAGCGCCCTCTCGGCCCACGCCTTGCCCGCGTAGTAATCGAGGTGCGAATCCTCTGACGGGTTGCTGACGGATATGTGCACCACCTTGCGCACGCCTGCGTCCCTCGCGGCGCCGAACAGCATCCTGGAGTTGGCGACCGCCTGCCCGAAGTGGAAGCGGCCGCGCTGGAACCGCACCCAGTAGGTGTTGTAGAGCACGTCGGCTCCGCGAAGGCTCTCGACCAGCGCCTCGCGGTCGGTGAACTGGAGAGGCGCCACCTCCGCAGTGATGTCCCCGGTGCCCGGGCGCTGCGGGTGATTGGTCAACGTCTTGATCCGTCGCTCCTGGGTCATCAGGCGTCGCGCGATGAACCTGCCGGTGAAGCTGAACGCCCCGGTGACGACGTCGAGATCGGTCTGGGGGCTCAAAACGGGAAGCGCGTGAGGTCATAGGCTGCTGACCCTGGCTGCACGTGCCCGGTGATCACGACGCGGGGCCGGTGGCGCACGGCCTCGGCCGGATGCACCTCGGGGCGCAAGCCGTTGAAGATCGGAAAGCGCAGCGTCCCGTCGGGTGACCACTCGGAGTAGCGGATGCTGACGACGAGCTCCGGCCTGACCCAGTGGACCGGTCGCATCATGATCGGCGGCGGCTCGAGCGGCGAATTCTCCGTGCCGAGCTCGATCAGCCTCTCGCGCAGCGCCCGCATCGCATCGTCGTCGTAGCCTCCCCCGACCGCGCCGCAGGGCAGCAGCCGGCCGTCTTCGTGGTAGCCGACCACCAGGGCGTCGAACGGCCGCTCCCCAGTCCACCCGATGACGACGAAGTCATCCGATTTCACCGCCTTCACCTTCAGCCAGAACGGACTTCGCTGGCCCGGCACGTAAGGACTCTGTCGGTGCTTCGCCACCACTCCCTCGAGGCCTCGCTCGAGGCACGCCTCGAACAGCTCGACCCCGTCCTCCTCGATGTGCTGGGGGACGAACATGTGGCCGCCGGCCTCGACTGCCTTGGCGAGACGAGCGCGCCGCCGGATCACCGGCTGCCGCAGCTGGGGCCGTCCCTCGAGATAGAGGGCGTCGAACGCAAGGTAGGCGGTCGGGATCTCGTCCCGCATGCGAGCCCCGCCGGCCAGGCGCTGGCGCAGCCGCGGATAGTCGGGGCGGCCGTCGTTGTCGGTCGCCACGAGCTCGCCGTCGATGACGCTGCCTGGGGGCACGCGTTTGGCCGCCGCGACCACCTCAGGGATGTCAGCCGTCAGGTCGCTCAGCCCGCGGTCCTGCACACGAACCGTTCCGTCCGGGTCGCGAAACAGGATGCAGCGCAGCCCGTCCCACTTCACCTCGAAGACGTACTCCGGCGAGCTGAAGGGAGCCTGGGCCGAGGCCGCCTGCATCGGGCGTACCTCGCCGGGAAAGCTCTCCAGCTCGATCTGGAGCTGGTCTGGATCGTGCACGTGGCTCAGATTAGGGCCCCGCTGGCTACGAAGCTTTACGCCGTCTCCTGGTTTCGGCCGCCGGCTTCTCGCGCCCGGCGCGCTGCTTCTTGGCCTGCTCGACCGACGCCCGCAGGGCTTCCATCAGGTCCATGACCTTGGCGGGCTGAGGCGCCTCGGGCGCTTCGATGACCTCGCCCTCCATCTTGGCCTGGACGACCTTCATGACCGCCTCGCGGTAGTTGTCCTTGTAGCGGCTGGGGTCGAAGCTGTCGGCCAGGCTCTCGATGAGCGCCTTCGCCATCTCGAGCTCCTTGGGGTTGATCTTCACCTCGTCCTCGAGGCCCTTGAGGCCCTCGGTCGAGCGGATCTCGTCTGGCCAGTGAAGCGTGTTCATGATCAGGCCCTTGCCGTTGGGGTGAAGCGCGGCGAGGTGCTCCTTGTCGCGCAGCGCGATCTTGGCGATGGCCATGCGGCCTGTCCCCTCCAGCGCCTTGCGGAGCAGGTGATAGGGCTTCTTGCCGAGCTCTTCCGGCTCGACGTAGTAGGCGCTGTCGAAGTAGAGCCCCGGCTCGATGTCGTCGACCGGGACGAACTCCTCGATGTCGATGGCGTGCTGCGTCGGAAGGGGGAGGTTGTCCAGGTCCTTGTCCTCGATGATCACGTATCGGTCCTTGCCGACCTCGTAGCCGCGCAGGATCTCGCTGTACTGGACCTCGTGGTCGCCCTCTGCGCACCAGCGCTTGTAGGAGATGGGGGAGTGATGATCGGGGCACAGCTGACGGAAGGAGACCTTCGATGTCGACTCGGTCGCGTTATAGAGGCGGATCGGGATCGAAACCATCCCGAAGGAGACGACGCCTTTCCACATCGATCTCGGCATGGCGACGCAGTTTACCTCCTGTTTCTCGGGTTGGCTATCTTTCGTAGGTCCTACGCGCCTACGTCCCGCCTCTGCATGACAAGTATCGAGCTTCCAAGTCCTGCGAGGGCGAGCAGGAGCATCAGGGCCAGGCTGCGGTTGTCGACGCCGGTGAGCAGGGGCGTGCCGAACAGCTTGAAGGCCGACAGGTCATGCACCCAGGCAGGCAGCTTGTAGATGGTGGCGAGCTCGTTGTCGAGGTAGCTGGCGAAGGCAAACGCTCCCACCAGAGCGAGGGCGGCGCGCGGATTCCAGGCCGCGAGCAGCGAGCCGGCCCCTGCAAACACCAGGGCGAAGGGGACCAGCATCGCCGAGGCGGCGATCACGCGCTGGCTGCTGAGGTCGATGCCCGCCTGGTGAGACGCATAAAAAAGAGTCAGTCCGCTGACCGCGGCGATGACGAGACCAGCCACGACGAGGACCGCCATGCGCTCCAGGACAACACCGGCGCGCGAGATCGGCTCGCTGAGCACCACCTCGAGCCGGCCGTCCGTGTCTTCTGCCGACCAGCGCGCCACATACGTGATCGCAAGAGCTGCAAACATCAGCTCCGCGACGTCGAAATACGTGTAGCCGAGAACTGCCGGATAGAGCTGCTGATGGATGAAGATCGAAAGGTAGGGCAGCAGAGCCGGAAGCGAGAGAAGCACCTCCACGATGGTCTTGGTCAGGGCGACGAAAATCGCCGCCAGTGCGGCCATGCCGGCGGACCAGGCGAGCAGTCCCAGCCGGCGCTCGTAGAGCCCCCGGAGGACTGGAACCCGCCAGAGCGGAATGTTGGTCGCGTCGCGGCTCAGGCGGTGCGGCCCGGATGGTAGGCGCACGAGCGGCGCGCCCAGGTCGCGGCGGATGAACGCGACCGCGGCGACAGCCGTCGCGGCCACGGCCATGGCGAGTGGGACGATCAGCCCGCGCACGTCGAAGTACCCGCCCGCCGGCAGTGGCTGGCTGAGCTCGTAGTAGTGAAATGGCGAGAGCCAGCGCCACGTCGACAGCCAATCGAAGACTCGGCCGAGGCTGTTGGCCAGGAAGAGCACGAGGAGCAGCGCGCCCGCGAGCGCAGGCGCGGCGCGTGCGGTCGCGAGCTGCGCTGCGAGCAGAGCCAGCGCGTAGCAGGCGATACCGACCGCCACGAGCAGGATGCAGGCTTCGATCAGGCCGGGGGCCCGCAATGACTCGCCGCCGGTCGCAACCGCGATCACAAATCCAGCCCCCGCAGCCGCTGACGCGACGAGCAGAGCGAGCCCGAAGCCGGCGGCGCGACTGGCCACGAGCGCCGGCCTGGAGACGCCGGCGGCGAGCGCGGACTCGACGATGCCTCGTTCCTCATCGCCCCGTGCAAACCCGGTTGCCGAGGCGAGCGCCCAGATCCCGAAGAGGATGACGAGCGGTTGAAAACCGCGGAATTGAACGTAGCCTTCCACGGTGTCGGGCCTGAGCGGCGGTGGAAACAGAACCACGAGCTGGGCGGCGAGCCTCGTCATCGACGCGCCGAACGCGGCGCGCCCTCCCGGCGTGTGGCCGGCGATCTGATAGAAGCCCACGGTCTGGACGAAGGTGAGAACCAGCGCAAGCAGGGAGAAGCCGGTGATGCCCCACCTGCTCAATCGAAGGCCGAAGAGCAGCGAGGTCACGACGGCAGTGCTTTGGGTCTCGGCTCGTCGAAAAAGCTGAGGAAGAGTTCTTCGAGGCTTGGCTCGGTGCTGACCAGGTTTGTGACCTTCGAGTCGGCGATCGCGTGCAGCAGGCCGTCGAAGCTTCCATGCACCGAGCACGTGACGACGTTGCCGTCGACCTTCACGTCCTCGAGGCCCAGCGTGGAACGAAGGCGCGACTCCGGCACCTCAGAACCCGGAGCAAACTCGATCTCGACCTGGTGCACGCGGATGTGCCGAAGCTCGTCGAGCTGCGCCACCTTGACCAGCCGGCCGGACCGAAGGATGCCCACGCGGTCGCAGACTCGCTCGACCTCGGACAGCACGTGCGACGAAAGAAAGATCGTCGCCCCCGCGTCGCGTGTCTCTTGGAGCAGGGCGTAGAACTCCTGCTGGTTCAGGGGGTCGAGCCCGCTCGTCGGCTCGTCGAGGATCAACAGCTCAGGTCGGTGCATGAACGCGAGCACGATTGCGAGCTTTTGCTTGTTGCCGCTCGAGTACTCGCGAAAGCGGCGGTTCAGGTCGAGGTCGAAGCGCTCCGCGAGCGCTCGCACGGTCGGCCGATCGATGCGGCCGCGCATGGCGCCGAGATACGCGACGACCTCGCTGCCGCGAAGGCTCCCGAACTGAGGCACGTCACCGGGCAGATAGCCGACCCGGCGCTTGACCTCGACTGCGTCCCGGCCGGAGTCGAGGCCGAAGACATAAGCGCCTCCTGAGGTGGGGTGGATCATGCCCATCAGGAGCCGGATGGTGGTGGTCTTGCCGGCGCCGTTGGGACCAAGAAAGCCGAAGACCTCCTGCGGCGAAACCTGCAGGTCGAGGTCGAAAAGGCCGTGCCCGGAGCCGTAGTCCTTGGTGAGCCTCGACGTCCTTATCGCGGCGACCGCCATTTCGACGAGCATATAGGCGTAGTGCGTCTGGGCGACATCGAGCTCCACCTCCTGGTCACCGACCACTGGAAAGCGGACGGCGGCCTGATGTTCGGAGTCGTACCCAAGGTTCTGTGGGAGAAGCAGAAGCCGGCCGACCGCAACAACATGATCGACGCCAGCTGCGTCTGCATCATCGCGCGCATGAACGGGCGGGTCATCGTGTGCGAGACCGGCATCGGGAACAAGATCAGCGAGAAGCGCGCGCAGCAGTTCGCGATTCGTGAACCCGAAGACCTCCTGCATGCGCTGCAGCGTCTGGGGATCCGGCCCGAGGAGGTCGATGCGGTCGTCACGACGCACCTCCATTGGGACCACGCGGGAGGCCTCACGCGCCGCAATCAGCTGGGCGCGCTGCAGCTCACGTTCCCGAAAGCTCGTCACTTCATCCAGCGGAGCGAGTGGGACTTCGCGGTGCATCCCGACGTGCGCAGCAAGTCGAGCTATCTCATCGACGACTTCACGCCGCTGGCCGACGGCCACAACGCCGTCGAGTTCCTGACGGGCGACGCCGAGGTCTTGCCCGGCGTGCATCTCCGCCACGTCGGAGGCCACACACCCGGGAGCCAGGTGCTGATCCTGCAGTCGGGCGAGCTCGCGTGCGTGGTGACCGGCGACCTCGTGTGCCAGACGCCTCACCTGCGCGTGCCGTGGAACATGTCCGCGGATCTCGAGCCGCTCCGGGTGTTCGAGCAAAAGGCGCGGCTGTTCGAAGAGGCGGAGAGGCATCGCTGGCTGCTCGTGCTGAGCCACGAGCCAGACCAACCCGCGGGTTACCTGGAAGACGGCGGCCGGTGGCGTCCGGAGCCGCGGCTGGCGTGAGCTTCACCACCGCCGACGGACGCAAGCTGACCTACCGCAAGCTCGGCCACGGGCCCGTGCTCGTGTGTCATCCGGGCGGGCCGGGATTCTCCTCCACGTACTTCAGCGACCTGGCCGCGCTGTGGGAGCAGAACACGCTGATCATGCTCAACCCGCGCGGCACCGGCGGCTCGGACCGGCCGGCAGATCCGCGCGCATATCAGATCGATGACTACGTCGCGGACGTCGAGTCGTTGCGTGAGCACCTCGGGCTTGAGCGCATCCACCTTCTCGGCCACTCGCACGGAGGAGTGATCGCCATCGCGTACGCTGCGACGCATCCGCGACGTGTCCGCCGGCTGGTCCTCGCGTCGACGCTGGCTCGCTTTGGTCCGGAGCAGGAAACAGCCATGCGCAAAGGGATGGAAAAGCGGGCGGGCCAGGAGTGGTGCGCCGACGCCATCGCCGCCCTCGAGGAAGAGCAGGCGGGCCACTTCGAATCGGACGAAGAGCTAAGCCAACTGGTGTTTCGTGAGCTACCTCTTTACTTCGCGCACTACGGCGCGGTCGAGGCCGGGTATCTCGATACGTTGAGGACGGAGACGATCAACGCCGACGCGCTGAAGCTCTTCAACCAGGAGATCTTCACCACGTTCGACCTGCGCAGCAGCCTTCCATCCATCACGTCGCAGACGCTCGTGTTGACAGGCGACGAGGACTTCATCTGCGGTCCGGTATGCGCCGAAGAGATCTGCGCCGGCATCCCAGGCGCCCGCTTTGTGATGGTCGGCGATTCAGGTCACCAGGTGTTCGTCGAGCAGCCGCAGGCCTTCCACGACGCAGTCGCCGACTTCCTCGCTTCCCCTTAGCTGAACATGCTCCTCCCCATTTATGGGGAGGTGGCGCGCAGCGCCGGAGGGGCTCGAACGCCTTAACACCCAGGGCTGAATTCTGCTCAGCCATTCAATAACGTCGAGCCCATGCTTGGAAGCGTCGACTCGTGCGTGCTTGCCGGCCTGGACGTGCGACGGGTCCACGTCGAGGCCGACATCGGCCGCGGCGATCCTGGCAAGTTCTTCCTGGTTGGCCTCGCAGCGACGACAGTCAAAGAGGCTCGCGAGCGTGTTCGGTCCGCGATACGCAACAGCGGCCTCGAGTTCCCACGGACCCGTCTCACCGTGAACCTGGCGCCGGCGGAGATGCGCAAGGAGGGCACCGGGCTCGACCTGCCGATGGCAGTGGCAATTGCGCTCGCGTTTGCCCATAAGCCGGCGCCGCCTCGAACCGCGTTCCTCGGCGAGCTCGCCCTCGACGGTACGGTTCGGCATGTCGACGGCGTGCTCGTCGCCGCGCGCGGGTTGTCGAGGCTTGGCTACCAGCGCGTCTTCGTGCCCGCGGCCGACGCAGCGGAGGCGGCGCTCGTCGAAGACCTCGAGGTCATCCCGTGCGCGTCGCTGATCGCCGTGGTCAACCACCTGCTCGGCGTTGAGCCCATCCCGCCCTCGTCGCGGATGATCGTCGAAGACGCTGCGCCAACGCCCGATCCGGAGCACGACCTGGCCGAGGTCCACGGCCAGGAGGAGGCGAAGCGCGCCCTGGAGGTAGCGGCCGCCGGGGGCCACCACCTCCTGATGAGCGGCCCGCCCGGTGCCGGCAAGACGATGCTGGCCCGCTGCCTGCCAGGCATCCTTCCGCCACTCGAGCTCGGCGAGGCGCTCGAGGTGGCGCAGGTGCGCAGCCTGCTCGGCGAGCTACCGCGTGACGGGCCGCTCGACTGGGCCCGCCCGTTTCGCGCCCCGCACCACGGCGTCTCGATGGCGGGCCTCATCGGCGGGGGCAGCGGGCTGGCGCTGCCCGGGGAGATCAGCCGCGTCCACCACGGAGTGCTGTTCCTCGACGAGCTGGCGGAGTTTCAGACCCCAGTTCTGCAGGCGCTCCGCCAGCCCATCGAGGCAGGCCGCGTGACCATCACCCGGTCCGGCGGATCGGTCGCCTATCCCGCGCGCTTCACGCTGATCGCTGCGACCAATCCATGCCCGTGCGGCTGGGCCGGCGATGGCATCCGGGCCTGCCGCTGCACGCTCGCGGCCATCGACTCCTACCAGCGCAGGCTGTCCGGCCCGCTGCTCGACCGGATCGACCTCCAGGTGGCCGTGCGGCGGGTGGAGCTCGAGCTGCTCTCCGCGCAGCCGGAAGGTGAGCGGTCGGCGGCGGTTCGCGAACGGGTCGTCACCGCGCGCCGGCGCCAGCTCGAGAGACAGGGCTGCTTGAACGCGCAGCTCAAGCCCGCGCGTCTCCGCCAGATCGCGGGCCTCGCACCGCCTTCGCGCCGGACGCTCGAGCGCTGGGGCAACCAGCGGGGCCTCACCGCCCGCGGCTTCCACCGCGCCTGGCGCGTCGCCCGCACCTCCGCCGACCTGGACGGATCGCCGGAGATCGAAGAGCACCACGTCCTGGAAGCGCTCGGCTTCCGCCTGCAAGATGTCGCCGCCTGAGCCTGTGCCCCCCGGCCACGCGGAGCAGATTCGCGCTGGGGCGAGCTCAGCCGAAGGCGCCGCGAGCACCGGACCGGAGCGCACCCGTGGGTGCGCGAGGACCGGAGCACAGGCGGCAACGCACGGATGAGCCGCACCAGTAGCGAAGATGCCCGCGGGGATCGGGGGGCACAGGCTTCACTCAGGACGCGGGGCAGATGGCCCCCGCCCGAAGGTCCGCGCGTGGCGATCGTCGGCTCGCGCCGCCCGTCGCCCTACGGCGAGGCGGTGGCGGAGCAACTTGGCCTCGAGCTCGCCCGCGCGGGCGTGGTCGTGGTGAGCGGGCTGGCGCTTGGGATCGACGCCGCCGCCCACCGCGGCGCTCTCAACGCAGGCGGGGTGACGGTCGCAGTGATGGGCACCGGGATCGACGTCATATACCCGGCCGCCCACGGTGTGCTGGCCGAAGCCATCCTGGCCGCCGGCGGGGCGCTCGTCAGCCAGTTCCCCGACGGCACCGCGCCGCGCCGCCACAACTTTCCAGCCCGCAACTACACGATGGCGGCACTCTCCGACGTGGTCGTGGTCGTCGAGGCGGCCGAGGCTTCAGGTGCGCTCATCACGGCCGAGGCCGCGCTCGACCTACATAAAGAGGTAATGGCGGTGCCGGGCAGCGTCTTCTCGCCCCTGTCAGTGGGTACCCACGCGCTCCTCCGCGATGGGGCCGGCCTGGTCCAGAACGCCCGGGACGTGCTCGCGACCTTGAGCCTGGGCGGAGAGGTCCTGGACGACCCCCTGGCAACCCCCAAACACCTCGGTT
>Ga0209805_1001405_pt1 | contig 14588 bp, 14 predicted proteins | sample GraSoiAngelo_148_FD_185905 | JGI IMG/M metagenome (GOLD analysis project Ga0209805, IMG submission 185905) | Grasslands soil microbial communities from the Angelo Coastal Reserve, California, USA - 14_1009_09_20cm (SPAdes) (version 2) | ecosystem: Environmental > Terrestrial > Soil > Grasslands ... | reverse complement strand
TGTCGATTGTTTTGAGCCTCCCGTGCTGGGATCGGCCCCGAATTGAACGCAGGGTGATCTCGGAAGCGGCCTGGCGTCGAGACCCCCGTCGCGCCACACGTCGATCGCGGGTTTCGTCGGTGAAGTCCCGATCGAGGGCCGGTAAAATCACCGATCTGTAAAGTGCCAGTTGCCAAATTTGGACACGGTTGACATGCCCCCCAAATGCGACTGCCCGATAGGGGCCTTTTGCGAGGCTCGATTGGGTCGAACTGGGGTTTGGGTTCCGAGCCGCCTTACGAAATCCGTTACGGATTGCTCGCTGGTTGTGGCCGGCTCGCGGCAGCCCGCGTAGCACTCGCGGTCCATAGTCGGACCCGGAGCCTCCGGCTGGAGGCTTCGAGGGGGGACCGAGGTGAATCGACGTCAGGTTCTGACCACGGCTGGCGTGGGCCTGCTCCTGGTGGTGCTCGCGCTGCCCGGCGTAGCCCAGAATGATGCGAATCCCTACGGGTTTTCGGTCTGGGGGTACCAGAGCCGGATCACGACCTCAGGTGTGAAATGGGTCCGGCTGCAGCGGGACTGGTCAACGATCGAGACGGCCCCTGGGGTCTACGACTTTGGCGGCCTGGACGGGGACGTGGCGGCAGCGGCCGCGGCCGGCGTGCATGTCACGGTCCCGGTGCAGGACGCGCCCAGCTTCCACAAGACCCAGGTCTGCAATGGCGTAAATCTCTTCCCTGGCCCGGCGGAGATCAGCACCTTTGCGGGGGTGCTGGCCGCCCGCTACAACGGCCGCAATGGCCATGGCTACGTCGACAGTTTTGAGATTGGCAACGAGGAGTGGGACGGCTACTGGGGCGGTTCATGGGCCAACACCCTGCCCTGCCGAGCGGCCAATTACTACGGACCCGTCCTCAAGGCCGGCTACACGGCGGTTAAGGCCCAGTCGCCGACCGCGGTGGTTGGCATGTTCGGCCTCTGGTGGGCGAACACTCCGCATATTCAGAGTTACATGACCTGGCTTTATCAGAATGGATACGGCCCCTACATGGACTTCGCCAACTTCCACTACTACACGGGCGCCGACCCCAGCGTGACGAACGGGGACACGCCCTCCTACGACCTGGAGTGGCGGACCATTCGGGCAGTCCAGGCGAGCTACAACGACGGCAGCAAACCTGTCTGGTGCACGGAGGTCGGCTGGGCGGTCAGTAGCGTCAGCCAGCCGGGGCCGATTGTCAGCCTGGCCCAGCAGGCGCAATACCTTCGCTACGTGCTGGACAGCTCGCGGACATCGAGCGTGATTCAGAGGGTCTTCATCTACATGATCAGTGATACCGGTTCGGATGGCATGAACATCTTCCCGCCGACTGGACCGCTGCCGAGTTACGCCATGCTGCAGACCTACATCGCGCAGTATCCGACCTGGGGCGCGCTGGCTCCGCTGCCAGTGCCGTCGCCCACGGCCGCGCCCAGCCCGGCGCCGACCCCGAGCCCGACGCCGATTCCGACCCCATCACCAACCAGCTTGCCGGCTGGCACCACGCAGCCCGGCCCGGTGGTCAGCGCCAGCCAAACGGTCAGCTACGCTGTGTCCGGCAAGTCGAATTCCTGCCGAAAGGGCACCGTAACGGCGACGGGGGTCTTCACGACCAATGGCGCCGGCGGCACGGTGTCATACGAGTGGATTCGCACGGACAACCGCGGCGTGGTCATCATCACGATGCCCTCGATCACCACCGCCCCCGGCGACACGACCAGCCACTCGGTGGGATCCGATAGCTGGACCCCCAACTCGCCCGGGTCCGACCAGCTTGTCTTCCTTACGACGGGTGCGCCGCTCGTGGCGGCCCAGACATTTAGCTGCCGGTAGGCACGGATGTCTACGGGGTTCAACAACCGGTGACGGAAACCGCAATACTTTCATCTCTCCGTTGCGGTCTCTCGGCGTTGTCTGTATGATGCTGAAGCCGTTAGCAGGCACGGAATCGAGGAGGGAAGGGGAATGTCGAACATCCGCTGGCGTCTCATCATGGGTTTGCTCGCATTCGTCGCAACCCTGGCCCTCACCGCCCCGGCGGCCGCCTCCCGGCTTGCCGGCTCGCAGGTCGGCGAGGTCTGGCCAAACGCCACCGTCCCGGTGGCCGATGGCACGGTGGCTGAGATCTGGCCCAATATTCCCGTTGATGAGATCTGGCCGAATTACCTCGGATTTGTCGATTCCTCGAGCGATTGACGGTTAGGCGACTGGTCGGCGAGCGCGTCGGTAGCAAGCAGATAAGGAGCGGGGCGTTGGCGACGCAGGTTCGAGTCAACCACCGGAGTCCACGGACGCCGGAACAGTTGGGCGCCCGGATCCGGAAAGTCAGGATGGAATTGGGGCTCAGCCTGGCCGGTGTGGCCCAAAAGGATTTCAGCCGAGCGTTTCTCAATCAGGTCGAACTGGGCCGAGCCCGGCCCTCGACGCGGACACTGCAGATCATCGCCGAACGGTTGCACCGCCCCGTCGAGTACTTTCTCCAGGATCCCCAAAACTCCGCGGCGGCCCTGGAATTTCGCCTCGCCGAAGCCGGGACACGGATCCGTCAGGGCGATGGCGAACGCGCCCGGCACCTCATGTCCGAGCTGCTGGCGCTGTCGCAAATCACCCCCCAGATCCGGGCGCGGGCCCAGCTGGTTCTGGCCGAAGCCCTGCTGAAACTCCGTGCGATCCCGGAAGCTATCGAAGCCTTGCAGGCCGCGATCAAAGTCAGCGAGGCCTCTGGCTGGCGCGACCTGTCAGTCGAACTTTATGACCGTATGGGGACGGCATACTACAGCCTGCGCCGCCCCCACGAAGCCGGCCGCTGGTGGGACAAAGCGCTCGGAGGCTATGAAGACGCCGAGCTGACCGATCCTCTGCTGAAGGCCCGGCTCCTCGGCCATCGGGCCAATCTCCATTACATCGCCGGCGAGCCCCGGGAGGCGATCGCCGGTTACCAATCGGCCATCGCCGCAGCCGAGGACGTACTCGATATGCAAGCCCTCGGCGGGATCTACGAAGGGCTCGCGATGTCTTTCCAGAAAACGGGTGATGTCACGCGTGCTCTCGAATATGCCCAGCGCAGCCTGCGGTTGTTCGAAACGCTACGGGATGTGCGGATGAGCGCGCAGTTGCGCAATAACATGGCGGAGATCCTGCTAAGCCAGGGTAGAGCCGTGGAAGCGGAGACGCTGTTCCTGGCCGGGGCGGAGCAGCTCGAGCATGTCGGCGATCGGGCCCTCCTGCCCCACCTGCTGGCAGGTGCGGCCGAGGCGGCCCTCGATCGGGGCGACCGCACGCTCGCGTCCTCGCGGGTAACGGTCGCTCTGAAGGCGGCGCTGGTCTCCACCGATCCGACGGCGAAGCTGGCGGCTGAGCGGGCGGCCGGCCGGGTGAGCGCCGCCGCAGGTGAGGCCAAAGAGGCATGCGCCCATTTCGAGCGGGCGCTCGAAATCGCTTCGGCGCTGGACAGTGCGATGGACGTCAGCCGCGTCGCCTTTGACTACGCCCAGGCCCTGGAGGAGCAGGGCGACGCCACTCAGGCCCTGGCCCGCTATCGCCAGGCGTACAAGGCGAGGCACGCCGCCAACCGGACCTCCTGACGCGTCAAGGCGGCGAACCGGGCGGTGGTCTGTAGGTGCACTCCCGGCCGATTAACATTTCGGCTACGGAGATGAGGGTAGGTGGCACGCCGCTCGATGGCCTGGTGCTGATCGAGCCTCGGATCTACCGGGACGACCGTGGGTTCTTCTTCGAGAGCTATAACCGGCGGCGTTACGTCGAGTTCGGGATTGGCGAGGAGTTCGTGCAGGACAACTGTTCGCAATCGAAGAAGGGCGTCATCCGTGGGCTGCATTTCCAGGGTAGGTCGGCCCCCATGGATAAGTTGGTGCGCTGCTCGATGGGGGCCATCCTCGACGTCGCTGTCGACCTCCGCATGGGATCTCCAACCTTTGGCCGTTGGCACGCCATCGAGCTGAGTGCGACCAACCTGCGCCAGCTGTTTGTCCCAATTGGCTTCGGACATGGCTTTCTGGCTCTCACCGAGCAGGCTGAGGTGCAGTACAAATGCAGTGGCTACTACGACCCGGCAGCGGAGGCGGTGATCGCCTGGAACGATCCCGAAATCGCTATCGAATGGCCAGAATCACATCCTGTTGTGTCAGTCCGCGATGCGCAAGGCATGTCGTTGCGCGAGTACATGCGGCGACCGGCCTTCGTATTCGAGCAGGCACATCCATGAAGGCCCTCGTGCTCAGCGGAGGGCGAGGGACGAGGCTGCGGCCGATCACCCACACCAGCGCGAAACAGTTGGTGCCGGTGGCCAACAAACCGATTCTCTTTTACGCCCTCGAGGGGATCGTCGCGGCTGGCGTCACCGATATCGGGATCATCGTGGGCGACACCGAGGATGAGATCCGGGCTGCCGTCCAGGACGGAGGCCAGTGGGGCGCCCATGTCACCTATATCCGGCAGTCGGCCCCCCTCGGCCTGGGGCATGCGGTCAAAGAGGCCGAACCGTTTCTCAAGGATGAGCCTTTCGTGATGTACCTGGGGGACAATGTCGTGCCTGATGGGATCAGCGCCTTCGTCACCCGCTTCAACGAGAGCCGTCCCGATGCGCTGATCCTGCTCTCCCGGGTTGCCTCCCCGGAGCGGTTTGGCGTGGCCGAGCTGCGCGATGGTCAGGTGATCCGACTCCAGGAGAAGCCCGCCAACCCAACGTCAGACCTCGCCCTGGTCGGGGTCTACCTCTTCATGCCGCGAATTTTCGAAGCGGTGCGCCAGATCAAGCCCTCGGCGCGAAATGAGCTGGAGATTACCGATGCGATCCAGTGGTTGGTTGACCATGGATCCCGGGTGGAACCGCACATCATCCAGGGTTGGTGGAAGGACACCGGGCGGCTCGAAGACATGCTGGACGCCAACCGCCTGCTCCTGGACAATCTCTCAGCGAGCTGTGCCGGCACGGTGAACCAGGGCTCGAGGATCATCGGCAAGGTGGTGATCCAGGCCGGCGCCGAGATCATCGACACGACAGTGCGTGGACCCGCGATTATCGGCGAGAGAAGCCGCATCGTCAATTCATACGTCGGGCCGTTCACCTCGATCCACCACGGCGTGGAGATCCGCAACAGTGAGCTGGAACATTCGATTGTGCTGGAGAACAGCAAGATCCTGGATGTCTCCGTGCGCATTGAAGACAGCCTGATCGGCAAAGATGTGGTGGTTCGGCGCACGACGACGATGCCGAAAGCGCTGCGCTTCATGCTGGGAGACCATTCAGAGGTCGAGCTCGCGACATGAGCCAGGCGTCGCTACGGCACCTGTTGGTCACCGGCGGGGCTGGCTTTATCGGATCGGCGTTCGTTCGCCAGCGACTGGCGACAGATCCGGATCTCCGGGTCACCGTGCTCGACAAGCTGACCTATGCCGGCAGCCTGGAGAACCTCGCCGAGGTGACGGGCAACAGCCGTTTCGCCTTCGTCCAGGGGGACATCTGCGACCGCGCGGCGGTGGACCGAGCCGCCAAGGATGTCGACGCCATCGTCAACTTCGCGGCCGAGTCACACGTCGATCGGTCGCTGCTTGAAGCCGGTGATTTTGTCCAGACCGACGTCAGCGGTACCCTCGTCCTGCTCGAAGCGGCGCGCCGCTACCATCACGAGCGCTTTCTTCAGGTCAGCACCGACGAGGTCTACGGTCATGTCGCCAACGGTCGCAGCCACGAAGAGGACCCGCTCGCGCCGCGCAGTCCCTACTCCGCAACCAAGGCAGGCGCCGAGATGTTGGTCAATGCTTACCACGAGAGCTTCGGCGTTCCCACCCTGGTCACGCGCGGCTCGAACACCTACGGGCCCTATCAATTTCCGGAGAAGATCATCCCCCTCTTCATCACCAACGCCCTGCAGGACCTGCCCCTACCGATATACGGCGACGGCTCAGCCGTCCGCGACTATCTGTACGTCGACGACCATGTGCGTGCCATCGCCACCGTGCTCAGCAACGGCGAGCCGGGAAGGGCCTATAACGTCGGCGCCGGAGCGGAAGTATCCGGTGTGGCGGTGGCGGACACCGTGCTCGAGCTCTGCGCCAAACCACCGTCGCTGAAACAATTCGTCACGGACCGGCCGGGTCACGACTACCGTTACGCCCTCGACGTCGAGCGGATCCGACCCCTCGGGTGGCAATCACGGATCAGCTTTCGAGACGGAATGCGGCTCACCGTCGATTGGTACCAACGGAATGACGCGTGGTGGCGGCGCCGAAAAGAAACCGATTTCTGGACTTACTATCGGCGCAACTACCGGGGTTTGCCGAGCGGGGCCATCCCGAAGTAGCGGTGCGGATCTTCGTCGCCGGGGCCGGCGGCCAGCTGGGCCGCGAGCTCGTCGAGATCCTCAGGCCGAACGATGTCCATGCCTTCGATCATCGGGCGCTGGACATCGCCGACGAAGCATCAGTCCTGTCGACGATAGGGCAGCTCCGGCCCAACTGGATCATCAACGCGGCGGCCTTCAACGACGTGGACGGCGCGGAGGCCGCGGAGCGGGCGGCGTTCAGGGCAAATGCCGAGGGGCCGGCCAACCTGGCGCGGGCGGCAGCCAGCATCGACGCCGCTCTCATCCATGTCAGCACGGACTACGTGTTCGACGGCCGAAAAGGTTCCGCCTACACGGAGGATGACGTGCCGAACCCCTTGAGCGTCTATGGCCGGTCCAAGTACGAGGGTGAGCGGCGAGTCCTCGAGTCGAAGGCGCGCGCATGCGTCCTGCGAACCGCTTGGCTCTATGGGCGGCACGGCAAAAACTTTGTCAAGGCGATCCGCGCCGCGGCCGGCGAGGGCCGGCCGTTAAAGGTCGTGGCCGATCAGGTTGGAAGTCCGACGGCGGTCGCTGACTTCGCGCAGGCCATCGCCCGGTTGATGCAGACGCCGGCGCGCGGACTTTTTCATGTTGTGAACGCCGGGGCCTGTAGCCGAGAGGAGTTTGCGAGAGCCATCGTGCGCGGCGCGGTCCAGGTGCTTCCTATCACCAGCGCCCAGGCTGGCCGGGCGGCGCCCCGGCCGGAGAACAGCTCACTGATCAGCGCACGATGGTCGGCCCTGGGGCTCAGGCCATTGCGGCCGTGGCAGGCAGCACTCGACGCATTCCTCGACGGCGAAACCTGACGGCGCGCTGAGCGCTCGGGGCGGGTAGGGAACGGTAAGCTTGCGCCGATGCCCACGGTGAAGCAGGACGCGGTCCAGGAGATCAAGGATCGGCTCGATCTCGTGGACCTGGTCTCGGAGCACTTGCGGCTGCAGAAGGCTGGGCGCGATCTGAAGGGTCTCTGCCCGTTCCATCAGGAGAAGACGCCATCCTTATATGTCTCGCCCGAAAAGCAGCTGTGGCATTGCTACGGCTGTCAGAAGGGGGGCGACCACTTCACCTTCATCCAGGACATCGAGCACGTCGACTTCCGCGGCGCGCTCCGGATGCTGGCCGAGAAGACCGGCGTCATCCTCGAAGAGTCACCGGGCGCCGGGCGGCAGCGGGAACTCAAACGGACGATTCAACGGCTGAACGGGCTGGCTGCGCAGTATTTCCATCACATCCTGCTGGAGAACGCGGCGGGGCAGCGAGCCCTGATTCAGCTCGAGTCGCGCGGCGTCACCCGGGCCTCGATGACCGAATTCCAACTGGGCTTTGCCCCGGCCGGCCAGCGAAAGGACAACCTGGTCCGGTTCTTGCGCAAGCACAGTGCGAGCGACAGTGAACTTCTTGAGGCGGGGTTGGCGATGCGCCCGGAGGGTGGGGGAGAGTTATGGGACCGATTCCGCCAGCGGATCATCATCCCGATCCACGACGAGCGCGGTGAGCTGATCGCTTTTGGCGGCCGGGTGATCGACGACAGCAACCAGCCCAAGTATTTGAACACCTCCCAGACGGCGCTCTACGACAAGGGACGCACCCTCTTCAACCTGCACCGGGCGCGGAAGTCCATTCACGAGCTGAAGCACGCCGTCCTGATGGAGGGCTACTTCGACGCGATCACGGCCTCGCAGGCGAATGTCACGAACGTCGTGACCACGTCGGGAACCGCGTTGACCGAGCACCAGGTCCGGCTGCTGAAGCGGGAAACCCAGGAATTGGTGCTCGCCTTCGACCGGGACGACGCCGGGCTGAACGCCACCCAGCGGGCGATCGAGCTGGCGTCGAAATCCGGCATACATATAAAGGTTGTTCGGGTGCCGCAGGGCAAGGACCCCGACGACTACCTGCGAGCCCAGCCGGACGGCTGGCCCAACCTGCGCGAACACGCGCTCCCGGAATGGGAATACCTGCTGCGCCAGGCGCTCGCCAGCCTCGACCTGACCGAGGCGGAGGATCGCCGGCGGGGCGCCGAACTGGTGATCCCGGTGCTGGCCAAGATCCCGGAAGCATCCGTGCTTGAGATCTACGCCCAGCAGGCCGCGGGCTGGCTCCGGATTGAGCCGGCCGCGCTGGTTCGGGACGTTCAGAGGGTGAAATCGGGGGCCCCCGCCCTATCCCCCAGAGGTTATCCGGCCCCCCAACCATCACCGGCGAGGGGGGAGGGAGATGCCCACCGGGCGCAGGGGAACCCCCGAAAAGACGAAGGGTATCTTCTTGGGTTGTTGATCGGGCGCCCCGACCTGGTCCCCGAAGTGGCCGCCGAGCTGCGGGCGGTGGCATTCTCAGCACCCGGCTACGAGCGGGTTTTCGCTAGGCTGCAACGGATGGTGGAAGAGGATGCAACGGCGCAGCCCGTCGAGCGGCTTTCCGAGTTCGAGCCGGACGAGCAGGGACTGATCACGGCGGTCGCCATGAGCCGGTACCCCGAGCTCGACAGTGGATCGGAGGCCTCGCTGCGGCAGTCACTGGAGCAATGTCTCCAAACACTTAAAATAAACGCCTCCCAACGGCGGTTGAAGGATTTAGTGGGGGAGATGCGTGCCGTCCGCGCGTCCGGGGATGAGTCTCGGCTCGTTACTCTCATGCAGGAGAATGACCGTTTGGCGCGGGAACTGGATGCGTTGAAAGATATGAGGTACGGAACCAGCTAATGGCACGAGCGAACCTCAAGGACGCCCCAGCCCCTAAAAAAGTCCCCGCGGGCGCCGTCAACGCCAAATTGAAGCGGGCCGAAGACCCGATGGTTCTGGCCGCCGAAGCCCTGATCGTCAAGGGAAAGGAACAGGGATTCCTCAGCCCCGACGACGTCCTCGCCGGCTTCCCCGAACTCGAGCTCGATCCCGAGCAGCTCTTCCGGATCTTCAACGTGTTCCGGGACATGGGCATCGAAGTCTCGGACGGGGAGAAGGACTTCGAAGAGGTGGTCGAGATCGACGACGATCTGATCTCCACCATCGAGGCGATGGACTCGGTCTCACTCGATGACCCGGTCCGTATGTACCTCAAGGAGATCGGCCGGGTGTCGCTGCTCAAGGCGGAGCAGGAGGTGACGCTGGCCAAGGCGATCGAGGCCGGCGACGACAACGCCAAGCACAAGCTGACCGAGGCCAACCTGCGGCTGGTGGTCTCGATCGCCAAGAAATACATCGGCCGCGGCATGTCCTTCCTCGACCTGATCCAGGAAGGCAACATGGGACTGATCCGGGCCGTCGAGAAGTTCGATTACCAGAAGGGGTTCAAGTTTTCGACCTATGCCACCTGGTGGATCCGCCAGGCGATCACCCGTGCCATCGCCGACCAGGCGCGAACCATCCGGATCCCGGTGCACATGGTGGAAACGATCAACAAGCTGGTGCGGGTCTCGCGCCGACTGCTGCAAGAGCTGGGCCGGGAGCCCACCGACCAGGAGATTGGGGACGAGATGGGGATCAGTGCGGAAAAAGTGAGGGAGATCGTGAAGGTTTCCCAGGATCCCGTCTCGCTGGAAACCCCGATCGGCGAAGAGGAAGATTCGCACCTGGGCGACTTCGTTGAAGACAAGGAGGCGACCTCGCCCTCGGACGCCGCCTCGCTGACGATGCTGAGAACGGAGGTGGAGGACATTCTCGACACCCTGACCCCACGCGAGCGGCGCGTGTTGCAGCTGCGTTTTGGTTTGATCGACGGCCATCAACGGACCCTGGAGGAAGTGGGCAAGCGTTTCGGCGTCACGCGGGAGCGGATTCGTCAGATCGAGGCGAAGGCTCTGCGCAAACTGCGCCATCCGAGCCGCAGCAAGAAACTGAAAGACTACCTGGAATAGACCTCGCCCGACCCGGATTATTCGACGGGGAGCTACGCCCGACAACAATGGCCCGAGTAGATGTAAAGAACACGCCACGCAAAACGCGGTCAGCCGCCAGGCTGAAGCACGTCGAAGACCCGATGGTGCTTGCCGCGGAAGTCCTGATCCTCAAAGGTAAGAAACAGGGATACCTCGTTCCAGACGACATTCTGACCGGCTTCGCCGAGGTCAAGCTCGATCCCGACCAGCTCTTCCAGGTCTTCGACGCCCTCCGCGAGATGGGCATCGAGGTCTCGGACGGCGAGGAGAATTTGGAGGAAGCAGGGGAGATCGATGGCGACGTTGCCGCCCCCGGCGACGCGATGGACTCGGTCTCGCTCGACGACCTGGTCCGAATGTACCTGAAGGAGATCGGCCGGGTGTCACTGCTCAAAGCGGAGCAGGAGGTAACACTGGCCAAGGCGATCGAAGCCGGCGATGGCGACGCCAGAGACATGCTGACCGTGGCGAACCTGCGGCTGGTGGTCTCGATCGCCAGGAAATACATCGGCCGGGGCATGTCGCTTCTGGACTTGATCCAGGAAGGGAACCTGGGCCTGATCCGGGCCGTCCAGAAGTTCGACTACCAGAAGGGGTTCAAGTTCTCCACCTATGCGACCTGGTGGATCCGGCAAGCGATCACTCGGGCTATCGCCGACCAGGCCCGCACCATTCGCGTCCCGGTTCACATGGTGGAGGCCATCGGCAAGCACACTCGAGTATCCCGCCGGCTGCAGCAAGAGCTGGGGCGGGAGCCGACCGATCAGGAGGTCGGAGACGAAATGGGCATCAGCGCCGAGAAGGTGCGGGAGATCGTCAAGGTCGCCCAGGACCCGGTGTCGCTGGAGACTCCGATCGGGGAAGAGGAAGACTCGCACCTGGCCGACTTCGTCGAGGACAAGGAAGCGACATCGCCGTCAGACGCCGCATCGCTCGCGATGCTGCGGACGGAGATGGAGGACATGCTCGACACGTTGACCCCGAAAGAGCGACGGGTGCTGCAGCTGCGGTTTGGTCTGATCGACGGCCACCAGCGGACCCTCGAAGAGGTCGGCAAGCGCATCGGTGTGACGCGCGAGCGCATTCGCCAGATTGAGGCGAAGGCGCTGCGAAAGCTACGGCACCCGAGCCGCAGCAGGAAACTCAAAGACTACCTCGAATAGGCGAGAGTTTCGCCGGGCGTCCGACGTCATTCTGTTATGTCCGACTTCGGCGAGAAACTCCTCGCCGTGGCGATCTTCGCGGCCCTGGAGGCACCCCTCGGCCTGATCGCCTATCGCGCCTCTCACCGAGCGCGACCCCTGATGCTGCCGCTGACTCTCGTGCTGGTCGCGGTGCTCGTACCGGATGCGGGCTGGGCAGGTGTGCTGCTTTTCGCCAGCTTGATGGCGATGTTCGGCATCGCCATCAGGGCACGAGCGCGAAAAACCGTCGCCGATGAGGAGCGCCAGCTGGCCCTCCACGGACCGTCGGCATGGCTCGGGCAAAGCCGCCGTAGCTCGTTGGCGCTGATTGGGATCGGGGCCGTTGCGATGCTCGTTGGTGCGGCGGGCGACGGATCGGGTCGGACGAGCAGCCCGCTCGCCATCCTCGTGTTCTCCGGCGGTTCGATCATGCTCGGCATGGGGCTTTTCCGACGCCACACGGTCCTCAAGCACTACCTGGGAAGATCACGCGCTCGCTGGCTCGAGGTCGTCCAGATCTCAACCGCATTTCTTGCCTACGGCCTGGCCATCTCGGGCGACTTCCTCAGCGATCCACAAGAACGCCTGGCGTTTCATCTTCTCAGCGTGCTTCCATTCGCAATCCACTTCGTTGTCGTCTGGATCCCGCTTGCCAAGGCGCGGGAACGTCCGCTGCTGCCGGAAGCGCCATTCGCCTGAGCCGGTACACGGGATCACCTGCTGTATAATGCACTGTATATGGCGGCCAGGAGAACCCAGATCTACTTGACGGCGGAGCAGCGGAGACGTTTGGATGAGCGGCGCCGCCGAGACAAGCGGACACTTGCCGAGCTGGTGAGGGAGGCCCTCGACGCATACCTTGCGGACCGCCGCGGTGACGCGGCGACGGCCCTGGACTCGACGTTTGGTGCGTTGCCGCGACTCGTAGTACCAAACCGGGACGATTGGAATCGTGGCTGACCTCCTGGTCGACACCGATGTATTCGTCGACCACCTGCGCGGGTCGAGAAGGATCGTAGCCGGAGGGGACAGAGTGCTGTACTCAGTCGTAACCCGCTGCGAGCTCTTTGCCGGCCGCGAGACGGAGGAAGGAACGGTCCGCAGGCTGCTTGAGCCGTTTGAAGAGTTGCCCGTCGACCGGAGTATTGCTGAGCGCGCCGGGCGCCTGCGGCGGAGTAGCGGGCTACGAACGCCCGATGCCTTGATCGCCGCGTCAGCCCTGGAGCATACGTTGACTCTGCTGACTCGAAACGTCGGTGACTTCCAAGCGGCCCGCGGGCTGAAGATCCGAGCGCCGGGCTGAGGTCGCTCCGAGCTCCCGACCAGGGAACGAAGGTGGTCACCGGATGAGCCGGGCCGTCGAGGAGCTCAATCGCCGAATGCTTCGTGCCCGTGACGCGATGGACCGGGCTTACGCGGAGCCGTTGAACATTCCGGCGCTGGCTCAGGTCGCCAACGTTTCGGAGGCGCACTTCATCCGGACGTTCCGCGCGACGTTCGGCGAGACCCCGCATCGCTATCTCCAGCGCCGCCGGGTCGAGCGCGGCATGTACCTGCTGCGGGCGACGGACCGCAGCGTGACGGACATCTGTCTCGATGTCGGCTTCACCAGCCTCGGCACGTTCAGCCGCATCTTTCGCGATATCGTCGGCGCGGCCCCCAGCGCCTATCGGGAGCGTGGGCCCATCAAACCCGTCCCCAACTGCTTCGCGATGGCCTGGACGCGACCGAGCAGTTTTGGAGAAGCCCCCGCGCAAAACATCGTCTAGCGTAAGGGCACAAACCAATCTCGCCAAACCAAGGAGGGTTCCATGTTCAACGCTCTCGCGATTTCGTCGCTCTACGTTCTCGACCAGGACCAGGCACTCGACTTCTACGTCGGCAAGCTGGGCCTCGAGGTCAATACCGACCAGGATCTCGGCTTCATGCGCTGGCTCACGATCGGCGTGCCAGGCGATCATGACCGGCAGATCCTGCTGGAAAAGCCGGGCCCGCCGGCGCTCGACGTAAAGACCGCGGCACAGGTCCGCGAGCTGGTGACGAAGGGGGCCACGGGTGGACATCTGTTCTTCACCACGGCCGACTGCCGAAAGACCTACAACGAGCTTCGAGCGAAGGGCGTCGAGTTCACTGAAGAGCCGACCGAGCGGCCGTACGGTATCGACTGCGGGCTGCGCGATCCGTTCGGCAATCACATTCGCTTCTCGCAGCCGCTACCCGTCGCCGCGTCGGCCCAAAGCTAGGAGAAGGGACGATGAATCAGGGGTCCGGCACGAGACTAACGAGAGCGCTGCTGGCCGGTGGTGTGATCGCCGGCCCGCTCTACATGGGAGTCGGCGTGATCGAAATTCTGATTCGCCCGGGTTTCGACATCCGTCGACACGAGCTGAGCCTGATGAGCATCGGCGATCTGGGCTGGATCCAGATTGCGAGCTTCCTGGTTACTGGTCTGCTTGTCCTCGGTTGCGCGGTCGCAATGCGACAGGTGATGCGATCTGGCCGGGGCCGCACCTGGGGACCCATCCTGGTCGGTCTGTACGGGCTGGGTCTCATTGCGGCTGGGATATTCGTCGCGGACCCGATCAACGGTTTTCCACCGGGGATACCGGAGTCGAGCAGCATCAGCTGGCACGCACTTCTTCACTTCGTGAGCGCGGCCATCGCATTCATCGGTCTGATCGTGGCCTGCTTCGTGTTCGCTCGCCGATTCGCCGCCCTTCACCAGCGCGGGTGGGCGAGGTATTCGTTCCTGACCGGCATCCTCTTTCTCGGCGCCTTCGTCGGGATCGCGTCAGGGGCCAAGCAATCGGCTCTCGTGCTGGCCTTCTGGGGTGCGGTGATCATCGGTTGGGCGTGGCTCTCGGTGATGGCTGCCCGGCTCATGTCGGAGCCGGCTACGTTGAGGGAAGCCCGAACCTAGTGTTCTGAAACACAAATACCTTGACGGTTAGATCGGCAGCGCGGATGAAGCCATGGCCAAGGCGCGCGCGACGGCGCCCTCAGCGCACCGCCTTTTTCACAAGCGCGGTGATCCTGGCCTCTTCGCTGGCAGTCAACTCGCTGAGCGCGTACTGAATCGGCCACATGGCGCCGTCGTCGATTTTCGCCTTGTCGCTGAAGCCGAGCGTTTGGTATCTGACTTTGAACTTCCCTGCGTTTTG
>Ga0209805_1001403_pt1 | contig 14599 bp, 11 predicted proteins | sample GraSoiAngelo_148_FD_185905 | JGI IMG/M metagenome (GOLD analysis project Ga0209805, IMG submission 185905) | Grasslands soil microbial communities from the Angelo Coastal Reserve, California, USA - 14_1009_09_20cm (SPAdes) (version 2) | ecosystem: Environmental > Terrestrial > Soil > Grasslands ... | reverse complement strand
TCCACCATACGGCCGTGCTCCGCCGCGAGCTCCATGGCGAAGCGAATGGAGCGTTCTCCATACTCGCGAGTCAGCTCGAAGTGGGGGATGCCACCGACCACGTCGGCCCCCATCTCGACCGCCTTGCGCATCAGGCTCTCCCCGCGGTCAAACGAATAAATCCCCTGCTGAGGGAACGCGACCAGCTGGATCTCCATCTGCTCGCCGACCTCCTGGCGCAGCTCGACCAGACCGCGCAGCGCGCGCAGCTCCGGATCGCACACATCCACATGGCTCCGAACGTGCAGCACCCCGTTGGCGAGCTGCCAGCGCAAGACGGTTCGAACCCGTGCCTTGACCTCCTCAACGGTCAGGCTTTTGACTCGCTCCGACCAGATGGCGATTCCCTCGAAGAGCGAGCCAGTCATGTTGGGGCGGGGCTCGCCGGCAGTCAGCACGGCGTCGAGGTGGATGTGGGGCTCGACCAGCGCGGGTGTGACCAGGGACCCGTCGAGATCGATCACCTCGTGCGCCTCGCCGGCAGGTGCCGCAATCCGACCCGACGCGATACCAATGTCCTGGAGGCGGCTCGCGCGTGGCAGGCGGGCGCGACGGAGCAGCAGGTCGAGGCTCATCCGTCCAACACGTCGATGGCGAGCGACGTCGGATTCTGATCGTTGATCGGCAAGATGTCCTGGGCGCACGCCGTGAGCACGACGTAACAGTCGAGTTCAGTTCGAAACGTGATCGAATCGCCGGGTTTGGTGCTTCCCGTCGCCCAATCGAGGATGCCGTCCTCACCGATCGGAACATCCATAAAGATGTTGATGGGCTGCGGCACCTCCACGCCGTCGTGGCCGAGGCCCGCCATGACTCGCTGCAGGTTGTCCTGGCACGACGCATGCCAGTCCGCAACCCCGAGCAACCGGTAACGGGTCGGATCACAGGCGGCCATGAGCATGTCGTGCTTCCCGGGCGAAGCGTCATCGAGGAAGGTCAGAATCGGCACGCGGCGATTGGTGACGAATGGCTCGCCGATTTGGGGAAAAAGGCGGCCGTTGAAGACGCGGGTATGCTCGGCGCTCGCGTACTCGTGGACATCAGCCGCGTTGAAGGCAAACAGATCGCCACACTGCTTGCCTTCGAGATCGACGCAGCGAAACCTCGTGCCCGGCGAAAGCCGGACACCCCGGCCCTCTCTCGCCGGAACAACGATCCGCTTCGTAGCTATGAGGTCTGGGCGCCGACCGCCGCCGCACTCGTCGCAAGGTCCACAACGGCGCCCGGCGCGACCTGCTCCGCGACGCTGCCACCGGCAAACCCAAGTGCGGACTTCACGTTCGGCGTAACGGCTCGGGTGACGGCGACCCCGACGATGTAGAGCCCGCCCGCCAGAATCCAGGCGAACAGCGGCGCCGGTCCCAGGTAGATGCTCGAATCCTCGCCCGGCATGATCCCGGTGGCGTAGCCACCGAAGATCACGGCGATAACCAGCGCAACCAGGGCCGGCCAGTTCACCGCGGCCGTCTCTGTCCAGGCGGGGACGCGGTCGAGAGGTCGCGAGATCTGGAACAGCCGAGGCAAAACGTAGTGGTCGGCCACCATGATGACCGTGGCGCAGGGGACCGAGATCGCCAGGAAGGCCGCCACCTTGAAGAATCCGTTCGTGATGGCGTAGTTCACCAGGTACCCCGAGAGCGCGCCCAGGGCTGCGCAGATGAGACAGGCGTAGAGTCGCCGCCACTGACGCCAGCCGCCGAACAGGTTCTGGATCCCATTGATCGCCTCGTAGTAGTTGGCATCGTTGAGCGCGAACTGGCTGGCGGTTGCCAGGAACCAGGCAAGCCAGAAGAATCCAAACAACGAGTAATTGGTCGTGAATTGGAGGACCGGGCCAAACGAGGTGCTCCCGGCGATTTCCGCCATCGTCCAGCCGCCGGCGACAAATAGCACGAACCCGACGACGAGCGCCCAGATGAAGGCCGGCAACGGCCACCAGAATTTCGGCTTGCCGTAGCGCCAGATGTCCGGCTCATTCCCCCACATCAGAAAGCCGACGAGGACGCCGACGACCTGCCAGAACGTGAGCGCCGCGACGACCTTCGGCGTGTGCCCCAGAACGCTCGCGTTGGTGGCGATCACCTTGATGATCAGGTAGAAGACCCAGAGCATGATCAGCGGCGTCACCAGGTAGCGGGCGAAGGCGCTGATACCGGTGAAGCCAAACAGGTTGTTGAAGATCATCACCGCGGCAAAGATGATCGTCAGCAACTCGACCCCAGACCAGCCGTACAGACCGTTCCAGATCTGCACCATCAGGCCGGCCTGGAAGCCCACCCAGCCGAGCGGGCCAATCACCAGGAAGAGCGAGACCAGGTAGGAGCCGGCCCGGCCGAAGATCGAACGGGTGAGGAGCGAGTGCGTTTGCCCCGTGCGGGATCCGAGGTAGGCCGCCAGCATGGCGTAGGCGACGTAGATCACGATGCTGAGAAGGCAGGCTCCGATGGTCGCGGCGAGTGAATAGCCGGCATCGTGGACGGTAAAGCCGATGAACAGGTACGAGAACCCGGCTGCGAACGTGGTCCAGAGGCCGGCGAAATGCCACAGGGGGCGACGCCGGTTGAGGGGGACGATGCCGGTTTCGCTGGTCGAATAATCGTGCCGGATGGACTCCTGCAGGACGGCGCGCTCGGACTGGAAGTCACCGGCGAGTTCCCCAACCTGGCCGCGTCGGTTCATGGTTTCCCTCCCCATGGCCGCCCGCCCCCCCAGGCGGTGATTGTGGCCGTATGGTAGCCCACCCGGTCGAGTCGCGCAACGGCCAGCTCGGCCGAACCCGTTCCAGCCGCGATCAGCGAAGCTATCGCTGAGCGATGCAAGTGGTGGTCTATGGCGCGGGTGCGGTTGGCAGCGTGATCGGGGCTCGTTTGCATGAGACAGGCGCCAGTGTCCGGTTGATCGGGCGGAAGGCTCACATTGACGCGATCCGCGACAACGGCCTGCTGGTCCGCGGACGAGCGGACTCGCGGTTGGTTCGCCTGCCGGCGACGACCGAGCTCGATGCTGTAGCCGACATCATTCTGTTGACCGTCAAGTCGCAAGACGTTCAGGCCGCTGCTCGCGACATCGCCCGGCTGCACTCGAATGCGACCGTCGTCACGATGCAGAACGGCGTGCGTTCGGACCGAGAAGCCGCCGACATCCTCGGCCGGGGCGGCATCGTGGGCTGCGTCCTGAACATCAGCGCCACCTACCTCGAGCCGGGCATCGTCGAGCAGAACACCGGCGCGCTGCTGCAGGTGGGGGCGCCGTTTGTCGAATCGGCCGCCCGAGTCGAGCCCGTCCTCGAGTTGCTCGGTCCGGCGCTGAAGACCGAGCACGTTCCGGATATCGCTCGGGCTCGATGGACCAAGCTGATGGCCAACCTGAACAACGCCATCATGGCGATCACTGGCTGGCCGATCGCCCGGGCGCTGCGGCACCGGGGGTTGACCCGGCTGGCGATCGCGACGATCCGCGAAGGCGTCAAGACCGCCCAGGCCGGCGGACTCGGGCTCGATCAGAGCTCGCGGGCGCGCGCGTTCCGTGCCATGGCGGTGCTGCCGTACGTTGTCAGTGTCCGACTGTTTGGCCCGCGGCTGGCGGGAAACTTCCCGGCCGACAGCACCTATGGCCCGTCGACGCTGCAAAGCCTCCAGCGCGGCACCAGCAGCGAACTCGATTACCTGAACGGCGAGATCGTGAGCCTCGGTGAGCGAATCGGACGACCGACGCCCTACAACCGCGGGTTGCTCGACGCCGGCCGCGCCGTCTTCGCGACACGCCGGTACCTGACTCCGGAGGAGCTGTTGAGCCGGTTCAACTTTTGACCCCCCACCCTGACCCTCCCCCACAAGGGGGGAGTGAATATGGCCGGCAGGGATCGAGATTCGACAACCTAAACTGAGATCCATGCCCACTGTTCTGGACCTGTTTTCGCCTGCGGCGCGCGCCTGGTTTTCGAGCACGTTCGCCTCCCCGACCGAAGTCCAGGAGGGTGGCTGGCGGGCGGTTGCCGCCGGGCAGCATACGCTGATGTCGGCGCCCACCGGCAGCGGCAAGACTCTGGCGGCGTTCTTCTGGTGCATCGACCGACTCGCAACCGAGCCAACGCCGCCGGAGGCTGAGCGGTGCCGCGTGCTGTACGTATCGCCGCTGAAGGCGCTCACGGTCGACATCGAACGCAACCTTCAGGCACCGCTACGCGGTATCTCGCTGCAGGCGGAGCGGATGGGCGCGGCGCTCTCACCGATCACGGTCGCCATCCGGACCGGGGACACCCCGCCGCGCGACCGGCGGCAGATCGAGCGGCATCCGCCGGACATCTTGATCACCACCCCGGAGTCCCTCTTCCTGTTGCTCACCAGCGCTGCCCGCCAGATTCTGCCCAGCATCCGCTGGGTGATCGTGGACGAGATCCACTCGATGGCCGAAACGAAGCGGGGGGCGCACCTTGCGCTCAGCCTGGAGCGACTCACCGAGCTCATCACAAATGCGCCCCCCACCCCGACCCTCCCCCACAAGGGGGGAGGGAGATTGGAGCCGCAGCGGATCGGGCTCTCCGCCACCCAGCGGCCCCTGACCGAGACAGCGAAGTTCCTGGGCGGGGCGAGCCGAGAGGTCACCATCATCGATGCCGGCCGGGTCAAGCCGATGGAGATCACGGTCGAGGTCCCAGTCGAGGACATGTCCGATCTAGAACGGGGGACCCCCTCCCCGACCCTCCCCACAAGGGGGAGGGAGTTTGAAGGAGCCCTCCCCGCAAGGGGGAGGGAAACCTTCGAAGAGGGGCCCCGGCGCAGCATCTGGCCGGCGATTCATCCCCGCATCCTGGAGCTGGTTCGCCAGCACCGCTCGACCATCATCTTCGTCAACTCCCGCCGGCTGGCAGAGCGGCTGGCCGCCGCCATCAACGAGCTAGCCGGCGAGGACCTGGTGCGCGCCCATCACGGATCGATCGCCAAGGAGCAACGCTTGCTGATCGAGGATGCGCTGAAGGCCGGGCGGCTGCCGGGCCTGGTGGCGACGTCGAGCCTCGAACTGGGTATCGACATGGGCGCCGTCGATCTGGTGATCCAGGTGGAGGCACCGACCAGCGTGGCCAGCGGCATCCAGCGCATCGGCCGGGCCGGCCACTCGGTGGGCGAACCCTCGAAGGGCACGATCTTTCCCAAGTACCGAGGCGACCTGCTGGAAACCGCGGTCGTCGTGGATCGCATGCTGCGCGGCGAGATCGAGACCACCCGGGTTCCGCGCAATCCGCTGGACGTCCTCGCCCAGCAGATCGTGGCGATGACGGCGATGGAAGAGTGGACCGTCACCGAACTGTCCGAGGTGGTGCATCGCGCCTATCCCTTCAGCGACCTGGGACCCCGCGCGCTCGAGTCGACGCTCGACATGTTGAGCGGACGCTACCCCTCCGATGAGTTCGCCGAGCTCCGGCCGCGGATCGTCTGGGACCGGCTCGAAGGCAAGATCCGGGGACGAGCGGGCGCGCAGCGACTCGCCGTGGTGAGCGGTGGCACCATTCCGGACCGAGGCCTGTTCTCGGTCAACCTCCTGGACGACGGCAAGAAGGTCGGCGAGCTCGATGAGGAAATGGTCTACGAGATGCGACCCGGCGAGGTCTTCGTTCTTGGGGCCACCTCGTGGCGGGTCGCCGACATCACGCCCTCGCAGGTGATGGTGACGCCGGCCGCCGGTGAGCCCGGACGGATCGCCTTCTGGCACGGCGATGCGCTCGGCCGACCGGTCGAGGTGGGGCGGGCGATGGGTGAGGCGATGCGCGAGCTGACGTCGATGGAGCCCGACGACGCTGTCACGAGGCTGCGGGAGCGATCGCGTTTCGACGAGCGAGCCGCGAGCAACCTGCTCCAGTACCTGTCGGACCAGGTGGAGGCGACCGGCACCGTTCCGGACGACCGGACCATCTTGATCGAACGATTCCGCGACCAGCTGGGCGACTGGCGATTGTCGGTGCTCACGCCCTTCGGCGCCCGGGTGCACGCCCCCTGGGCGCTGGCGGCTCGGGCCCGGATGCGGGAGCGGCTCGATCTCGAAGTGCAGATGATCTACACCGACGACGGGTTCGCCCTGCGGCTGCCCGAGGCGGATCGTGCGCCGGACATCCAGCACCTCCTGCTCGATCCCGAGGAGATCCGCGAGCTGGTGACCTCGCAGCTCCACGGGTCGGCACTGTTCGCCTCGAGGTTTCGGGAGAACGCCGCCCGCGCCCTGCTGCTGCCGCGCCGCCGCCCGGGCGAGCGCACCCCATTGTGGCAGCAACGACAGCGCAGCCATGACCTGTTGCAGGTGGCAAGCAAGCACGCCGAGTTCCCGATCCTGATCGAAACCTACCGCGAGTGCTTGAGCGATGTCTTCGACATGGACGGCCTGGGTGAGCTGATGCGGGCCGTGCGCGCCCGCGAAGTCCGCACCGTTGTGGTCGACACCGAGCGGGCCTCGCCCTTCGCCTCGACCCTGGTCTTCGACTACATCGGCCAGTACATGTACGAGGGCGATGCGCCGCTCGCCGAACGGCGCGCCCAGGCGCTGACGCTCGACAAGGAGTTGCTGGCCGAGCTGCTCGGCACCGAAGAGCTGCGCGAGCTGCTGGATCCGCGCGCGATCGACGAGCTCGAGCTGGAGCTCCAGGGCCTGCTCAGGCCGCGCTGGCCCCGAGACCCGGACGAAGCCGCCGATACGCTCCGCCGGCTCGGCGACCTCAGCGCGAGCGAGGCGGAGGCGCGCGGCATTCGAGCCGACTGGCTGCAACAGCTGGAGCGAGAACGGCGCGCCGCCCGGGTCCGGATCGCGGATGAACCGCGCTGGATCGCGGCCGAAGACGGCGGCCGATACCGCGACGCGCTGGGCGTCGCGCTCCCGGTCGGCCTTCCCGACGCGTTCCTCGAGCGAGTCGAGTCGCCGCTGGCCTCGTTGTTGATTCGCTGGGCGCGGACGCATGTTCCGTTCTTCAGTGCCGATCCCGCCAGCCGGTGGCATCTGCCGGTTGCGGCGGTGGAGCACGAGCTGCGCCGCCTCGCCGGTCGCGGCGAGATCGTTGCCGGTGAGTTCCGGCCCGGACAGGCAGGCCGCGAGTACTGCCATCCCGATGTGCTGCGAACGCTCCGACGGAAATCGCTCGCGGCGCTGCGCCGCGAGGTCGAACCGGTGCCGGTGGAGACATTGGGGCGCTTCCTGCCGGCCTGGCATGGCGTCGGGGTTCAGGCATCGGGGGTCGATCGTCTGGCCGAGATCGTCTTCCAGCTGCAGGGCTGCGCCATCCCGGTTTCGGCGCTGGAACGCGACGTGCTCGCGGTTCGGATGCGCGACTACCGGCCCCAGCTGCTCGATCAGCTGGTCTCCATGGGCGACGTGGTCTGGGCTGGCCGAGGCTCGCTTGGTGCGTCCGATGGGCGGGTGGCGCTCTACCTTCGATCGGACGCGGCCCGGCTCCTCCGAGCGCCAGCCGAGCTACCGAGCGACGAGGTGCATCAACGGCTGCGAGAGCATCTCCAGAACCGGGGCGCCTCCTTCTTCCGCGACCTGTACTACGCGGGGGGACTGGGCGACGAAGATGCAGTCCTCGACGCGCTCTGGGACATGGTCTGGGCGGGGGAGGTCACCAACGACACGCTGGCGCCCCTGCGCATGCTCGGACCGCGCACTCGACGGCACTCGCGCCGGCCGCTGATGCGGCTCGGCCCGCCGGCCTCAGCCGGACGCTGGTCGCTGGTCACCGACCTGCTGCGCCCGCCGGTAACGACCACCGAACAGCTCCACGCGACGGCGGGCGCCCTGCTGCAGCGGTACGGGGTGCTGACCCGCGAGGCTGCCCTGGGGGAGAGCATTCCGGGAGGGTTTGCCGCGCTGTACCCGGTGCTGCGCGCGATGGAGGAGGCTGGAAAAATCCGCCGCGGCTACTTCATCGACGGCCTCGGCGGCCTGCAGTTCGCGCTGCCGGGAGCGGTCGACCGGCTTCGCGCGGCGCGCGACGACGAATCGAAAATCGTGGCGCTGGCCGCTGCCGACCCGGCCAATCCCTACGGGACGTCGATTCCCTGGCCTGAGCACGAGGGCCGGATGGCTCGCGTCGCGGGCGCCCACGTGGTGCTCGACGGTGGCGAGCTGCGCCTTTACCTGGAGCGCGGCGGCCGGTCGCTGCTGACCGTTGCCGGGGTGCAGCCGTCCCATCTTCAGGCGCTGGCGGCGATCGCCGCCCGGATCGACAAGCTCGAGATCCAGACCATCGACGGGGTCCCGGTCAAGGATTCGCCGCACGATCAGGTGCTGCGGGAGGCGGGGTTCGGCACCACGCCGAAGGGCGTCGTGCTCTGGCCGGAACGCCGGCCGGTTCTTGCCTGAAGGCGACACGACCTGGCGGACCGCCGCCGCGCTGAGACGGCGGATCGCAGGCAAGGTCGTCGTCGACGCCCGCCCCGCGCCACTCGCGCGGCTGAAAGGCCGCCGCATCGACAGCGTCGACCCGAACGGGAAACACCTCGTGATCGCCTTCGAGGGCGGAATTGCCCTGCACTCGCACATGCGGATGACCGGCTCGTGGCACCTCTATCGGCCGGGAGAACGCTGGCGGCAGCCCCAGTGGCGCGCCACCGCCGTGCTCGCGTTCGATGACGTGGTGGCGGTCTGCTTCGCCGCGCCGGTGATGGAGCTGGTCAGCGACCCGCGTCGACCCGTGGCCCACTTGGGACCGGACATCCTGGCGGAGTCCTTCGATCTCGACGAAGTCGTGCGCCGCGCCCGGTCATCCGATGCATCGACGCTGGGCGAACTGCTGCTCGAGCAGCGTGTCTGCGCCGGGATCGGCAACATCTATAAGTGCGAGGCGCTCTGGCAACTGCGCCTCAACCCCTGGAGCACCACGGCGGATCTCGACGACGAGACGCTGCGTCACCTCTACCGCACCGCGCGCGACCTGATGCGACGCAACCTGATCACGCCGATCCACCGCCAGCGGCACGCGGTTCATGCGCGAGGCCGCCGACCGTGCCCTCGGTGTGGCGCGCCGATTCGCATCGAGGCTCAGGGGGCGCAGGCTCGACTCACGTACTACTGTCCCCGCTGCCAGGGATCGCACCCGGACCCGATCAGAAGCGGCCGTACACCGGAATCGCGGCGCCGGTAATCGCCGCGGAGGCATCGCTGCACAGGTAGGCAATCACGTCGGCGATTTCTCCAGGCGCGACGGCCTTTGCGATCAGCTTCTCGGGCAGTGACTGACGATTGGCCGGCGTGTCGATGATGGCGGGGACCACGGCGTTGACCCGCACGCCTGATGTCTTCAGCTCGGCGGCGAGCACGGCGGTCAGCATGATCACTCCGGCCTTTGCCACGGCGTAGGCTGCCGCCCCGGGCTCCGCAACCAACCCCGACCTGGACGCGACGTTGACGATCGCTTGCGACCCCCCACCCTGACCCTCCCCCACAAGAGGGGAGGGGATTTGGACCATCCGGCGGGCGGCAGCACGGCACGACCACCACGCCGATCCGAGGTTCAAATCCATCATGAAGGTGTAGTCATCGGGCTCGCTGTCGACCAGCTTGCCGCCGCGGAAGCCGCCGGTCGCGTTGACCACCCATCGCGGGATGCCGATCCGATCGATGCGCTGCCAGAGGTCGTCGACAGCGAGGCGCGAGGTCAAGTCCGCCGTGTCGCCGGACACACCTCCGCCTGCAGATGGAGGATATCTCGCCGCCAGTTCCGACACGGCGGCGCGCGACCGAGCCACGGCAATGACGCGGTCACCGCGTTTGGCGAAGGTCTCCACAATCGACGCGCCGAGAGCGCCAGTCGCGCCCAGGATCACCGAGAGGTCGGCCATCGTCAGGCAGCCTTCTCCAATGCGTAGCGGAGAAACAGATACGAATCAGCCCGCCGGGCGCTCAACAGCCGAGCGCCCTTGAAGGTCCGGCCGAAATTCACTCCTCGGATGATTCCGTAGGACCGATCTGGCTGGCCCGCGAGCCTGGGTGAGACGGTCAGGAACAGCTCATCGACGCGATTGCGGGCGACCAGCTCGCCGAAGAGCTGCGGACCGCCCTCGGTCAGGATGGTCCGATGGCCGTCGGCCTTCAGAGTGGCGAAGATTTCATCGATGTCGATGGGGGCGGTCTGTGAAATAGCCCGCACCTCCGTGGCTTTTGGCAGCGCCCTGCGCATGCGCGAGGCCGCTGCCGTGGTCGTCAGGACCAGAGCCCCCTCCTGGAGCGCCCGGTGCGATGGATCGAGTTCACCGCGCGCGGTGAGGATTACGAGTCGCGGTGTTTTGTTGCGCTTGAGTCCATCGCGCAGGGAGGCGAACGCCTCGGTGGCGACGGGAAAGATGAATTCGGGCGTCCACAGCGCACGGAGGCCTTCCGCTCGGACGGTGCCGGCGCCGACAAGCACGGCATCGGCGAACGCGCGCAGCAGGCCCATCACGAAGCGGTCGGACTCATTCCGTCCGCTGATGACGCCTCCAGAGGCGGCGGTGCCGCCCTCGAGGGCGGCGATGCCATCGATCGAGCTGACGAAGTTGGCGTAGACCGCACCATCGCGGATTGCCAGTCCACCATCGTAGATTTTGGTCAGCAGCGCAGGCAGCTCCCCGGCAGGGAGGTCATCGGCTTCGAAAACCCGGTTGAGCCGATTCAGCTGAAATGCCCGTTGGTGCGCGACCCCGCGATATTGAGGAACTCCTCACGAAGCTGCGGTACCGCCTCGTAATTCCCACGCCAGAACGTCGTCCGGGTGGTCTGCTCGGATTCGCGGACGCCGCGCATCTGGGTGCACAGGTGCACCGCTTCCAGATACAGGGCTACCCCGTGTGCCTGGAGGATGCGCGACAACGCGTTGGTAATCTCGCTCCCCATCCGTTCCTGCACCGTGAAGCGTCTGGCGAAGAGCCGCACCAACCGGGTGAGTTTGGAGATCCCGATGATGTGCTCGTGGGCGACGTAGCCGATGAAGGCGTGACCGAAGAAAGGAAAGGCATGGTGCTCGCAAAGCGAATAAAAGGGAATTGGTCCCTCGACCACCTGGCTGATCTCACAGTCAGGCCCGCCTCTGCACTCGGTTGGGAACGCCGTGACCAATTTGGCGTCACCCTCGTAGCCTTCGGTCGAATCGAAGAGCGCGCTCAGGAAGCGGCCTGGCGTCTTGGCCGTTCCCGGCGTATCCAGCGGCATCCCCATGGCCCGCAGGATCTCAGCGGCATAGCCCTCGAATCGCTTCCAGTCAGCGTCGCTGATCCGGCGCGGCTGGACCCGCTCCCAGTCACGGTCTTCGACGTCTTCGCCACGCAACGCGCCCACGGTTGGATCGAGCTCGCGCTCGGTCATCAGTTCGGTTGCAAGGTATTGTCCGCCCGCCGGACTTCAATCTGGCCGTTCTGTACTCGAGTCTCGTAGCGCACCTGGCTGATGGTGGCGGGGCCGCCCTTGACCTGCCCGGTGAAGACATCGAATCTCGAGGCGTGCCACGGACACTGCACCAGGTTTCCGCTGAGCTCGCCCTCGGAGAGCGGACCACCCGCGTGCGAGCAGGTCTCACTGATGGCGCAGACGACGCCTCCCTTCTTTACCAGGAGGATCGGCGTGTCGCCGGCCATCGCCTTGACGAGCACGTTGTCGTGCAGCTGGCCCTCGAGCATGACCTTCGTGAACTTGGTCGGCACCTCCTGCCAGGCATGGTGATTGACCCCGGTGCCAATGGAAAAGACCATATCGCCGCCCAGGTATGCCGCCGTCACCACCAGCGCATAGCCGATGAATGCCAGGACGATCGCGAGCCCGCGGCTCCCGCCGGTCACGCGAATAATGAGCGAGACCAGATAAACCACAAGGACAACCGTGTTGAGCAGCCCGTGGGTAATCCCGACGCGCCGCTCGCGATCGACGGTCTCATTCCAGTCGGTGTAGCCAGTGACCGCCGCGCCGAGCGCGCCGAGGACGCCCACGAAGATCGTCAGGTCGGCGGCGGAAACCCAGGTCTGGCTGCGGTTGAAGAGGTAGATGATGTCGAACAGCACCGCCAGCGTCCAGGCGCCAATCGGAATATCCGTGATGACCGGATGCAGCGGGTGGCCCAGCCAGGTGCCATGCACGAAGGTTTTCAGCGTGTGACCAGGCGTCCCCAGTAGCTTGTAGCTCCCGCCGACGACCTTCTGGAGGAAATCGGCGACCGGCTCCAGCCAGCGCTGCCGGTCGATGAAGCGGTTGATGGTGTGATTGAGCATGGGCGGTCTCCTTTTCCCAGTCAGGCCGTTCGAAAAAGTGTATCGGCTCAGGCGCTCAGGTCGAGCCAGCCGGACAGCCGCCGCCAGAGGCGCGCCGCCTCGGCCAGGCCCACGTCGCGAAAGCGGACGGTGTCGCCGGGTCGGGCTTGCGCCAGCAGCGGCAGGTCGGCAGTGATCACGGACGCGATGACCGGATAACCGCCGGTCGTCGGATGGTCGGCCAGCAAGGCGATCAGGCCGCCTGATGGCGTCACCTGGATCGCGCCAGCGATAATTGGCGTGGTCAGGATTTCAGTCGCAGCGAGGCGAAGCCCGGGCGTGTCGAGCCGTATACCCATCCGATCGAGGGCGGGCGTGACCAGGCAGGCGGTAGCGCTGAGGCGCTGAAACGCCGGTGGATCGAACGCGTCCGGGTGGGGACCGGGCACGACACGAACCTCCCACGGCCCTCGAATCGGCAGGCGATGTGACTCGGGCCATGGCTCACTAACCGCGGGCGACGAGACCGTCGCGCCGATCGCGAGGCGGTCGCCCTTTTGCAGCGGCCGGCCGACTCCCCCGCCGAAAGCCCCGATGGCACAGAGCGAGCGGCTGCCGAGCACGACCGGAACGTCGATTCCGCCGCGGACGGCAATGTAGGACCGAAGCCCCGGACTCACCCGGCCGAGGTCCAGCGCGAAACCGGCGTCGACCCGATGGGCGCGCCAGCTCGGACAACCGGCATCGGGGCAGTGACCGCCGGTGACGGCGATCGTCGTTTCGCTTTGGAAGCGCAGGGTCGGGCCGGACATGGTGGCTTCGATCAACGCGGCGTCGGGTTCGTTACCGACCAAGTGATTGGCGATTGACGCCGCAAACCAGTCGACCGCGCCGCCGGGCGGAATCCCGAAGCGTTCGAAACCGGGCCGGCCACGATCCTGGATAGAGGTATAGCGGCCGGGGTCGACGACCTCGATCACCGATTGGGAACGAATCGAATTCGGTCGCCAGGCTTGAATCGGACCGGTGGCGTGGCGCCCGCCTCGAAGAGCCGCAGATCCGTCCGCCCGATCAGGTTCCAGCCGCCCGGGCTCGCCAGGGCATAGATGCCGGTCTGACGCCCGGCGATGGCGACGGAACCCGCCGGTACCCGGACCCGAGGCGAGGCCAGCCGCGGAATGACTAGCTCATCCGGCAGCGTGCCGCAGTAGGTGAAGCCCGGCGCAAATCCGATGCAGTAGACGAGGTATTCGCGGCTGGCGTGGGCGTCGATCACATCCGCCGGCGTCAGGTTGGTCTTGCGCGCGACCTCCTCCAAGTCCGGTCCGTCATACCGGGTCGGGACGTCTGTCACCGGCCCGGTCGGCATTGACGCGTCGAGATGCCCTTCGAGCCGTCGGATCGCGTCTTCCACGCGGGCGGCATCAGTGATGGCGGGGTCGAAGCGGCAGAGCAGCGATGCATAGGCTGGCACCGAGCTCAGCAGTCCCGCCGGTCGTGGATCGCTCAGCGCGCGATCCAGCGCCAGCACCAAACCCAGGAGCGACGAATCGATGGTTTCACCGAGCGTAACCAGCAACGCCCGATCGCCGGCTGCCGCGACTCGCCACGTCACGTTACCAACGTCCTCGCCGACGACTCAAGAAATCCGCCCTTACTGACTCGACCAAATAGTCTGAGTAATGTCTATTAGGAGCCGTTCCGCCAATGCTGTGTCGGGCTCGGCCGGCAATGGCGAGCGGTCGCGGGCCGCGGCGATTCTGTCCGAAAGACGGTCGACCTCCTGCTTGACCTGATCGAGCGTCCATAGGCCGCGCTTGATCGCGCGGATTTCGTCAGCGTCCGCAGCGCGATATACGTTCAGCTCTCCGGTTTCCAGAAACTCGATCCCCATCCGCAGCAATCGGACCGAGTGAGCCGCATTCTTGCAGTCGTAGCCGTATCGCTGCACGAGTTCCTTCCGCTTTGCCCCCATGTACGCGCGGTGACCAGGAAGTCCCATTTTGTTCAGCTGTGACTCGGCGTAGCCAACGAAAGACTCGTACGCGCGTCGGCTGCTGAATGCCCGCCGCTTCTCGATCATGACTTCGAACGCTGGGTGCTGAGTTAACACGAACTCCGGCCGCAGCCAGAGAAGGCCGACGACGTTCGGGTTGGCTTTGAGAAGGAGACCAACGAATTTTCGGAGCGAGTAGACAACGACATCAAGTTCGTCGCGCTGTTTCACCCAATGCTCCCATTGGTGCAACCCCAAAAGCCACCTGGGTGACGGAACGACGATGGCCATGATGTCCACATCATCGATGCTGTCGGGATCCTCCTTCGGAACGTACGTCCCGTGGGAGGCGCTGCCCATCAAGCCGGCA
>Ga0209805_1001402_pt1 | contig 14614 bp, 9 predicted proteins | sample GraSoiAngelo_148_FD_185905 | JGI IMG/M metagenome (GOLD analysis project Ga0209805, IMG submission 185905) | Grasslands soil microbial communities from the Angelo Coastal Reserve, California, USA - 14_1009_09_20cm (SPAdes) (version 2) | ecosystem: Environmental > Terrestrial > Soil > Grasslands ... | reverse complement strand
CCTTCAAACGATTATGGACCGACGCGCAAACTCGGTCGCGGCTTCTCTAATTTCTTTCTTGCTCCGGCGGAAATCCCGGTGACGATTGCGACAGTGAACACCAACGAAGGCAATTCTGCTGCAGCCGGCTACGGCGTCGTGCGTGGCGTTGGACGGTCGGCGGCGCGACACGTCGCGGGCTTGCTCGAAATTCTGCTCTGGCCAGTGCCCGCGTATCGGCAAAGCTATTATCCATTGCTGCCAAGCGATATTCCGTGGATCCACGCCGGCTACGCGGAGTTCCCTCCTGAGCTCGGCAACGAGACGAAATATCCTTACGTCCGCGATTACTGAGCGATCGTCCGACAGCTCGTCATCCTGAGCGGAACGCAGTGAAGTCGAAGGATCCCGTTGCGGAAGCTTAACGGTAACATTATGGGATCCCTCGACTTCGCTCGGGATGACAGTTTTTGGTGTGCGCCTCTAGATGCGCGATTACTCGTCTTCCTCTTATCTCTTCGATCTTGTTTGTAGATTGAAGAGGAAGAGGAAGAGGTAGAGGTAGAGGAAGAGGTAGAGGTAGAGTGGAGCTTCAAATCACCGATGTTGCCTTCGGCGGGAAAGGAGTCGCGCGCGCGAACGGCAAGGCCGTATTTGTGCCTTACGTCATCGATGGAGAAACCGTTTCGGCAGGCGTCACGCGCGAACGCAAAAAATTTCTCGAAGCGGAACTAGAAAGCATTGTTACCGCTTCGCCTCATCGGGTCGAGCCGCGCTGTCCGTATTTCGGACGTTGCGGCGGGTGCGTTTACCAACACATCGATTACGAACATCAACTGGCCTTGAAATGGCGGCAGGTAAAAGAAACACTTCGCCGGATTGGCGGCTTGAAAGAGCTACCGATGCGCCCATTCATTCCGTCGCCGGTTGAATACGAGTACCGCAATCGGATCACCGTGCACGTTCGCGACGGCGTAATCGGATTTTTCTGGCGTGAATCGAACAAACTACTCGACATCGAGCGTTGTCCGATCGCGCTGAATGAAGTGAACAGGCAACTGGCCGAATTACGCGCAAGCCGCCCTCACGATGGCCATTATACCTTACGCGCCAGCGGGGGTCCGCGCGTGTTTACCCAAGCAAACGATGGCGTGTCGGCAGCGCTGCTCGATCTGGTCGATCGCTTACTCAGTTCCGCAACCGGCACGCTGATTGATGCCTATTGCGGCGCGGGATTTTTTTCGAAACGATTGCGCGGGCGCTTTGGAAAAGTGATTGGCATTGATTGGGATCCGCACGCCATCGCGGTGGCACGGAAGGACGCAAATGGGAATGAACAGTACATCGCGGCGGATGTTGAGGCGGAGCTCGGCGTCCAATTGAGCTCAATCGCCCGTAGTTCACCTGAAGAAAAGCGTGCGGTGATTGTCGACCCGCCGGCGACCGGCCTAAGCAAAACAATCGTCGAATCGTTAACCAAACATCAACCAGCCCAACTGATTTACGTTTCTTGCAATCCAGGCACGCTCGCCCGCGACCTCGCTACGCTAAAGACATCGTTCCGCGTCGATTCAATTACCCCTTTGGACATGTTTCCCCAGACTGCAGAAATTGAATGTGTTGCGCATCTAATAATGAGAAAGGTACGCGACGGCGAGTGAACACCTTTCATAGGTAAACCATAGAATTGCACTTGCGCCGGGCGCGCGAAGCAGTCGAAAGTCCCGGCAACAAAATGGCTGAACCCGTTTTCGGGCCGGCGGCTGGCGTACATCGGCCGCGCAATGTGGATTGGAAACGCGCGGCGGCGTTGCTTTATGGCGACTGGGGCACGAGCAAAGCCTACGTCATTGGCTTGGCATTCGTTGCCGCGGGTTTTGCTTCTTTTCCAATCATTCTCGCCGTTTGCGCTCTCACTGCGGTCGTCGGGTACAATTACATCATTGTTTGCAGTCACTTTCCGGATGGCGGTGGTGTTTATTCGGCAGCGCGCAAGCAAAGCCGATTTCTCGCTTCTGCCGGCGCTTTGTTACTGGTGGCAAATTTTATTGTCACCGCAGCGCTCAGCGGATGGGCTGCGGTAAGTTACCTTGGCGTCTCAAGCGAAAATGCGCGGCTCGCCACCGCGGGTTTGATCCTTGTTGTTGGGATCATTAATTATTTCGGACCGCGACACAGCGGTAGCGTTTCGATCTGGCTCGCGGTGCCGGCTGTGCTTGTCGTCATCTTGATCGTCGCATTTAGCGGACCGCACCTGAAAGTCGCCGAATTGGAACCGGCGCATTCGACTTTCGCAGTCACTTGGATCCAATTCGTTGGTGTCATTCTCGCGCTCAGTGGCGTGGAAGCGGTCGCGAATCTCACTGGCGTGATGAAGCTCGATCCCGATTCTTCACCGGAGCGACCCAAAGTCACTCACACAGCGACAAAGGCGATTGTGCCGGTCGCGATCGAGGTCGTATTTGGAACCGCTCTTCTTGGCTGGGCGATGCTTTCGCTACCAAAATTTTTTGGACCGCAGTTGGCCGATCACAAAGAGGACATGTTACGCTTCCTCGCGGAACACTACGGCGCGGTCGCGATAGCACCCTGGTTTGGAACCGCGTTCGGAATCGCAGTCGGTGTTGTCTTCGGTCTTTTGCTTTTCAGTGCAGTGAACACCGCGGTAGTAGCGCTGATCGGTGTGGTCTTCATGATGGCCCAGGACGGCGAGATGCCGCGACAATTGGCCCGTCTGAATCGCCACGGCGTTCCGCAACTCCCCTTGCTCGCCGCCATAGCGCTTCCGATTCTCGTTCTCGCGTTGACGAGTGATTTCAATGCGCTTGCCGGTTTGTACGCGGTCGGTGTCGTGGGCGCCATCGCAGTTAATCTCGGGTCGTGCAGTTTCAATCGCGAGCTTGCTCTGGGATGGTTGCAACGCTTCATCATGGTCTCGACCTTCCTCGTCCTTTTCGCGGTGGAAGTAACGATTGCAAAAACGAAACCAGACGCGTTGTTTTTTGCCTGTAGCGTTTTGGGAATCGGGCTCACGCTGCGTTTTTATTCCCACAAACTCTCTGGCCTAACGACCCTCACGGTAACGCGCAAGATCGCCGACATGGTCGTCCCGAATTTGCCCATCACGATGCAGCCGCGCCTCGAAGAGGGGCAAAAGATCATGGTCGCCGCCCGCGGAATCAATCCCGTGCTCAATTTTGCACTCGAAGAAGCGCAGCTACGCAAAGCGGTTCTCTGTGTCGTGTACGTGAAGGAAGTTGTCGTTTATTTTTCCGCAGCACCCGCTGTTGCTGGCCGGCCGAGATGGCAGGAAGATCCCGAGGCCAACGCCATTATGTCGTTGATGCTAAAAGAGGGACAGCAGCGCGGTGTCTGCGTGCTGCCGGTATATGCCGTGAGCGAGGATGCTGCCGCTACGATTGTCGATCTTTCCGCGACTATGGGCGTCGATTGTTTGGTTATCGGAACTCCCAACGAGGTGCCCTGACGAATTTGCTTCGCGGCAACGCGGCAAATCACATCGCGGAGAATTTGCCAGATTCGATTCGTTTGGTCATCTTCGGCTGATTACGAATCCTGTTTTTATCGCGCGAAGGATTAGCTGATGTTGCGTTTGCAAGTGTAATCGTTCACGGGCATGGCCACATTGACTCTCAATCCGCCAGGCGCCGTTCACCGCCCGCGCAATGTCGATTGGAAACGCGCGGCGGCATTGCTTTACGGCGACTGGGGAACAAGTAAGGCCTACGTCCTTGGTCTGGCTTTTCTCGCCGCAGGTTTTTCGTCTTTACCGATTATTCTCGCGGTTTGTGCACTCACCGGCCTGGTAGGAATCAACTACGCCATCATCTGCAGATATTTTCCCGATGGTGGCGGCGTTTATTCAGCGGCGCGCTCGCAAGGACGGCTCCTCGCCGTCGTGGGCGCACTTCTGCTCGTTGCGGACCTGACGGTAACAGCTGCGCTGAGCGGTTGGTCGGCACTGAGCTACTTCAACATTCCAATTCTCAAAGAACACATCGTCCTCTCAACCGTGACCACCTTGCTGGTCATGGGCCTGATCAATTTTTACGGACCAAAGCACAGTGGCAGCCTCGCTGTCATCCTCGCGGTGCCGACCGTATTCGCCGTCCTTGGGCTCATAATTATAAGCGCGCCGCACCTGACCACGCACTATCTCGAGCCGCTGCACGAAAGTTATTCTCAGGTTTGGGTGCAATTTTGCAGCGTGATTCTCGCCCTCAGCGGGGTGGAAGCGATCGCCAATCTCACCGGGGTGATGAAATTGGATAAACACGCAACCGTCGCTGAACCACGCGTGGGGACCGAAGCAGCAAAGGCAATTTGGCCCGTCGCAATTGAGGTAGTTATTGCAACCGCATTGCTTGGTTGGGCAATGCTTTCGATGAACCCGAATAGCAGCGTGCATTTGTGGGGCAGCGATTATTCAATTCGCGAAGCTCTGCATTTCCGCAGTGAAGATATGTTGCGCTTTATCGGCGAATATTTTGGAAGCGCCAGCTTCGGCCCGGCTTTCGGAGAAATGTTTGGTTGGATTGTTGGCATTGTCTTTTTCCTTCTTCTCTTAAGCGCAGCCAACACCGCCATCGTCGCGATGATCGGTCTGCTTTACATGATGACACGCGATCAAGAAATGCCGCCGCAATTTATGGCACTTAACCGGCATGGTGTGCCCCAGATCCCCCTCCTCATCGCCGTCGGGTTGCCGGTCATCGTCATCATCACGACGAGGAACTTTACCGCGCTTGCCGGTTTATACGCGATCGGAGTTGTCGGCGCGATTACGGTGAATTTAGGCTCGTGCTGCTTCAATCGCGTTCTGCCGATCAAGATGTACCATCGCATTCTTTTCGGCATCACTTTCACAGTTCTTTTTCTTGTTGAAATCACACTCGCACACACAAAACCAGATGCGCTCTTTTTCGTGCTGTGTGTCCTCGGTGTCGGGCTCGCCGTGCGTGCCTGGACTCTGAAGCGGCGCGGGCTAACCACGGTGATGGTTCCTCAGCAAGTCGCGCAAATGGTTACGCCGGATCTTGCGACCATCATGCAATCGCGTTTGGATGAAGGACAAAAAATCATGGTTGCCGCCCGCGGCATTACTCCGGTCCTCAGCTTTGCCCTTGATGAGGCACAATTGCGACAGGCAACGCTCTGCGTTCTCTTTGTCAAAGAGATCGCCGTTTACTATGCCGGTGGCCCAACTACCCTCGGTCGCGCGCGCTGGCAGGACGATCCCGAAGCCAACGCCATTATGTCGTTCATGCTCAAACTCGGTTCCGAACGCGGCGTTTGTGTGCAGCCTGTTTACGCGGTGAGCGAAGACGCCGCTACAACCATTCTCGATCTCTCCGCGACCATGGGCGTCGACTATCTCATGCTCGGAACTTCCCATCGTCTTACTCTGACCAATCTTTTGCGCGGAAATGTTGTTACCAACATCGCGGCGCAATTACCCGATACGATTCGCCTGATCATTTACGGATGATCCCGAAGTTTTCAGTTTTAAGACTTAGGTGCAGGGAAGTTGTCAGCTATTGTTCTTCTCGTTTTACTTAAAACTTAACAGTTAAATCTTAAAGCTACCTCGTGAGTTCACCAAAAGTCTTCATCGCCGATTCCATTTCCCAGCGCGGGATCGATGAGCTGACGCGCGACGGGGCCCTCGAAGCCAAAGTGCAAACCGGATTGAGCGAAACGCAATTAGCCGAAGCCATTGCAGATTTCGCCGCGCTCATCATTCGCAGCCAGACAAAAGTGACCGCGAAAATCTTGAACGCAGCGAAAAAACTGCGCGTGGTCGGGCGGGCCGGTGTCGGCGTGGACAATGTCGATGTCGAAATCGCGACGCGCCGGGGCGTGGTGGTGCTGAACGCTCCGGGCGCGAACACCATCTCGACGGCTGAGCACACTTTTTCACTGCTGCTCAGTCTTGCCCGGAACATCGCGCGGGCCGATGCGACGTTGAAGGGCGGCACCTGGGACCGGAAAAATCTGGAGGGCGTCGAGCTCTACAACAAGACCCTCGGCATTATTGGCATGGGCCGGATCGGGAGTGAGCTCAGCCGACGCGCCATTGCCTTTGGAATGCGCGTGCTTGCGTTCGATCCATACCTTTCCGTCTCGCGCGCGCGCAGTTTGCAAGTCGAGTTGGTGGAAGAGCTCGATGAATTGCTCGCCGCCGCGGACTTTATTTCGCTGCACACGCCGCTTACCGCGGAAACGCGCCATCTTTTGAATGCGGAACGTATCGCGAAAACAAAACGCGGCGTGCGCATCATCAATTGCGCACGCGGCGGACTGATCGACGAGCAGGCGTTAGTCAATGCTATATCGAACGGTCACGTCGCCGGTGCCGCGCTTGACGTTTTCGAAACCGAACCGTTGCCCGTCGATTCGCCGCTGCGAAAAATCCCGAAACTTGTTCTGACACCGCATCTGGGTGCCTCAACCGCCGAGGCGCAGGAGAGCGTGGGTATCGAAATCGCGCAGTCCATTCGCGCCGCCTTGCTCGAGGGAACGATTCGCAATGCCGTAAACATGCCGACGCTCGACGCGAAAACACTGGCTCTGATTGGGCCACATTTGCGTTTCGGCGAAAAACTCGGCCGCTTTCTCTCTCAGCTCGCGCCGCGACGGGTCGATTCGCTCAACATCAACTACAGCGGAAAAGTTAATGAAGTCGATACCACCGCCATCACGCGCACCGTGCTCAAAGGCTTTTTGCAAAGCGCCGGTGGGAGCGAAGTGAATGAAGTAAACGCACCCGCATTCGCAGAAAGTCTGGGACTGAAAATCACCGAGACGCGGTTGAGCGCGCCCGGCGATTATTCCGACATGCTGGAACTTTCGGCCAGTGCGGAAGGAAAAAACATATCAGTCGGTGGCGCATTTTTTGGAATTACTCCACGAATCGTTAGCATCAACGCCCGCCCGGTGGAAGCGCGGCCACACGGGGTGATTCTGGTGCTCGAAAATACCGATCGCCCCGGTATGGTCGGTCGCATTGGCACTCTGCTCGGGGCACACGGCGTCAACATCGCCACCATGTCTCTCAGCCGGAATCAAGCGGGCGGAATGGCGCTTACCGTGCTAAACCTCGATAGCGCGCCCGAGGAAAAATTGCTGAACAAGATTCGGGAGAGCGACGATATCCGCTCCGCACAGCTGATTGAATTGCCGTAGACAAGCGCAACGGGCGCTTGCCAGCACGCAAATGAATCGATAGAACACGCAATTATGTTGACAGCGATTCTTGGCACACTGGTTATCGGGTTGGTTGTCGGCGCGATTGCAAAGTTTCTTATGCCAGGCCCGGATCCTGGTGGTTGTTTCATTACCATTCTGCTCGGTATTGCCGGCGCGTTTGTGGCCGGATTTCTGGGGCGAGTAATCGGATGGTACGAGCCAGGTCAACCAGCCGGTTTTATTGCATCGGTAATTGGCGCGATGTTGCTTTTGCTTATTTATAGGCTGATTCGAGGTCGTCGAACGCCTTGATTTGGTCCTTTAGCGGTGGTCTGTGACCGCCGAACTGTTTCTCAGGCCAGATAAACGACCGGAAACTGAAATCGGTTGCGTGATTTCTCGCGCGATGCGCTGGTAAACAATGCGGGAACCATCGCGCCTCGCTCTCATCGCCGGCTTCGCCGCGGTTTATCTAATCTGGGGTTCGACTTATCTAGGGATTTTCTTCGCCATCCAATCGATCCCGCCGTTTTTCATGGCAGGCGCGCGTTTTCTTTCTGCGGGTATAATCATGTACGTCAGCGCACGCATAAGTGGCGCGCCTCCCCCGACAAGCATGACTTGGCGTAGTGCTTTCATCATCGGCGGCTGCCTTCTGCTCTGCGGCAATGGAGGCGTGACGATCTCCGAAAAGTGGGTGCCAACCGGGCTCGCCTCCGTGCTCGTTGCTACCGTCCCGATCGATATGGCTTTGCTCGGATGGATCACCGGCCTGGCACGGCGGCCGACGCCACTAGTGTGGCTCGGGCTGATCGGCGGATTTGTTGGGGTTGGACTTTTGCTGGGGCCGGCGCTGACCGCGTTTTCGGCTATGTCGCATCTTGCGCTTGGGATGTCGATCCTACTGATTGGCTCGCTCATTTGGTCGGCCGGATCGCTTTATTCATTGAAAGCGAAGAGTTCGCCTTCGCTCTTTCTCGCCGCTGGCCAGCAAATGATTTGCGGCGGCGCTTTGCTTTTACTCCTCGGAGCCGTGCTAGGCGAAGAGCACCAATTCAATCTGCAAAAGCTGAGTCCAATATCGATCGGGGCGTTTATCTACCTGGTTTTGGTGGGAGCCCTGGTTGGCTATACGGCTTATTTCTGGCTTTTGCGCCACTGTGAGCCAGCGAAAGTTGCCACTTACGCCTATGTGAATCCGGTCGTAGCGGTGATTCTGGGAGGGCTTTTCGCGGGCGAGCGTCTTACTTCACGCACGATCGCGGCAGCGGCGTTGATTATTGGATCGGTCGCAATCGTCATCACCACGCAACAATTAAGACCGAAATCCGTGCCGCCGATTTCGGCTGCGTTGGCCGAAGCAGATTAAGTCACCCCGAGCGCCGTTGTAGCTGCCGCTGCTCCAGCGGCAGGTCGCTTTCGTGTTCTGCCCCCAGTGACGGCGGCAGCTGCAATATTGCAACACTTGGCATTCTTGGCAGGTCCTCTCTAGTATCTTTCGATGGCTGAAACGCGGAAGAAGGAAACAATCGAAGTTGTCCTTAAGAATTGGCGCGCGGAAGTAGAGACAGCGCAGGTCTATCGCGACCTGGCTGCGCGCGAGGGCGACGAAAAACGCAAGGGCATTCTCATCCGCATGGCCGAGGCGGAAGGGCGTCACGCCAGGCGGTGGGAGCAAAAATTGCGCGATATGGGTGAACCGGTCCCGACGTTAACCGAAAATATCTGGACTCGCTTTAAACGCCGATTCACGCGTTCACTTGGAACCGACATCGCGATTCGTCGAATGGAAGCGGCGGAGGAAAAACATGAGCGCGAATTTTCCGCGCAGCGCGACCGCGCTCTCGCGGCCGAGCACGATGTGCAGGAATTCTTGCGCACCAGCGCGTTGGAAGAAAAAGCGCACGCGCGGGCGTTGAATGCGATGGCCGGACCGCCGAATCCCAAAACCGCGCTCGATACAATTCTAAAACGAGAGCGTTGGCACGGACGCGGCGGCAGTTGGGTTGCCGACGCAATCTACGGCGTGAATGATGGGCTCGGCGCTGTCTTCGGAATTGTTTCCGGTGTCGCTGGTGCAACCAACAATCAACAGCATTATGTTTTGATTTCCGGTCTCGCCGGAATGCTGGCGTCTGCTCTGTCGATGGGCGCGGGCGCGTATCTCGCGGTCAAAAGCGAGGGCGAAGTTTATGAGGCGGAAATCGCACGCGAGAAAGCGGAAGTTGAAGAAAACCCTGAGGAAGAAATCGAGGAGATGGCGCTCTTCTACCAACTCCAAGGCTTCAGCGTGGAAGAATCACAAAAGATGGCCGAGCGGCTGGCGGAAAATCCCGAGCAACTGGTTCAGGCGATGGCGCAAAGCGAACTCGGGCTTTCCGAGCATCGCTTCCCCAATCCATGGAAATCGGCAACTTCAGCATCACTCTCCACCGCCGTGGGGGCCTTCATTCCCATCATTCCTTTCTTTTTCATGACTGGATTGCCCGCTGTTATCGTGGCTTTTGTCGTCAGCATCGTTGCGCACTTTGCTGTCGGCGCGATCAAATCGCTGATAACTATTCGCTCGTGGTGGGCATCCGGTTTTGAGATGACTCTCGTCGGCGTGATCGAAGCGGTCGTGACCTATGGCCTTGGTCTGGCGTTCGGAGCGGCTGCGTAATGATATTTTGGCTTAATGAAGTGATTGGTTAGAAGGGAAAAGATATCTACCTCTCACTTCTCACTGCTCGCGACCTCCCCACGATCCCGAATCCGGGTGCCAAAATCCCGTTCGCGGGACACAATCGATAAGCAGCGTGCACAACGGTGGCAGTTAAGCCGCGCAACCAGAGGTGCTTGCGACTAAAACTTGTCTTTGGCACGTCCGTTGCGTAAGGCTCCTCGAACACTGTCGTTCATTCACTCAATCTATGTACTCTCGACTCACTATTATTTCCATCGCCAGCGCATTGGCTGTTTCCGCGGTCTGCGCTCAGGATAAGCCGCAACTAACCGTTGATGAGTTAGTCGCAAAAAATGTGGCTGCGAAGGGTGGCGTTGACGCGCTGCGCGCTCTGCAATCGGTTCGTTTCACCGGCAAAATGCTGGTGAACGAAGGCCAGATCCAGCTTGCTTATGTCGAGACCAAGAAACGTCCCTCCGACGTGCGGGCTGAACTAACCTTGCAGGGCATGACGGCTATACAGGCCTATGACGGCGAACAAGGCTGGAAAGTTTCTCCGTTCCAAGGCCGCAAGGATCCGGAAAAAATGTCGGCCGATGACACAAAGTCGTTGCTGGAAGAGGCCGAGATTGACGGGCCATTAGTGGATTGGAAAGCAAAGGGCAGCACAGTCGAGTATCTCGGCACGGAAGACGTCGACGGCACCTTGGCGCACAAGCTCAAAGTGGTTCGCAAGAACGGTGACGTAACTTTTGTTTATCTCGATCCCGATGCCTTCCTGGAAATTCGCAAGACTACGCAAAGGGTGGAGCAAGGCGCACAAGTGGAAGTTGAGACCGATGTGGGCGACTACGAAAAAATTGCCGGCGTCTTTCTTCCGTTTTCCATTGAGTCCGGCCGCAAAGGCGGGCCAGACAAACAAAAAATCGTCATCGACAAAGCAGAACCCAACATTTCGGTTGATGACGCGATCTTCAAATTTCCAACCGCGAAATAATATATGCGTCTTATCATCCCTGCTTTGCTTTGTCTAATTCTCGTTAGTTCATCAGTTTTCGGCGCGAACGAAGCATCTTACAACTCCGCCACAATTTCCGGGCTGGGCGCGCGCAATATCGGGTCGGCCACGATGAGCGGCCGCATTTCCGCAATCGCGGGGGTAAAAGAGCCTTCGGGCAAGATTACCCTCTTCGTCGGCGCAGCCAGCGGTGGCATCTGGAAATCGGATGACGGCGGCACTCGTTTCCGGCCGGTCTTCGATGAACAACCGGTGCAATCCATCGGCGCGATTGCGATTGATCCGAAGAATTCCAGGAACATCTGGGTCGGGACGGGCGAATCGTGGACCCGCAACAGCGTCTCAATTGGCGACGGCATCTACAAATCAAGCGATGGCGGCGAGACCTGGACCAATGCCGGATTGCCGAAGTCGGAACGAATCGCCCAAATTGTTGTGAGTCCGAAAAACAGCGACACTGTTTTTGCCAGTGTGCCGGGAGCGCTCTGGAGCGACTCGGCCGATCGCGGGCTCTATCGCACAACCGATGGCGGCAAAAATTGGGGGCTCGTGCTCAAGGGGAGTAATCTTTCGACCGGATGCTCTACCGTCGCGATCGATCCCAACGATTCAAACGTAATGTTTGCGGCGCTTTGGGATTTTCGGCGCAAAGGATGGACTTTTCGTTCCGGCGGCGATGGCCCGAACGCGCCCTCGGGCAGCGGACTGTTTCGCTCTAACGATGGCGGCAACACTTGGAACGAGATCACCGCCGAGAACAACAAGGGTTTTCCAAAAAAGCCGTATGGTCGTATTGCGGTTGCGATCGCGCCATCGAATTCGAAGCGGGTTTACGCTTTTGTTGAATCAACTGACAGCGCCCTCTTCCTTTCCGACGATGGCGGCAGCACCTGGAACAAGCGCGACAAGAGTCAATGGATGGTCTGGCGTCCGTTTTACTTCGCCAATCTAATAGTTGATCCGAAAAACCCCGACCGCCTTTTTAAGACGGACGGCTCAATGATTGTTAGTGAGGACGCGGGGAAAAGCTTCGCCGCGGTTGGCGGGATGCACGGCGACGTTCATTGTGTTTGGATCGATCCAACCAATCCGCAAACTGTTTTTTCCGGCGATGACGGCGGGATGTGGTATTCCTACAACAGCGGAAGCAAATGGTGGAAGGGCGATAACCTTCCTGTCTCGCAGTTCTACCATGTTAGCGTTGACGACCAGGATCCGTATCGGGTCTATGGGGGATTGCAGGATAACAGCAGTTGGGTCGGGGACTCGCAGTATCCCGGTGGCGTTACCAATTCCCGATGGGAAAACATGTTCACTGGTGATGGCTTCTTCTGTTTCCCTGATTCCGGCGATCCCGATTACGTCTATGCCGAATATCAGGGCGGTTATGTCGGCCGGGTAAATCGTTACACTCACGAAGCGCGCGACATTCAGCCCAAGCCGAACTACAAGGAAAAACTGCGCTGGAATTGGAATACCCCGATGGCGCTTTCGCCTAACGAGAAAGGGACCCTCTATATGGGCGCGCAATTTCTCTTTCGCTCGCGCGATCATGGTCAGACTTGGGAACGCATTTCACCTGATCTGACGACGAATGATCCGGAGAAACAAAAACAGGAACAGTCGGGCGGAATCACGGTCGATAACTCCGCGGCGGAGATGCACACGACTATTTATTCCATCAGCGAATCGCCCAAGGACAAGAATGTGATCTGGGTGGGAACCGATGATGGCAACCTGCAACTGACTCGCGATGGCGCTAAGAACTGGAACAATGTGGTCGCAAACATTCCCGGCCTTCCGCCGAACTCCTGGGTAAGCTGGGTCCAGGCCAGTAACTACGACGCCGGCACTGCCTACGCCGCCTTCGACCGCCATACTTTTGGCGACATGGCACCGTACGTTTTTCGCACGACAGATTTCGGAAAAACCTGGACCCCGCTCGTGACGGCACAGGATGCCAAGGGTATTCGAGGCTACGCGCACGTCATCAAGGAAGATATCGCGAAACCGGACCTGCTTTTTCTCGGGACAGAATTTGGTCTTTACGTTTCGATTGATGGTGGAAAGGCATGGGCGCAATTCAAAGGTGGCCGTTTCCCGGCGGTGGCAGTGCGCGATCTGGCGATCCATCCGCGTGACAACGATCTTGTGCTGGCAACCCATGGGCGCGGGATCTGGATTGTCGATGATATCACTCCGTGGCGTGCGCTAAGGCTTGAGCTTCTTCCGCAGGAGGCAGCCTTTGTTTCGGCGCGACCGGTGCAACAGCGCATTGAAGGCGGCGGTGGCTGGGCTAATGGCGACGCCGTATTTGTCGGCGACAATCCGCCAGACGCTGCTGTCATTACTTACTACCAGAAGGCACGGCATCTTTTTGGTAAACTGAAACTGGAAGTGCTCGATTCTTCCGGCCAGGTAGTTGACGAACTACCGGCCAGTAAGCGACCGGGCATGAATCGCGTCACTTGGAGCATGCGGGCGAAACCGCCCCGCGTCCCACCAGCGGCGCAAGTTGCTTTCAATGGCATCCGCGGCCCGCGTCTTGTTCCTGGTGTTTACACGGTTCGTCTAACGAAAAATGGGAAAGCCACGGAAACCAAGCTTACTATCGGGCTCGATCGACGAGCAAAATTCAGCGAAGCGGATCGCAAAGCGCAGTTCGATGCGGCGATGAAAGTGCGGGCGTTGTTCGACGAGGAGAGCGCCTTGATGGACCCTATCGTGGCCCTGCGGGGCGCGCTTGAGAAAACCGGCAGCGCCTTGCCAGAGTCCGATCCATTGAAGAAGACCGTGAGCGATTTCGATAGCAAAGTGGACGCAGTCCGCAAACAAATCGTGGCCACGAAAGAAGGTGGCGCGATCACGGGCGAGGAACGTTTGCGCGAACATACCGATCAACTTTATGGCGCGCTCCTGAGCTATGAAGGCAAGCCGGGAGACTATCAGCTTGCTTACATCGATGCGTTGAAACGCGAACTCGCCGATGTTTCAAATGAGTTTGCGGGGCTGGTCGCAAAAGATTTGCCCGCCCTAAACGACGCCCTCAAAGGCAAAGGACAGCCGACGATCTCGCCACCACCAGAGAAGATCGCGGTTAACGACGAGACCGCCAACTTGCCCGGCGGTGGCGGCATTACTGGGCAAGCCGATCCCGATGGACCGGCTGTCAAAATTACCCTGCCCGCGGATTTTCGTATTTTGCATTAACTGGGAATCCCCCGCATAATTCTCCGAACCGGATTTATTCGAGGGGGTATAGCTCGGTTGGTAGAGCGTCTCGTTCGCAGTGAGTCCAGTGCGAATTTGCTCGCATTGTCTCACCCGCTCACGTCTGTTCACCTAGAGAGTAAAGAACCGATTCGCGCTTATCTCACGTACGTTTAAATTTTGGCGCGATTGCATAGAGCGACGTACCAACGTGTGTGCGCGCAATGCGTTACAGTTATTCCGAGAACCAGATTCTGGCTCGCCGAGCAAGCGCAGTTCAGTATTGCTTCCGAGGCAATTCGCGCCTCATTCCAGAAATCCGTCTTTTGATGGGAGGCTCTCGGATCATCTGGTTACGATTTTCGTCTGTTTGTCCACATCCGGGCTGGAGAAAAACGAGTCTTATGCGTAATGTCTCCTATGACATCAAGACGCAGCTACGGCAGCAAGGCTCTTCTGATCCTTGCTTATGTGTGTGCAATTTCAACCAGCACTGTTGCGCAGCCGAGTCCTCTGCCTGGTCGCGTGGTTGT
>Ga0209805_1001401_pt1 | contig 14628 bp, 15 predicted proteins | sample GraSoiAngelo_148_FD_185905 | JGI IMG/M metagenome (GOLD analysis project Ga0209805, IMG submission 185905) | Grasslands soil microbial communities from the Angelo Coastal Reserve, California, USA - 14_1009_09_20cm (SPAdes) (version 2) | ecosystem: Environmental > Terrestrial > Soil > Grasslands ... | reverse complement strand
GCGCAACCTTGCCGTTCAGGTCGAAAAGAGAAGCCACCTTTTATTTCACTATGTGAAATCCGATACGACTAAGTTGACATACAAGGGCACGGCGACAGAATATCGAAACGCGAAACATTCCGCTGCATCCCCACACGAGTCGACCGAGGAGAGGCTTCGATGGGCGCACCTGAACCCGCGGTACCGCTTTCCCAGCCCGCCGCAACCTTCAGCTACGAGCACGAAGGCGATCGCCAGTTTGCCACCACGCTGGCGCGCGGCCTCGAAGTGCTGCGCTGCTTCACGCCGCTCGAGCCGCTGCTTGGCAACAAGGAGATCTCGGTGCGCACCGGGCTGCCCAAGCCGACGGTCTCGCGCCTCACGTACACCCTCACCAAGCTCGGCTACCTGCGCCACAACATGCGGCTTGGCAAGTACCAGCTCGGCTCGGCGGTGCTGTCGATCGGCTATCCGCTGCTCGCCTCGATGAACGTGCGCCAGGTGGCGCGGCCCCTCATGAAGGAGCTCGCCGACTACTGCAACGGCTCGGTGTCGATGGGCGTGCGCGACCGCCTGAACATGGTCTACGTCGAGTCCTGCCGCAGCGGCAACGGCATCACCACGCTGCCGGATATCGGCACTTCCGTGCCGATTTCACAATCGGTGATCGGGCGGGCGTTCCTCGCCGCCTGCACGCCGCCCGAGCGCGAAGCGGTGCTCAACCAGATGAAGGTCAAGGAGCCCGAGGCGCACCGCAAGTTCCGCCCCTCGATCGACAAGTCCCTCGAGGACATCCGGGCGCGCGGCTTTTGCGCCTCGATGGGCGAGCTGCGCCGCGAGGTCTACGGCGTGGGCGTGCCGATGCGCCGCACCGTCGACGGCGAGATCGTGTCGTTCAACTGCGCGGTCCCAGCTTTCATGGTGAAGAAGGGGCAGCTCGAGGAGGACCTCGGGCCGCGCCTGGTGGCCATGGTGCGCAACATCGAGGCTTCGCTAGGGCTGCACTGAAAGAAGTTCTCCTCCGCTTCCAGGAGCTCGATGCGGACGCGAAGCTCGCCGCCCTCCATGCGCTGCGCATCCTCGTCATCGTGGTGCTGGCGTGGGGACTGCAGGCGATCGCCGCGCGCCTGCTGCGCGTCCTGCGTTCCTACCTGGCGCGGCGCACGGGCAGCGACGAGGTCGCGCGCGTCGAGACCTTGGTGCGCGCGTTCCGCAATGCCGCCGCGGTGCTCATCGTCATCGTCGCCGGCACGCTGGTGCTCGACGAGCTGGGCATTTCCATTGCGCCGATCCTCGCTACCGCGGGCGTCGCCGGGGTCGCCATCGGCTTTGGCGCGCAGAGCCTGATCAAGGACTACGTCAACGGCTTTTTCCTGCTGCTCGACGATCAGGTGCGCGAAGGCGACGCGGTCGAAGTCGCGGGCAAGGCCGGCCTCGTCGAGGAGGTCACGCTGCGCTACGTGCGGCTGCGCGATTTCGAAGGGCACGTTCATTTCGTGCCGAACGGCGAGATCAAGGTCGTCACCAACCGTACGCGCGGCTACGCCCACGCAGTGATCGAAGTGGGCATCGCGTACGAGGCGGACATCGACAAGGCGCTCGCGGTCATGCTCGAGCTCGGCCAGGGGCTGAAGAGCGATCCGGTCTGGGCGGCAAAGCTCGCGGGAGAGATCGAGGTGCTGGGAGTCGAGCGCCTGGCGGATTCCGCGGTGATCCTGCGCAGCCGCATCCGCGTCGCGCCACCGATCGAGCAATGGAACGTGCGCCGCGAGTTCCTCAAGCGGCTCAAGAACGCCTACGACGAGCGCGGCATCGAGATTGCGTACCCGCACCTCATCCTCCACACGCCCAAGGCGAACGCCGCCTAGCCCAGCCGGCAAGGATGGCGTGAATGCGGCGCACGCCGTCGGTGAGCGCCGCAGGGCCGGGCTGCAGGATCTCGGAGGACTTGATCTCGTGCAGCTCGCCGTCGCGCACGGCAGGTACGGCGTGCCAGCCCGGCCGCGCCGCGACGCGCTCGGGGCGGAACTTCTTGCCGCACCAGGAACCCAGGATCACGTCGGGCCGCTTCTCCACGACCGCCTGGGGATCCGCGATCACGCGACCGCTCGCGGCGTGGGAAAGCGAAAGCTCTGAAAAGACGTCCTCGCCGCCGGCGATGCCGACCAACTCGCTCACCCAGCGGATGGCGCTGATCATCGGCTCGTCCCACTCCTCGAAATAGACTTTGGGTTTTCTTGAGAATTTCTCCCCATCGGCCCGAATTTGCGCGACACCGGCCTCGAGCTGTTTCACGAGCTGAAGACCTTTGTCGTTCGCGCCGACGACGGCCGACAAAACCAGAATCGTGCTCAGAATCTCCTCCACCGAGCGCTGGTTGAAGAGCATCACGTTGAGGCCGGCCTTGGCGAGCTCGCGCGCGATGTCGGCCTGCAGGTCGGAGAACCCGATCACCAGGTCTGGCTTGAGCTGGAGGATCTTGTCGGTCTTCGCCGAAAGGAACGCAGACACCTTCGGCTTTTCGCGGCGCGCCTGTGGCGGCCGCACGGTGTAGCCGGAGATGCCGACAATGCGGCGCTCCTCGCCGAGGAGGTACAGCGTCTCGGTGGTCTCCTCGGTGAGGCAGACGATGCGCTCGGGATAGCGCGCCCGCATATTCATTCGAGAGCCTAATGAGCTGATGACCGAGTCTAATGTCTTGCTGAGCGGCTGGTGGTCATACTGCGCGTTCCACAAGCTCTGATCACCAAGAGGGGGTGTCATGGCGGACAAACGGGTTGCGTTTGCGGGAACCATCGGCCTCGGCCTGGCCCTTGGCGTTGGCCTTGTCAGCATGGAGCCGGCCGCCGGCCCGCAGGAGGCGGGAAAGCCGCTCGCCGCACCGAGCTTCAAGGCCGATCCCTTCTGGCCCAAGCCGCTGCCCGACAACTGGGTCACCGGCGAGATCGGCGGTACCTGCATCGATTCGCAGGATCACGTCATCGTCGTGACCCGCGGCTTTCAGACGGGCGGCCTCGCGTCCCCGGAGGGCGTGGGCGGAGCCGACACGAACACCGGCACGCTCGGCGGGGCGTTCAAGTCCAAGGCTTCGCCCCCGGTAATCGAATTCGATGCCGAAGGCAATGTGGCGCGCGCCTGGGGGGACCCTTCGCTGGTTCAGGCGGGACAGCCGAACGCAGGCCAGAACGCGGTTCTGCCGCACGGCACCCACGGCTGCTTCGTCGACTACGAGGACAATGTCTGGATCGGCGGCAATTCTGATGGCGTCGTGCAGAAGTGGAGCCACGACGGCAGCACCAAGCTGCTCCAGATCGGCACCAAGTTCACCTGCGACAACCCGCCGACCATGGCTTGCAGCGGGGACTCCGCCTTCGAAGGCAGCAGCCAGACGCTGCTGCACCGGCCGGCGGACATCGCGGTCGATCCCAACGCGGATCCGGTCACCGGTGAGCGCGGCAGCGTGTACGTCGCGGACGGATACGGCAATCACCGCGTGGTGGTCTTCGACCGGCGCGGAAAGTACCTGCGCCAGATGGGCGGGGTCGGCACCGGCGCCGGCCAGTTCGCGCCAGGCGGTGGCGGCCATCCGCATTGCGTGGTGATCGGCAAGAACGGGCTTGTCTACGCCTGCGATCGCGCCAACGACCGGATCAACGTCTATCAGAGAAACGGAACGTTCGTGCGCGCCATCCCCGTCATCCCGGGAACGGGAACCCCCGGGATCGGAACGGCCGGGTCGGCGTGGGACGTCGATTTCTCGCCCGACCGCGCGCAGACCTTCATGTACGAATCGGACGGCGGCAACGAGATCATGTGGATCTTCGAGCACCGCGCGGCGCTGCTCGGGCAAAAGGCGATCCTCGGCGGCTTCGGCCGACCCGGGCACATGGCGGGGGAGTTCACCTTCCTGCACATGATGGCCGTCGACTCGAGCGGAAATCTATACGTCGGCGAGACGGTCGGTGGCCGGCGCCTGCAGAAGTTCGTCAACACCGGCCGCGACAAGGACGATGACCGCAGCCGCCATGGCTCGCGCGATGATGACTAGAAGGGGTTAGCGCTGACCGCGGCCTCTGCGGCGGCCCGGGGCGCTACGCTTCGGGCCGCCGTCGCTTCAGCCGCTTTATGCGCCGTTCTCGCCTTTCCACGCATTGCTGCTGCGAACGGCGCGGATCTGCCGGCGGAAGTCGTTCTGCAGGGCTTTGCCAAGGTGGACGACGGCCGCTTGCGGCTGCTGCTCAGGGTGCCGCTCGACCTCCTCGTGGGCTTCGGGCTTCCGAAGCGCGGCCCCGGTTATCTCGATCTGGCGCGCATCGATGAGCGGCTGACGAAAGCCGCGGCGGCCGCCGGCCGCCAGATCGAGTTGCGCGAAGACGGCATGCTCCTCGTGCCGACGACGCGCCAGGTGCGCGTCTCGCTTTTATCCGACCGCTCCTTCGGCAGCTATGCCTTGGCCGCGGCGCACCTGCGCGGACCGCGCTTGCCTGAGAGCACCGAGCTCTTTTGGAACCAGGGCTTCTTCGACGCAGAGCTCGAATACGGCCTGCGCTCATCGGCTCCCAATCTGTCGATCCGTGTAAATATTGCGCCCGAGCTGGGGCGAAGGCTCAGGCTGCAGCTCGAATGGCTGCCCGCCAACGAGCCGGCCCGCAGCTTCGCGCTGATCGGCGGCTTGGGCTGGATCGCGCTCGATCCGCGCTGGTACGAGGCCGCCTGGCTGTTCGCGAAGCAGGGCTTCGCCGCCGTTTTTTCGTTCGAACGTTTCGTGTTCCTGCTGTGCCTGATTGCTCGTTCTCGCGCTCATCGCGCTGCAGGCATTCACGCTGACTGCTGCCGCCGTCGTGGACATCCGCGGCATCCGCTGGCTCACTTCACTGCACGAGGCGGGGCTCGCGGCTGCGATCGTGCTCCTCGCGATCGGCAACCTCGCCGCGCCGAGCGTGCGTGCGCGCTGGGCCATCAGCGCTGGCCTGGGCGCGCTCGGCGGGTTCGGCCTCGGTCGGCTCCTGCAGGATGCTTGGCAGTTCGCAGGCACGCATCCCGTGGTATCGGCCGCTTCTTTCAATATCGGCGTTGCGGCCGGCGAGGGGGCAGGCCTCGCGCTCGCCTTTGCGCTCATGCGCCTGGTCTTTGCGCGCCTGCTGCCTGCGCCCCTCGCCGTCGTGGTCGTCTCGGCGGTATTCGGTCACCTGGGCTGGCATTGGATGATTGACCGGTTGCACCCGCTCGGCCATGAGCTGGAGCATGCCTCGGCGAGGGCTCTATCGTCCGCGCTTTGGCTGCTCCCGGCGCTCGCGGCCGGCGCGCTAGGCTGGTTCCTCCGGAGGCGGCTCGGTGGCGAGGCCGTTCCTTCGCTTCTTGGCGCGCTCCTGGAGCGAGACAATCGAAAGACTCCAACGCGCGACTAGTTAAACTAGCGCGCAATGGGCCCCCTCTCCGGCATCCGGGTTCTGGAATTCGAAGCGATCGGTCCGGGTCCGTTCGCCGGGATGCTGCTCGCGGACATGGGCGCCGACGTGCTGGTGGTCGACCGGCCCGCGGCGGGCGATCTCGGCCTGAAGCGCGAGCGCTGGTACGACGTGTTGATGCGCGGCAAGCGTTCGGTGACGCTGGACCTGAAAACAGCCCCCGGACGGGAAGCGGCGCTTCAATTGATCGGGCGCGCCGAGGCGCTCATCGAAGGCTTTCGCCCAGGCGTCATGGAGCGACTCGGCTTGGGTCCGGACGAGGCGCTCAAGGGCAATCCGCGGCTCGTTTATGGCCGCATGACGGGCTGGGGCCAGAGCGGGCCGCTCGCGCCGCGCGCCGGCCACGACATCAATTACATCGCGCTCGCCGGCGTGCTGCACGCCTTCGGGCGAAAAGGCGAAGCGCCGGTGCCGCCGCTCAACCTGGTGGGCGACTTCGGCGGCGGCGGCATGCTGCTCGGCTTCGGCATCGCCTGCGCGCTGCTCGAAGCGCAGCGCTCCGGGCGCGGCCAGGTGGTCGACGCCGCGATGGTCGAGGGCGCATCGCTGCTTGCCGCCATGTTTTCCGGCTTCCTCAAGGTCGAGCAGTGGAGCGAGACGCGCGGCGTCAACACGCTCGACACCGGCGCGCCCTGGTACGACGTCTACGAGACCAAGGACGGCAAATACGTCGCCATCGGCGCGATCGAGGACAAGTTTTTCAAGGAGCTCGTTTCCAAACTGCGGGTTCACGAAGACACCGCGCAGCACGACCGCGCGGGCTGGCCGAAGATGCGAGAGCAATTCGCGAAAATCTTCAAAACGAAAACGCGCGACGAGTGGTGCAAGGTCTTCGAAGGGTCGGATGCCTGCTTCGCGCCCGTGCTGAGCTTCTCCGAAGCAAGACGCCATCCGCATAACGTCGCGCGGGCGAGCTTCGCAAGCGTCGCGGGCGTGGAGCAGCCCTCGCCCGCACCGCGCTTCTCGCGCACTCCCGCGAAGCTGCGCGGCGCGCCGCCCGAGCGCGGCGAAGGCGGCAGCGGCGCGCTCGCCGACTGGGGATTCGACAGCGATCAAGTGAAAAAGCTAAGATCGCTCGGCCTCGGGATAAAGGAATAGCAATGTTCGGCCGCCTGATGCCCCGCGAGGGCAAGTTTTTCGACCTGTTCAACGCCCACGCCGAGCGCATCGTCGAAGGCAGCCGCGAGCTCGCCGCGATGATCGGCACCTTCAGCGAGCTCGAGGCGCACGCGCAGCGCATCGACGCCGCGGAGCGCGCCGCCGACAAGATCACTCACGAGACCATTACCCTGCTGCACAAGACCTTCATCACGCCGTTCGACCGCGACCAGATCCATAGGTTGATCACCTCCTTGGACGACATCCTCGACCTGATCCAGGGCGTCGCCGAGTCGGTCGCGCTCTACGACCTGCGCAGCGTGACGCCGGAGGCGAAGCAGCTCGCCGACATCTGCCAGTCGTGCTGCGACCGGGTGAAGACCGTGGTCGGGCTGCTCACCAACGTCAAACAGTCCGTCGCCATCCTCAAGTGCTGCGAGGAAATCGACCGCCTCGAGTCCGACGCCGACCGCGTGATGCGCTCGGCGATGTCGAAGCTGTTCCGCGAGGAGAATGACCTCAAGCACCTGATCAAGCTGCGCCTGATCTATGACTTGCTGGAGTCGATCACCGACCGCTGCGAGGATGTCGCGAACATCGTCGAGGGCATCGTTCTCGAGAACTCCTGATGGACAGCGGCGCAGTCTCCCAGCTGGGCCTGGGGGCGTTGGTCGGGCTGCTGCTGGTGGCGCTGGCGTTCGACTTCATGAACGGCTTCCACGACGCCGCCAACTCGATCGCCACCGTCGTCTCGACGCGGGTTCTGAAGCCCTACCAGGCGGTGATACTGGCGACGCTCTTCAACTTCGCGGCGCTGTTCGTCTTCCACCTCAATGTCGCGACGACGGTCGGCAAGGGAATCGTCGACCAGGGGATCGTGGACCACTACGTGGTGTTCGGCGCGCTGATCGGCGCGATCGCGTGGAATCTCATCACCTGGTATTACGGCATCCCGTCCTCGTCTTCGCACGCCTTGATCGGCGGCATGGTCGGCGCGGCCGTGGCAAAAGCCGGCACCTCGACGCTGATTCCCGCCGGCATCCTCAAGACGGTTGCTTTCATTTTCATCTCGCCGCTCGTCGGCATGCTGTTTGGCGCCGCCCTCATGCTCGCCGTATCGTGGCTGTTCGTGGAAAGCACGCCCTCGCGGATCGACCGCTGGTTCAGGCGGCTGCAGCTCGTCTCGGCGTCGCTCTATAGCCTGGGGCATGGCGGCAACGACGCGCAAAAGACCGCCGGGATCATCTGGATGCTGCTGATCAGCGCGGGCTACCTCGGATCGAAGGAGCCGATCCCCCTGTGGGTCGTCGTGGCCTGCTACATCACCATCGCGCTGGGCACCGCGTTCGGCGGCTGGCGGATCGTGAAAACCATGGGGCAGCGGATCACCAAATTGCGGCCCGTGGGCGGCTTTTGCGCGGAAACCGGCGGCGCCGCAATGCTGTTTTTTGCCACGGCGCTGGGAATTCCCGTATCGACCACGCATACCATTGCCGGCGCGATCGTCGGCGTGGGTTCGACCCAATCCGCGTCGGCGGTGCGCTGGGGAATCGCCGGCAACATCGTCTGGGCCTGGATCCTCACCATTCCCTGCTCGGCTTTCATCGCTGCAGTGGCATGGTTGATCGCGCAGATGACCCTCAGTTAAGCCGGCCGCCGCGGAATTCGACTTTCGTTTCGCCGGCACGCTCGAAGCGTAGCGGTGGTGTTGCGACTGCAAAGGGGGATATAGTCCAACCGGATCAACACAGGATCTGGCCGCGCCGCCATGAGGAAAAATTACCAGCCTGTACAGTGTGTCGAATGGGGAATGGTCGGGACGCACGCTTGGTTGAAGTTGGATGAAAACGCCGTATCGGCCGCCGGCACGCGCCTAAACCTCATGAAAATCGCGCCGCTCGTCCGCGCGCGCGGCACGAAGCGGGGCTTGTCCAAGTGGTCCGTTTTCGACCCAGAATAATTGCATATGAACCTTGGTTCGCTACTTGATTTCACTTATCTGAGCTTCACCGATGCCTGCAAGCATTCCTTGTATCCCTATTTGCCCAAGCGCAGGTCGATTCAAAGCGATTCTGTTCACCTGGAAGCCGCGGTTTCATGGCTGATGAAATCCATCGACAAGGTGGACGGCAACGGTTCCTCCAAGGCCTATCGCATTCTGAACGGTTGGATGCGGCCTTATCCGGAAACAAGCGGCTACATTATCGAAACGCTTCTGAACCTTCAGGATCGCTATGGAGACGGGAAGTTTTTTCAAGCCGCCTCGAAAATCGGCGACTGGGAGATTTCAATTCAACTCGAAGACGGCGGCTTTGTGGGAAGGGAAATCGGCGTTCTGAACCGTCCGGTGATTTTCAACACCGGGATGGTACTGCTGGGCTTGAACGCGCTCTTCGACAGAACGCGTGAGAAAAGATACCTCGATTCCGGCATCCGGGCCGGACAATTCCTTGTGCAATGCCTGGATGAGAACGGTTGTTTTGTGCGCAACCTGCATGATGACCTGATTCATACCTACAACGTGCGCGCAGCTTGGGCCTTGATCCAGCTGGGGTTATTGAGCGGAAGCCGGGATTTTATCGAAGCCGGAAGAAAGAATGTCGAGTGGTCCCTGGGCCAGCAACTCGACAACGGTTATTTCCTGCACAACCATTTTCGAAAGGGGCAGAAGGCGCTGACGCATTCGATTGGGTATGTGATGCGCGGGATCCTTGAGGCGTATCTGCTGCTTGGTGAGAAGCGGTATCTTGATTGCTTGAAAAAGACAGCGGATAAACTTGTCGCGATTTACGGAATTCGCAGGCGGATTGTCTCCGAGCTTGACGAGAACTGGAAAGAGGCCTCCTCCCATCTCTGCCTGACGGGATATGCCCAGATCGCCCTTAACTTGCTGAAGCTTTTCAAAATCACCAAGGAGGAAAGGTACCTGAATACCGCGCTGCATTTGATCGATGATGTCAAGCTTCAGCAGCCGCTTAACCGTCGGTCGGAATATTTCGGGGGCATCAAGGGCTCCTTTCCCATTTACGGCAGGTATGCGCCGCTGCAATTTCCGAATTGGGCGGCCAAATTTTTTATCGATGCCCTGCTCCTCAAGATCGAAGTGATGAGAGATTATGAAAATAGCCTTATTGACAAATTATCCCCTGGCAGACAATAGGCCCTGGAAACAGGAGTTGATGCAGGAGCTCGCGAAGCACCACGAAGTCTTCGCCGTTTTCGGGAAGAAAGGCATATGGGATCATTTGGACACCTATTTGCGCCGGAGAAACGAAATTGACGTTCATCGGCGCCACATCCTCTCCCCGCTGCGCGCTGCCTCTCACAATGCGCATGTGCCCCCTGGATCGGTGAACACCCTCCGTTTCCTGCGGCGACTGGGAATTCCTTGTTATGCGGTTTCACATCTCAATGACGCTGCAAGCGTGAATCTTCTCAAACGGCTCAAGCCGGATTACGGAATTGCGGCAGTCGACCATATGCTGTTGCCGGCGGTGATCGATTGCTTCCCCACGCTTCTGAACGCGCATTACGGCAATCTGCCGCACGTCAAAGGATGGAATGCGACAGAATGGTCTATCTTGCTGCACGATCATTTGAATGTTTGCCTGCATGAAATTGTCGAGCGCATGGATGCGGGCCGGATTTACCTGAAGGAAAACATTGCCGTGAACAAGGGTGACGATTTTGAGATCCTTCGGGCCAAATGCCACGATGCGGCAAAAAGTTTGTATCTTCGGTTTTTTGAACGACCTGAAGAATGCAAGAACCTCTACGAAAGCAATGAGGACGGTAAAAATTACTATCTCATGAACTGGGAGCTGAAGGCCCTGGCGCAAAAGAAAGTAGAGCGGACGGGTCTATGATTGCCCGAAAACTTGAATCGAGCCCCGGATAGCGGCTGGCGGCAATCCGTTTTCGGCGCGGCGCCCGGGATTCAGGCCACCACGCTGCGCGCCAAGCTCCTCAAGATCGGCGCCGTTATCGTGCGCAACACGCGCCGCGTGCGCGTGATGCTCAGCTGCGCCTTCCCCTCCCAGGCGTTCTCGATTTCAATCTGGGCTAACGCGGGGGTCGCCAGCACAGCGAGCAAAACGAGCGCATCTCTCATTTTCGGTTTTCTTTCTCCTGTAGCTCGCGCCACAGGATCTTTCCCGTGGCGGTCTTGGGCAGCTCCGCGACGAATTCCACCACGCGCGGCACCTTGAACGCCGCCATGCGGCCGCGCGCCCACTCGATGATGTCCTCGGCGCGCAGCCGTCCCAGCGCGCCGGGCTTGGGCACGATCAGCGCCTTCACGGTTTCGCCGCGGTAGCCGTCTGGCGCGCCGATGATGCACGCTTCCTGGATCGCGGGGTGGGCATAGAGCATGGCTTCAACTTCGGCGGGCCACACCTTGAAGCCCGAGGCGTTGATCATGCGCTTCAGCCGGTCGGTAATGAAGAAGTAGCCCTCGTCGTCGTAGTAGCCGAGGTCGCCGGTGCGGAAAAAGCGCTTGCCGTCGTGCTCGATGAACGCCTGGCGCGTCGCCTCGTCCTGCTTCCAGTAGCCCTTGAATACCTGGGGGCCGTGCACCACGATCTCGCCGACCTCGCCGGGACCCAGTTCCGCGAGACTGTCGGGATCCAGAACGCGCGCATCGGTGTTGAAGATCGGAATGCCGCCGCACTGGCGCTTGGGGCGATGCGGCGGGTTGATGTGAGTCGGCGCCATGGTTTCGGAAAGCCCGTAGCCCTCGACGTAAGGCAGGCCGATGACTTCTTCGAGCCTGCGCGCCAGGGCTTCGGGCATCGCCGCGCCGCCGCCGCCGAGGACGCGAAGCGACGACAGGTCATGGCGCTCGAGCTGCGGGTTCGACAGAAAATCGACCAGCATGGTGGTGATCGCCGACCAGTTCGTAATCCCCGCGCGCTCGATCTGCCGCGCCGCGCACTCGCGGTCCCAGCGCGACAGCAGCACCACGGTCGCGGCGCTGTGGAGCGGTGCGTTCATGCCGGCCTGCATGCCGGTGACGTGGAACATCGGCAATGCCGACAGCACCACGGTGTCTTCCAGGGTGCCGCGCCAGGACATGTAGGGGATCGTCGTCGCCTGCACGCTCGCATGCGTGTGCATGCAGCCTTTGGGCTTGCCGGTGGTTCCCGAGGTGTAAGGCATGACGGCGAGATCGTCGGGCTGGGCAAGAGGCTCGCGCGGAGTCAGCCCGGCCGCGATGGCCTCGCGCCACGAACTGGCCGCGGCATGCGCCTGGCGCGGGGCGCGCACGAACGCAGGCACCGGCAGGTCGGTCGCCTCGCGCAGATAGTCCGAGTATGTCGCGAGCAGCACGTGTTTGAGGCCGCGCAGCGGCGCGAGCTCGGCGAACAGCTCCTGCCCGGCGATCACGATGGACGCGTCGGCATCCTCGACGTAGTGGCGCAGCTCCTCGGTGCGGTTCATGGGGTTTACCGGCACCACCACCGCATCGGCGCGCAGGATGGCGTAGTAGGCGATGACGAATTGCGGGCTGTTCTGCAGGTACATCAGGACCCGGTCGCCGCGGCGCACGCCGCAGCGCTCCTGCAGGAAACCGGCGAGCACGTCGGCCTCGCGCTTGAGCTCGGCGTAGGTGATCTTCGTGCCGTAGAAATCGATCGCCGCCCTGGCCGGGTGACGCCCGGCGCTCGCCTCGAGGTTCGCGTACACGCTCGCCCGCGGCACTTCCAGAGTGTGCGGCAGGCCCGGCGGCCAGTGCGCGTAATGCCTGGTAAACATCAGAGGGCGAAGCGCTTGACCGCTTTCTCGTCCCAGGTCATGCCGAGGCCGGGCCGCTCGGGAATCGTCACGTGGCCGTCCTTCGCTTGCACCGGGTCCTGCAGAACCGGCGCGGCCCAGTCGACGAACTCGAGCCAGTGGCAGGTTGGTGTGGCGGCGAGCAGATGGCAGCTCGCCTCGGGAAACAGGTGGCTCGACATCTCCACGCCTGCGCCTTGGGCGAGCGCGGCGGCGCGCATCCAGCCTGTGACCCCGCCGATGCGCTGCGCATCGGGCATGACGAAATCGCAGGCGCCAGCGGCGAGCGCCTGTGCCATGTGCTGCGGCCCCATGAAGTTCTCGCCGATCTGGATCGGCGTCGCGATCTCGCGCGCCAGGCGGGCGCACCCGGCGAAGTCGTCGGCGCGCACCGGCTCCTCGATCCAGTAAACACCGCCCTCCTCGTCGATCATGCGGCCGCGCTTGAGCGCCTCGGCGACGCTCAGGCCCTGGTTGAAGTCCACCACCAGGATAACGTTGGGCCCGATCGCCTCCTTTACCTCCCGGATCGCTTGCAGATCTTCGCGCGCATCGGGCCGCCCCAAACGCAGCTTCACGGCGCTAAACCCCTCGGTCAGCAGCTCGAGCGCTTCTTTCACGAGCGGCTTGAGGGGCATGATGCCCAGGCCCTTGGAGTTGTAGGCCGGGATCGGCCGGGGCGTGGCGCCGAGGAGGCGCGCGAGCGGCTGGCCGAACGCCTGTCCAGCCGCGTCCCAGGCTGCCATGTCGATGCCCGACATCGCGAAAAGCACGATGTTATGCACGCCCAGCAGCGTGTACTTCGCGCGCAGCTTGCGCTCGATGTCGAACGGCGCCACGGCGTCGCCTTGCAGCGTTTCGGCCATCGCCTCCAGCAGCTTCGCGACCGGCGCGAGGTGTTGCTCGCCCGGGGTCCACAGATACGAGCGGCCGACGGCGCCGGCATCGGTGTGCAGGTCGATCAGCAGCAATGGCGCAACGCTGATCGATCCGGTGCTCGTCGCGAGCGGCCGTTTCATCGGCGCGGCGACTGCACGGGCGCGGATAGTTTCGATTTTCAGCTTTATTTCCCTTCGAAGCGCGGCTTGCGCTTCTCCATGAAGGCGCGCCGGCCCTCCTGGTAGTCCGCGCTTTTCGCGCAGCGCTCGATCGCCGCGCGCATGCGCTCGGCGTCCGGCGCGCCGGAGGACTTCACGTATTGCTCGAGGATGGTCTTGGTATTGACGATCGACAGCGGGGCATTTTCACACAGGATCTGAAGAATCTTCCCGACCGAGTCCTCCAGCTCGGCATCGGGGAGCACTTGATGCACCAAGCCCATGGCGAGCGACTCGGCCGCGGAATAGCGCCGGCCGAGAAACATGATCTCGCGCGCGCGCGCATGGCCCACGGTTTCCAGCAGGCGCTTGTGGCCCTCGACGTTGTAGGCGAGGCCGAGCTTCGCTGCCGGGATGCCGAACTGCGCCGAGTCGCCGCAATAGCGCAGGTCGCAGGCGAGCGCCACCTCGAGCCCGCCGCCCAGGCAGAAGCCGTGAATCATCGCCACGCAGGGCTTGAGCGAGTCCTGGATCGAGTGCAGCACGCGCTCGAGCAGATCGTCATACGCGGCGACCGAGCCGCGCTCGGCGCGCGCCTCGTCGAATTCCGAGATGTCGGCGCCTGCGGAGAACGCTTGGGTGCCGGCGCCGCGGAACGCGACGCAGCGCACTTCGCGATCGGCGTCGAAGCGCGCCATCGCCTCCGGAATGCCGCGCCACATGGCGCGATTGATCGCATTGCGCCGCCTCGGATTGTCGAAAACGATCCAGCCGACGCCGGCCTGCTTTTCGATTTTCAAGCTCACGGTTTGCCGGCTGGACCGTAGATGGAAGACGGTTTCGTCGCCGGGTCGCGAGGCGTCCAGCGGCCGGCCTCGACCTGATGGAAGAAATCCTCGAGCAGGCGGTTGAACACCGCCGGCTCTTCCATGTTGAGCACGTGCCCGCTCTTGGGCAGCACGGCGAGCGCCGCGGTAGGGATGGTGCGCTTCATGAGGAGCGAGGCCTCGAGCGATCCCTCGTCCTCGTCGCCCGCCACGATCAGCGCCGGCACGTCGATGCGCGCCATTTCGTCGATCAGCTTGTAAAGCGAGGGCCGCCGCGCCTGATAGCCGAGCATGGTGTTCGCCGAGCCCTGCGCCGAATGCTCCGCGAAGCTGCGCTCGAAATCGGCGAAGGCGCGCGGGTTCTTCGCCTGCAGCTGGACGCGCGCCGGCCCGTGGCCGTAGGTGGCCGCGGTGTGCGCCATGCCCTGCTCGAGCATCAGCTTGGCG
>Ga0209805_1001396_pt1 | contig 14636 bp, 16 predicted proteins | sample GraSoiAngelo_148_FD_185905 | JGI IMG/M metagenome (GOLD analysis project Ga0209805, IMG submission 185905) | Grasslands soil microbial communities from the Angelo Coastal Reserve, California, USA - 14_1009_09_20cm (SPAdes) (version 2) | ecosystem: Environmental > Terrestrial > Soil > Grasslands ... | reverse complement strand
GATTCAGCGCCGCACAACAAGAGTGCAGCGCTAGGGCACCTAAGTCTGGACTTTGCTCTGCCTTCTGTACAATTAGCCGTCCGATTACTGGCCAAATGTGAATCCAAGCAATTTCCTAGCCGAGCTGAAGCGGCGCAACGTTTACAAAGTCGCCATCGCCTACCTGGTTGCTGGATGGGCTCTGTCGCAGGGAATCGCGCAGGTATTTCCAGTTTTCGACATTTCTAATTGGGCAATCCGGATTATTGTCCTGCTGATTGTTGTTGGCTTTCCAGTCGCGGTGGTCTTCGCCTGGTTCTTCGAGATCACACCCGAAGGAGTCAAGCGAACCGAAGTTGCCGACGCAATGCCAAAGTCGACCGGACGGAAAAGACACGCTTGGATATACGTTGTGGTGGCCGGCGCCGCAGTCTCGGTCGCGTTATTCTTTCTTGGTCGCTATACCGCTAGTAACAGGGCTGCGGCTGCGGCGCCTAACGAGTTGCCGGCGAAATCAATCGCTGTGTTGCCGTTTGAGAATCTGAGCGAAGACAAAGCCAACGCGTTTTTTGCCGAAGGGATTCAGGACGAAATCCTCACCCGTCTCGCGAAAGTGGCCGACCTCAAAGTCATCTCGCGCACATCGACGCAGCATTTCAAGAGTGCGCCGGAGAACCTTCCCGAGATTGCGAAGAGACTCGGAGTCATGCACATCCTGGAAGGCAGCGTTCAGAAAGCGAGCGATCAGGTCCGAGTAAACGTCCAACTGATCAACGCCCTGACCGACGCGCATCTCTGGGCCGACACCTACGATCGCAAACTGACTGACATTTTTGCGGTTGAGACCGAGATCGCGAAAGCGATTGCCGATACGTTGCAGGCTAAGTTGACTGGCTCCGAACAGCACGTCATTGCAGCGCGACCAACCGAGAGTACTGAAGCGCACCAGCTTTATCTTAAAGGCCGCTATTTTTGGAACAAGCGCACCGGTGACGATCTGAAGAAATCAATCGATTACTTTCAGCAAGCCATCGCGGTAGACCCGAACTACGCACTCGCCTACGCCGGAGTCGCCGATGCTTACGTATGGCTACCCGGCTACACGGCAGGCACGCCGCGAGATTGCTACCCGAAAGCCAAGGCGGCGGCAACGAAAGCCCTTCAGCTGGACGACACTCTCGCTGAAGCGCATACCACCTTGGCGCTGGCGATTTGGCTTTACGATTTCGATTCCGCTCAAGCGATTAGGGAATTTCAACGCGCGATTGAGCTGAATCCAAATTACGCGATTGCTCACCAACAGTATGGCAACAACACTCTGGCCGCATTGGGCCGGTTTGATGACGCGATCGTGGAGGGAAAGCGAGCCGTCGAGCTGGATCCTCTCTCGCTCGTCATCAACACGGATCTGGGCAGCGATTACTATTATGCGCGCCGCTACGATGAAGCTATCGCGCAGCTGCGCAAGACGCTGGAAATGGATCCTGGCTTTTACATCGCGCATCTCGTTCTTGGTCAGGTGCTGGACGCGAAAGGCGCTCGTGACGCAGCGATTGTCGAGTGCCAAAAGGCGCGAGGGTTAAACGACGATCCTTCGGTGCTCGGGGTGCTCGCCCGCGCTTATGGTCTTTCGGGTAACAAGATGGAGGCCGAAAAAATCCTGGATCAACTGAAGAAGCTATCCCAGGAGAGATATGTCTCAGCCTACAGCTTTGCCCTTACTTATCTCGGCCTAGGCGACAAAGAAGAGGCGCTGCGTTGGCTCGAACAAAGTTATCAGGATCACGCGGGCTCTGACATAGGCTATATCAGAGTTGACCCGCTGCTCGACCCACTCCGCGGCGATCCGCGTTTCGAAGCGCTTGCGGAAAAGATTGTTCCGGCCGCAGAATTCAAATCAGCGACCGCTTCGAAATGAACAACTTCTTCGCCGAGCTGAAGCGGCGCAACGTTTATAAGGTTGCAGTCGCGTACATCGTCGCTGGTTGGGCCCTTTCTCAGGGCATCGCGCAGGTATTGCCGGTGTTCGACATCCCCAATTTAGTGATCCGCTTGATTGTCCTGCTTATCATCGTCGGTTTGCCGGTCGCGCTGATTCTGGCCTGGATGTTCGAAATGACGCCGGAAGGAATTAAACGCACCGCAACGGCTGATGCGATGCCGGCGGCGGCGCGATCGAAGAAACACACTTGGATTTATGTGGTTGTTATAGCCGGTCTTTTCTCGATCGGATTGTTTTTTCTCGGACGCTATACGGCCTCACGGACGGCTGAAGACGGACGGCCCGGCGGTCCGTCCCTACCACAAAAATCGATTGCCGTCCTGCCATTCGACAATCTCAGCCGCGATCCGGACAACGCTTACTTTGCCGAAGGCGTGCAGGATGAAATCCTGACGCGACTCGCCAAAGTGGCGGACCTGAAAGTCATTTCGCGAACATCGACCCAACATTTCAAAAGCGCGCCGGAAAATCTTCCCCAGATCGCGAAACAACTCGGCGTGACCAACATTCTTGAAGGCAGCGTCCAAAAAGCAGCCGACCAGGTTCGCGTGAATGTGCAGCTTATCAACGCGATCACGGACGCGCACGTGTGGGCCGACACTTACGATCGCAAGCTCACTGACATTTTTGCGGTCGAGAGCGAGATCGCCAAGAACATCGCTGAGACGTTGCAAGCAAGGCTCAGCGGCTCGGAGAAAACCTCGATCGCGAAAACGCCGACGGTGAATCCAGAAGCGTACGAACTTTATCTCAAAGGCCGATTCTTTTGGAACAAGCGGACTGGCACGGACCTGCGCAAAGCGATCGACTATTTTAATCAGGCCATCGCCAAAGATCCGAATTATGCGTTGGCTTATGTCGGCCTGGCAGACTCCTATCTGCTTCTTTCCTCATACGCCGCTGTTTCTCCGGCGGAATCGCTTCCGCCGGCAAGATCAGCTCTGAAGAAAGCGCTCGAGCTCGACGATTCGTTAGCCGAAGCCCACGCTTCTTTTGGATTGCTTACGACCCTGGAACTCGATCTCCATCGCGCGCTGGACGAGCTAAAGCGTGCGGTGGAGTTGAAGCCGAACTACGCGACCGCGCATCACTGGCTTGCCTTGGCGCACCTGACACTCGCGCAATTTGATTCGGCGATTTCGGAAGCAAAACGCGCGATCGAGCTCGATCCGCTTTCATTGGTCATTAATGCCGACACCAGCTGGATTTATTTTAGTGCCCGCCGCTACGATGAAGCCGAGGCACAGGTTCGCAAGACACTGGAAATCGGTCCCCAGTTTTTTCTGGCGCATTACTATTTGGGTGAGGTTCTTCAATTTAAGGCACACTTGAGCGAAGCGATCGCTGAATTTCAAAAAGCGTTCGAGTTAAACAACGATCCCTACTCACTCGCCATGCTCGGTCAGGCCTACGGGCGCAATGGGCAGAGAGATGAAGCGCAAAAAATTCTCGCTCGGCTAAATGAGGAAGCGAAGTCGCACTACGTCGCGCCTTACGCTTTAGCGCTGGTTCAGATCGGTTTGGGTGATAAAGACCGCGCGATCGAAGAGCTCGAACATGCCTACCAGGAACAAGAGACCAACTACCTTTTTGGCATAAAAGTTGATCCAATGCTGGACGATCTGCGCCGCGATCCGCGGTTCGAAGCGTTGGTTCAAAAAGTAACCGCATCGAAACAATGAAGGAGTTCTTCGCCGAACTGAAGCGGCGCAATGTTTACAAGGTCGCGGTCGCCTATGGGGTCGTGGCGTGGTTGTTAATTCAAATCGCGACGCAGGTCTTTCCGTTTTTCGAAATCCCGAACTGGGCCGTCCGACTCGTGGTGCTCTTAGTGGTAATCGGCTTTCCCATCGCGCTGATGATCGCGTGGGCTTTTGAATCAACGCCCGAAGGAATTAAGCGAACGGCAGTTGCCGACGCGGCGCGTGAACATTCACGCGGCAAAGCTTGGATCTATATAGTCATCGTCGGCGCGTTTCTGTCGATCGGTGTGTTTTTTCTCGGACGCTATACCGCTGGAAATGCAACGCCTCGACACAGCGAGGCGGCTACAGCGACGCCGCAAAAATCGATCGCGGTGTTGCCATTGCTTAATGAAAGCGGTGATCCACACGATGAATATTTTTCGGACGGATTATCTGAAGAACTGATCGCAGCTCTGGCACAAATCAACGGGCTGAAAGTCATTGGACGCAGTTCTTCATTTCGTTTTAAAGACAGGCATGAGGAACCGAAAGCCATCGGCGAGAAGCTGGGCGTAAGCACGCTTCTCGAAGGCACGGTGCGCAAGCAGGACGATCGCGTACGCATCGTAGCCGAGCTGATTAACGCAGCAGATGGAATCGAGCTATGGACGCGAACGTTTGATCGCGAACTAAAGGATATCTTTGCAGTGCAGGAGGAAATAGCGAGGGCAGTCGCTGAATCGCTAAAGGTGACTTTGCTCGGATCGCAGGATCGGCCGGCTCAAAGAGGTGCTCCCAGCAATGTCGAAGCGCACAATGCGTATCTTCAGGGCCACTTCCATTTCCAGCGTCGGAATCTCGAGGACTATCGCAAAGCTGTCGGTTATTTCGATCAGGCAATCCAGCTCGACCCCGATTATGCTTTAGCTTGTGCAGAACGCTCCGAGGCGTGGACTTTTATTGGAGACCTTACCGGCCAACGTGAGCCGGCGTGGTCAAAAGCGCGGAGCGACGCGGAAAGGGCCGTCGCGATCGCGCCCGCGCTGGCGGAGGCGCGCGCAGCCCTTGGTTGGGTTCGCTTTTTTGTCGATTGGAAATTTACCGAAGGCCTGAGCGAACTAAAACGCGCGAAAGAATTTTCGCCAAGCAATCCTACCGCCAACGATCTGCTGGCCCGAGTAATTCTTTATCTGGGGCGACTCGATGAGGCCGAGCGACAGGCGCGGCACGCGGTGGAACTCGACCCTCTATCGGTGATAGCACAAGGCAATTTGGCTCGGGTTCTTCTGTTCGCGGGAAAACTGGATGAGGCAGACGCCGCTGCACGCAAAGCAGCAGAGTTGCAGCCCACCTCTGCCTCCAGTCATCGATGGCAGGTGGTGGTCGCTGTGCTGCGGGGCGATGGCGCGACGGCCTTACGTGAAGCTCAACTGGAGCCCGACGAAGGCTATCGCCGTTTCGAGCTCGCGCTCGCGCAACAGATCCAGGGGGATCGTCAGGCAGCAGACGCGGCTCTAGCTGACCTCATCGCCAATGGCCGGGATCAATTGGCCTATCAAATCGCGGAGGTTTACGCCGTGCGAGGCGAGAAAGACAAGGCGTTCGAATGGTTGCAAATCGCTTTCGATGAGCACGACACCGGAACGCTTACGCTCTTAGTCGATCCGCTATTGCGCGGCTTGCGCGACGATTCTCGCTACAAGAACTTGCTCGCCAAACTCGGTTTACCCGGATCGTCATGAGCGACAAGCCTTCTTTGTTCTCTGAACTGAAGCGGCGCCACGTTGATAAAGTTGCGCTGGTTTATGCAGTCGTGTCGTGGCTGCTGATTGAACTCGCTTGGATCTTGTTACCGACCCTGGATGCCCCTGAGTGGATGCTGCCGGCTTTCGTTGTATTAATCACGCTCGGGTTCGTTATCACGGTTTTCATCTCGTGGTCCTTCGAAATGACGCCGGAGGGAATGAAACGCACGGCGGACGTTACGCCGGGCGAGGCCCTTCCCTACTGGAGCAAACGCAAGTTTGCCAGGTTTGTCATTGGCGTCGCTGTTATCGCGTTCGTTCTGCTTGCCTACCAAGTATTGCGATCCACGGGCGGGCACGTGGTGGCGAAGCATCGCACCGACAAAATTATCATTCAGGGTAACTCGGCCGGCACACAAACCGTGGAGCTCCAGCCTGACGGCACAGTGCGCGCTGAATACTCCTACAACGATCGCGGCCGCGGCGATCACATCACTGCGAGTTGGAAACTCGACAGCGCTGGCGTGCCGACAGAATACGACGGCCATGGCAACGATTACATGAAGGCACCGATCGAAGAGCATTTCGAAATAAAAAACGGCCGGGCGACTTGGAAGAATCGCAGCGAACAGGGCGAGAAAGTTGTCTCTGGCGAAGCTTTCTACCTGCCGATGAATGCACCGCCGGAATTTTTCGGCGTGCTGGCTCGCGCGTTGTTGAAAGCACCGAACCACAAACTGCCGCTCCTGCCTGCCGGCGAGGCAACCATTGAACAGGCAGGTAAAGTAACTTCCGGTAATAGGGTGCTCACCGAATACCGCATCACCGGCCTCGGATTTTCGCCGCAACCGATCTGGTTAGATCATGATGGCACATCGGTATCCGTGTCCCCCTGGTTTTCGGTGGTGCCGGATGGATCCGAATCTTCGATCCCGCGGTTGCTCGATGCGCAACAAAGGACTGATACCGCCTGGTCGGAGCGCATTGCTCGCGCGCTGGCGCACACGCCGCGTGGCGACCTCGTCATTCGCAACGCACGATTATTCGATCCCCGCGACCTTAGCGTCACGCCGGCAACAAGCGTCGTGGTGAGTGGCGAACGCATTGTCCGCGTCGGACCGGACGCCGATGTTAAACCATCTGCGAACGCGGAAATAATCGATGCCAAGGGCCGCTTCCTCATGCCGGGGTTGTGGGACAATCACCAGCATTTCAGCAACAATGATGGTGCGCTCGACCTCGCCAATGGTGTGATCAGCGCACGCGATATGGCGAATGACACAGATACGTTTCTTCAACGTGTCGCGCGTTTTGACAACGGCAGCGAACTCGGGCCGCGCGTGCTGAAAGCGGGAATTATAGATGGCACCGGAGAATTTGCCGGTCCTACAAAGATGCGGGTCGACACCGGCGAGCAGGCGATTCAGGACATTGATTGGTACGCCGACCACGGCTACGCCCAAATTAAGATTTATTCTTCAATCAAACCGGAGCTGGTTCCAATTATCGCCGATCATGCGCATGCACGGGGACTGCGCGTAAGCGGACACGTGCCCGCGTTTATGTCAGCACGGCAATTCGTCGAAGGTGGCGCTGACGAAATCCAGCACCTCAATTTCATCGTGCTCAACTTTCTGTTTCCGGAAGTGAAGGAGACCCGCAATCGAGATCGCTTTACCAAGGTTGCCGAGCGCGCCCGCGAATTTACTCCCGACAAACCCGACGTGCGCGACTTCATCAGCTTTCTCGGGCAACATCACACCGTGCTCGATCCGACAATAAGCATTTTCGAAGGTCTTTTTTGCGGAAACCCCGCCGCGATCACACCCGGACTGGAAGAGATCGTGCCTCGTTTTCCGCCGCAGGTGCGGCGCGCAATGCTGAGCGGAGCGCTCGAAGTTCCACCGGACAAACAGTCGGCTTATCATGAAGCATTTCCGGCGATGTTGCGCTTACTCAAGGCAATCCACGACGCGGGCGTGACGATTATCCCGGGAACAGATGCGCTGGCCGGTTACACGCTGCACCATGAGCTTGAGCTTTATGCGGAGGCTGGTATTGCGCCGGCCGAAATTCTACGCATGGCAACGTGGACGCCTGCTCTCGTTATGGGCGTAAACAATGACCGCGGTGTCATCTCCCCGGGTAAACTGGCTGACATGATCCTTGTGGATGGCGATCCGACGAAAAACATCCGCGACATCAACAACATCACGACGGTAATCAAAGGCGGAAAAGTGTACGATCCGACGGCGATTGAAAAAGCGCTCGGTATCGCGCCGCGAGGAACTGCGCCCCAGTAGCGTATGAATTGGGAGATACTCGCGGCAATAGGCCAACTAGCTGCCGTGCTTGTTGGAATTCCTTCTCTTATTTACTTGGCCGTGCAGATCCGCGAGCAAACCAAGGAACGGCGGCAGTCAGCGGTAAATGCGCTCACTGTGCACTGGGGCGACCTCACCAAGTCGCTGCACGACAACGCCGAGTTCGGAGCAATTTATCTTCGCGGCGTGCAGTCTTTCAATGACCTCGACGCCGTCTCCAAACTCAGGTTTAGCGCGTTTCTAAATCGCTTCTTCAAAAATTTCCAGGCGATGTATTTCTCTCATCGCGACGGCGTGCTCAGTGCATCCTTATGGGGCGAGGTCGAGCGAACGATGAGCGATGTGATCGCCTATCCCGGCGTACGTCAATGGTGGCAGACACGGAAACACTGGCACACGGAAGAGTTTGGCTGTGTCATTGATGCGATTATCGCCCGAGGCGACGAGCCGAAGGCCTATTCAACCTATAATCTTAACGAGGTGATCGCCCCGAGGCAGGAGCGAAAGCAGTGACCAGACACGAGACCAAAGTCCTGCACGTTCCCGGCCGTATATGTTGTCGGACCTCTGACTCCTCTTTACTCTTTGTCGTAAACCGCCTTGCCATTGAATTTTTTCCCTTGGGCGTCTGTTCCGTTGATGGTGACGGTGCGCGATTTCCCATCCGCCGAAACCGTGATCCTGCCATTCCAGCCGATCTTTCCATCCTTCATCGCGGTGATGTCGTTGGTCCGGTCGTTCACCACTTTATAGGCAACGGAGTTGTAAGGCAGATTCCCCTTCACGGGGTAGGCTTTCCCATCGAACTGGCCGACCCAAACGCTGTGCGTGGGTTTTCCATCCTTGTCTACGCCCTCCACAGTGATCTTAATTTTGTCCTTCTGCTCCGCATAAGTGACCGTGGCGTTTTTGCCCATCCCCGGCACGAGCTTCGACTTCGCCTCATTGAGCTTCCATGTGCCCATGTGAGGATTGGCTGCAAAACAAGCTGCTGCTACCGTAAACGATAGGGCCGCAGCCAATACTGCAATTCGAGTTTTTATCATGCGGCGATTCCGTCAGAAATGTTGTTAGGAGTCAATGCCAATTCGCGCGCAGTTGCAGAAGCGTAAACGCGAGCGGCCGTCAACCTTGGAAAAACATTGACGGCAGATTCAATTTCCGGCTCGATGATACCATGAAAACAAAACCCTTAGTCCTGTCCACTTGTTTCGCTCTGCTTTCATTCGCATTTGCCAGCTCGGCGTCGGAAACGGACACGAAAGCTCTTCGCGATCTTGACGCCCAATGGTCCGCAACTGCAGGAACCAAGGACCTCGATAAAACGGTGTCGTACTACTCCGACGACGCCATCGTGATGCCTCCGAACGCTCCGAGCGCAACGACGAAGGAAGCGATTCGGAATGTTTGGCAAGATCTGCTCGCGAGCGCTGGTCTTGTCATCAGTTGGAAGACGACCAAAGTGGAAGTCGCGACGTCCGGTGACCTGGCCTGCTTGAGCGGCACCTATGAACTGACCATGAACGACGCCAGCCGCAAGTCGGTCAACGACCATGGCAAATACGTCGAGGTTTGGGAAAAGCAGTCCGACGGAAAATGGAAGTGCGGCACTGATATCTGGAATTCCGATCTTCCGGCGCCCGGCGAGAAAAAGTAGCGGCGCGTTGTTTGTTGATCGTAGCTCCGTTGTTATGCGGTAAGACCATGAATGATTTCATTCGGAGTCGTTCTCAGACTCGGGGAATTACCGATAATCTTTTGGCTTCTGATTTGGGTGACACCCCCCGTCCAAAAATCTCGCTTTCGGGGACGGTAGCTGATCTACTATCACGTTAGATGAAGATCTTGCGCATTCTCGGAATGTTCCTCGTCGCTGGGTGTTGCGTTGCGGCGGAGCCGACTTGGAACCCGGCTGATGCGTTGAAGGAAGCCGAGCAAGATATTCGCACAGGGCATATTAAGTTTTATTGGTCCGGCAGCGTCGCGTCGATGCCAGTCGGTGTTCCGATCGACGTGGCTAAGAAATATCCCAAAGCCGATGCAGGAGTCGGCTGCGTCACTAACGACGTACCACTTCGGGAACGACAGGAAGAATACGCGCGCCGGTATAACGCGAAGATTTTTGCTTATATCAGTCAGAAGCACTAATGCGCACCGCTTTGGTCATTGTCGCTTTGATTGTGCCGGTCATCGCGCTGGCGCTTCCGGACGATGCAACTTTGTCACGGCTCTTGGTTGGCACATGGCACGGGCATCGGCACGACACTCAATATCGCGCTGACGCAACCTGGATTATGGATCCACCGGACGAAGGAGATAACTCCCGGGGAAAATGGCGGATCGAACACGGTCGGTTGATTACAACCTGGCGATTTAGTGGAGAGTCTTCGGATTCGACGGCTATGGAGGAAATCATAGAACTCACTGAAAAGATTTTTAAGTCCCGCATCATTTCACAGGAAGGACCAGGTCGCCCCGAGGGGCAGGTTCTCCCGAGTGAGATTTTCACTGTCACTCGTGTAACGATGAAGAAGTAGGTCGCCACTCCGAAATTCGAGGAGTTCAACTGCGGCGAAGATCAAATAATTAACCCCAAAGAACGAGCACTATGCCGATCAATGCCTTTAGCAGTTTTACCGACGGCCTCGACCCGAGTCGAAGGAGCCGCGAACACTTCATTACCAACACTGATCTGGAAGATGACCGTCTCTGGGTTCCTTATGCGGAAGGCGTATGGATCCAGCCGTGCTGCTTTAACGTCACGTCTGGAGGATTCAGCGTCATTCTGAAAGGTCTCCCCGGCGCCAAGCTGGGGCACTCACTACCACGTTGGCACCGTTCATGGCTATACGATGCGCGGTCACTGGCGATACCTTGAGCATGACTGGATTGCAAAGCCTGGAACTTACATCTTCGAACCCGCCGGGGAGGCTCACACGCTGGTAATCACCGAGGACTCGCCAGAGCCGATGGTGGCCGTGTTCGTGGTCGAAGGCGGCCTCATCTATCTAGACAAACCAGTGAATGGTGGCTTTGCCGCTTACGAAGATGGATTCTCTCTTCTCGAGCTGACTCGGAAGTACTATCGCGAAGCTGGTATGGATGTGCGCCAGCTTGATCTGCTCGTGCGCTGATTCAGCGATTAGGATGACCCTCACCGAGTTAACCAGATTCGCAAAACGATATGCCGAAGCGTGGTGCAGTCAGAATCCTGAGAACGTCGCCGCGTTCTTCGCCGAGAGCGGTTCGCTGAGCGTCAACGACGGAACGCCTGCCGTCGGGCGAGCGGCGATTGCCGAGATCGCGGGAGGATTCATGCACGATTTTCCAGACATGACCGTGACGTTCGACAAACTCGAGCGCAGCACACCGCATGGAGGGCGGAGCGCCTGCGACGCCGTTTTCCATTGGAGCTTAACGGGAACGAACACCGGCCCGGGCGGCATGGGAAAACGCGTTCGAATCAGCGGCTACGAACTCTGGAAGATCGACAACAAGGAGCTCATCGCAGAATCGAAAGGCCATTTCGACAGCGCCGAGTACGAGCGCCAGCTCAAGCACGGACTCGACTAGTTAGGCAACGCTAACTCAACCCTAAGGAATCAAAATGACGACAAGTAAAATTATCGGCTTTGCCATTGGCGCAATGGTGGCTGCTACGGCAGCGTGTGCCGATGAGATCTCCATCGTCAGCAATATTCTCGGACCCGAGGGGCCATTGTACATTGACGGCAACCTTTACTACGTTGGCTGGGTCTCCAACACGCTGTCGAAATGGGATGGCAAGACGACGGCGGTGTTGAATCACACTCCGGGTTGCGGCCATAATGGGCTGGCGCTTACGAAGCAGAAGACATTCCTGCTCGCGTGCACCGAGGAGCATGGCGCCATCCTTGAACTCGATATGACCGGCAAGCAGCTGCGCCGTTGGGATGCCGACAAAAACGGCAATCCATTCGACGGCGGCATAAATGATATTGCGGTGACCGCCAATGGCGGCGCTTATGCCACGGTCTTCGGCCCGTACAAGGACCTACCAACCTCCGTGGCGGGAAAAATTCTTTATCTTGCGCCGGGGAGCCAGGACTGGGTGGAGGTAGCGGGCGATCTCAATTACGCCAACGGAATAGGCGTTTCTCCGGATCAAAAGACCCTTTACGTCAGCGAAACCGTTGGAAACTGCATGTTAAAATTCAAGATCAATGACGACGGCTCGTTGGGCAACAGATCGAATTTTGCTCTGCTCAATCTGCTCGTGAGAAATAAGGTCGAATCCTGGTGGCTTGGACCTGATAGCATGAAAGTCGACAGCAAAGGTAACATTTATGTTGCCCAATGGTTCGGCGGTAAGATTTTGAAGATATCTCCTGACGGCAAGCTTCTACGCGTATTTGAGATCGCCGCGGGTGATGGCACAACAAACGTTGCCTTCGGCGAAGGCGAGAAGGAATTGTACGTGACAGTGGTGAAGAATCCAAAAGACGCGCAGGCAAAGGGCAGTATCGTAAAGATCGCAAATGTGAAGTAACAGCTAATGGCTAAGGGATACTGGATAACCTGTTATCGCTCAGCGACAGATGAGGTGACGCTAACCAAATACGCAAAGATAGCCGGGCCGGCCATTGAAGCGCACGGCGGTCATTTTCTGGCGCGAGGGATTCCAGTGAAAGTGTACGAAGTTGGACTCAATCAGCGGCTAGTTATAATCGAATTTGAGAGCGTGAAAAAGGCGATTGAGGCATACAAGAGCCCAGAATATCAGACTGCGTTAGCAATTTTAAAGGATTCCGCCGCGCGCGACGTGCGGATAATAAGCAGCTGTGAGGCCTAACATGTTTGACGTCATTACGTCCGGGTGCCTCGATTTAACGCATCGTCTTGTGCAAAAAGCATGAATCTCAACGACCTGGCGAATCTCGGACAGATCATCGGCGCTCTTGCTGTGGTGATTTCATTGTTCTACGTCGGGCATTCGATTCGGCAGAACACCAACGCCGTCCGATCCGGCACTGCTCAGACCGTGCATGAACACTTCGCCAAATGGTACCATCTGGTCGCCGCCGATGATGAGCTTGCCCAAATCGTTGCGAAAGGGTTGCGTGATTACGGATCGCTTTCTGAAAAGGAGAAAGTTCGGTTTGTCGCGACCTTTATGGCGTTCCTTTCTTACTCGCAAAATGCATTTCTGAAATGGCGCGAGGGACTGCTCGCGTCCCCGCTGTGGCTGGGTTGGGAGCTTGTTATTATGAATCTAGTCTGCGCGCCGGGTGGCAAGGTATTCTGGAAAGACCGGGCTTACATGTTTGGCGATGAATTCCGCCGATACATCGAAAATGATGTGATGAAAAGAGAGCCGCATCCCGACGCAAAACCGATGGGTGCTTTCAGTATCAGCGGAGGATCTTTGCCCACGAATCACGCGGAGTGATCTCGGAACCGGAGTTCAACGGAAGCAGATGGTTGGGTGGCGGGCTTCTTGTTTTTGCGGCTGACACAGCCGCCACTACAGCGATCACCCGTAAGATCCGCGCATAAGATTGTCGCGGATCATCACTGCCTTGAGAGCACCCAGACCGTTACTGCTTGTCGTATGCCGCCACGTTTTTGAACTGCTTGCCGTGCTCGTCAGTTCCTTTCGCTGTTACCGTGCGGGACTTGCCATCGGCTGCTACGACAATGCGCCCGGTGGCGGTTGTCTTGTCACCTTTCTTAACAGTGAACTTCAACGTTTGCGCGTCGATCTTCTTGTACGACCGCATATCTGATGTTGGGTCACCGGTAACGGCGTAGTCTTTTCCGTCGAACTTGCCCGTCCATTCATTGTGTATCGGCTTACCGTTCGCGTCGGTGCCATCGATAGTAACTTTCACCTGGTCGCCTGCAGCCTCATAAACAACGGTGGTAAGCTTTTCCACGCCAGGAGCAGTCTTCGATTTGGTTTCGTTTAATTTCCACGTGCCCATATTCGGGTCATCGGCGGCGAAACACGCTGCCCCCACGAAAAAACAGAGCGCCAGAGTTAATCCAATAGTTCTTTGGTTCATGCCTCCATCGAGCATGGGTTTTCAGGTCCCGTCAATGTTTCTTTCAAACTAACAGACGGGGGCTGGGAAGCTCTCGATTATGCGGTGGCGTAATCGGCGATCGCTTTGGCGACATCAAGGGTCGACGCGTTGCCTCCCATATCATAGGTGCGCACTTTGCCGTCGGCGATCACGCGAGCGATGGCGGACTCGAGACGCGTTGCCATTTCGTTTTCCTTGAGCCAGTCGAACATTAGTTTGACTGTCAAAAGCATCGCGATCGGGTTGACTTTGTATTGGCCGGCGTATTTCGGCGCGGAACCGTGTGTTGGCTCGAACACGGCGTAGTTGTCGCCGAGGTTTGCGCTGGGCGCGAAGCCGAGACCGCCTACGAGGCCCGCGCACAAGTCGCTAACAATGTCGCCAAACATATTTTCTGCCACCAGCACTGAGTAATCCTGCGGATTCTTGAACATCCACATGCAGATGGCGTCGATGTTCACCTCGTCGGACCAAATGTCTGGGTAACCCTTTGCCACGTCGCGGAAACAGCGCGTCATCAAACCACCGGTCTCGCGCAGCACATTTGGTTTCTCGATTAGCGTCACGCGTTTGCGTCCGGTTTTCTTCGCGTACTCGAAAGCTTCTTTACAAATATTAGTGCATCCCTGCACGCTCATGATGCGTGTAGAGAGCGCGACATTCTCCAGACCCTTGTCCTTCCACTTCTTCATTTTCGGATTCGCGCACAGCGCGGTGTAAACTGATTCCGGCAACGGGAAAAACTCAACGCCGCCATACATGCCCTCGGTATTTTCCCGGAACACGACCTGATCGATCGGTACATCTTCCCCGCTTGGGTTCGTGATCTTGTTCCC
>Ga0209805_1001394_pt1 | contig 14650 bp, 12 predicted proteins | sample GraSoiAngelo_148_FD_185905 | JGI IMG/M metagenome (GOLD analysis project Ga0209805, IMG submission 185905) | Grasslands soil microbial communities from the Angelo Coastal Reserve, California, USA - 14_1009_09_20cm (SPAdes) (version 2) | ecosystem: Environmental > Terrestrial > Soil > Grasslands ... | reverse complement strand
ACGCCGCCGCTCTACGAGGGCCCGCCGAACCCGGACGAGCACGAGCCGGGCGCCGCGGGCGAGGCGCCATTTCTCAAGGATGATCGGGACTAGATAGGTGCTGCGAACACACACCTGCGGCGAGCCCCGGGCCTCGCTCGCCGGCAAGGAAGTGACGCTCGCCGGCTGGGTGCACACCCGCCGCGATCACGGCGAGCTCACGTTCATCGACCTGCGCGATCGCTACGGGATCACGCAGGTTGTCGCGCATGCCAAGGAGAACCCGGCCGCCCACAAGGCGCTCGGGAAGGTCCGCAACGAGTGGGTGCTTCGCGTCCGCGGAACGGTCCGGCCGCGACCCGAAGGGACGAAGAACGCGAAGCTCCCGACCGGTGAGGTGGAAATCGCGGCGACCGAGATCGAAGTACTGAACGAGTCGAAGACGCCGCCCTTCTACGTGAACGAGGAGACGGAGGTCGAGGAGACGCTTCGCTGGAAGTACCGCTACCTCGATCTGCGCCGCGAGCGGTCGCGGGACATCCTCAAGCTGCGCCACGAGGTGACGAACTTCATCCGCAACTTCTTCGTCGAGCGAGGCTTCTGGGAGATCGAGACCACGATGATGATCCGCTCCGATCCGACCGGGGCGCGCGACTTCATCGTGCCTTCGCGCTACTACCCCGGAAAGTTCTGGGCCCTGCCGCAGTCGCCTCAAATGCTGAAGCAGATCCTCATGGTCGGCGGGATCGACAAGTACGTTCAGATCGCGCGCTGCTTCCGCGACGAGGATCCGCGCGCCGACCGCATCTACGAGCTCACCCAGCTCGACGTCGAGATGACCTTTGCCGAGCCAGACGACGTGATGGCGATCCTCGAGGAGTGCTACACGGCGGTGGTCGAGCGATTCGCGAAGAAGCCGCTCCACAAAAAGCCGTGGCCGCGCATCACGTTCGACGATGCCGTGCGCCGATACGGAAGCGATCGTCCGGACACGCGCTTCGCGATGGAGCTGGTGGACCTCACCGACGCTTTTCGCGGTACCGCCTTCGCGGTGTTCAGGGATGCGATCGCCGACGGCGGTGCGGTGCGCGCCATCGTCGTGCCCGGCAAGGCGGACGCGACGCGCAAGGACATCGACGGATGGACAGCGGTCGCCAAAACGAGAGGCGCGAAGGGCCTCGTCTCATTCGCCTTCGCCGAGTCCGAGGTCCGATCGCCCGTGGCGAAGTTCCTCTCGACGGACGAGCTGGCCAAGCTCCGGCGGGCGAGCGGTGCGAAGAATGGCGATCTCGTGCTCGCCGTCGCGGCGGATTACCACACCGCGAGCGTGTCGATCGGTACGCTGCGCTCGAACCTGGGCGCGACACTCGGCCTTGCCGACCAGTCCACGCATCACGCCATGTGGGTCCACCGTTTCCCGATGTTCGAGCGAACGCCGGAGGGTGGATGGACGTTCTCCCACAACCCCTTCGCAGGTCCGCTCACCGCCGAGGACGCTTCTCTGATGGAGACCGATCCGGGCAAGGCCAGGAGCTCGCAGTACGACCTCGTCATCGACGGCAACGAGCTCGGCGGCGGGAGCATCCGCATTCACAATCGCGCTCTCCAGGAGCGCGCGCTCGAGATCCTGGGGGTCCCGAAGCAGGAAGCCGCGACCCGGTTCGGCGCGCTGCTGGATGCGCTCGAATACGGCGCCCCGCCGGAGGGCGGCATCGCGACTGGCATCGATCGGACGGTGATGGTCCTCGCCGGCCTCTCGAACGCTCGCGAGACGATCGCCTTCCCGAAGACGCAGACGGGCTATGACCCGCTGCTCGACGCTCCCGCCACGGCCGATCCGAAGCTGCTCGAAGAGCTCGGCTTACGCGTGATCGCGAAGCCGGAGAAACGCGGCTAGGACTTCGCTGCCGCGAACACCGTGGTTGGGAGTGGAACGACGAAGCGGATCAATCTGCGGAGGTCGTACAAATACGCCGCCATCCCCGGCGCGCGTTCGGGGATCCCGCTGACCAGAGCGTCTCCGACGCGCGTTGTCCAAGGGGGGTAGATCTTTGCCGCCCGATTCCAGATCACCTGTCCCTGCGGGTCGTACTCGCGAAGGCTTCCATCCAGCTGGCTGCCAACGTCGTCCGGCCGCCACACGAGCGCATGTCCACCGCCGAGGAGGTCGAGGGCGTACTCGCGCGGACCGATCGTGGTGAGGTTCAGCTCGGTCTGTCCGTCTCGCAGGATTACGTTGCGAACCGCGGAAGGGTCGGTGAGTGAGCGCAGACGCTCATAGAGCGAGAACCGCGCGCCGTCGCTGGCGATCAGCCTCATGTCGGAGATCTTGTTGAAGCGCGAACCGCCCCAGAGGAACGTACCCACTCGCTCCGGAGGAAAGCATCCGGCCTCGGCGCATTCCGGCTGGAACATCTGCAGGCCATCGTTTGTCCAGGTGAGCTGAGTGCCGAGGTGGTAGTCGCTCGGGAGGATCTCCCGCTCGGCTCCGGTCGACACGTCGGCGATCACGGCGCGGGTTTGGCATACCGGGGCAGGCATCGGGCAATCCCCGAGCTTGAAGAATGCCACCGAGCGACCATCGGGAGACCACGCGAGTGAGAAAGAGCTCATTGGATGGGCGCCGAGGTGCGTCACGCGCCCACTCGCTACATCGAGGATCGCGAGCGCGTCCTCGTCTGTCGACGATCCGATGCAGCGAACGAGAAAGGCTGCGCCGTCAGCTCGGGCGAGCATGCCCAGGGCGCCCGGCCCCTCGCAGACCCGGCCGACATCCGTCGTGCCAGCCCTCGAAACCTTGTGAGCGACCCCGTCGTTCGTCACCGTGTACACCACGACCGCCGGCCAATCGGCACCTGGCGGGGCATCCGCAATACCTGCCGCCGACGGTGTCGGTGAACGAGTCGGCACGGACGAGGCGTCAAACGATGGCGCGACGGATGGCGAGACGACTACGGCCGGCGGCGTACATGCGGCGGTAAAGACGATCGCGGCGAGGAGCTTCGCGCGCATGCGGTCAGTATTGCCGGGCGCGCGGTGCCTCGGCTAGGTCGACGCGGACGTACCCGGGTTCCTCCTCAGCGTCGGCCAGTCGGCGGCTGCCGGTTGTCATCCCTCGCGAGAGGCTCCAGGACTCGCCGGTTCCGGCTGATCACCTTGCGGCCAACATCAAGAACGCGCGGACGGATCTCGACGGGAGTGAGGACGACCGCGCCCAGCGGTCGCGACTACGACTACCGGACTTCCAAGCCGAGGGCGCGCGCAGCCCTCGCCTGAACGCTGTCGCGGGTGACGAAGACCACTTCTTCACCCCCTGCAAGGCCAGGGCAGTCCTCGACACATACCGCAAGATGGATAGCGTCCAGTGGACGCAAACGATGCTCGAGAATGAAACGGTAGGCGGTGGCGACGATCGGGTCTGCGCGAAAGTCGATAGGGCTGATCGCACCGTCTTCCGCGAGGTCGCCCTCGATTCGCCCCAGAAGTTCGCTCGATCGTGCGACCCGACCAGCCGAATAGGCCGCACGAACTGCGCTCGCGAGCTCGAGGCGCGTGATCTCACTGGTGACCACCGGCTCGCGCTCCCCTAAGAGCAAGTTCCGCAGCTCGAGGTGCTCATCCTCATCGACGAAGTAAGCGCGAAGCAGCGCGCTGCTATCGGCGTAGAGGAGACTCACTCCCGGCGGCGATCGTCAGCAAGCGCCTTACTCGCGGCCTTTCCCAGGCCGCGCGTCGTAGCGATCGCCGCGTCGTGGGAGACGAGCCTCCGCGGACGTGGCACATACGCAAGGCGGCCCAGAGCACGTAGACGGGCGCGTACCAACTGGCGCTCGTCTTGCCTATCGACGGCGCTGCGGAGAAGCTCGCTGACCATCGCGTTGACGGACCGCCCCTGGGATGCGGCGCGTTTCTTCAACCGACGGTGGAGATCCTCGTCGATCCGGGTGATGAGTTGGCGCATGCGTGGCCGATGATAGCACGAGGCGCGGTAATGCTATCAGCGGACCCGAATCAGTGAAGTGTTGCTTGCAGGAACGCCAACACACGCGCCTTCGCGTTCGCTGTTGCCGGTGGGTTGTAATTCGGGCTGGCGGCCCTATTCGTGAAATCGAAGGCGTGCCCGACCCCGGGGTAGGGGACGAGCTCCGAGCTTTTGCCGGCGCGTTGCAGGATGTCCTGCGTGGCGCGGCTCAACGCGAATGCGGACACGGTGTCGGCTTGGCCATGCAACAGAAGCACCGGCGCGCGCATCTGGGCGGCGACCGTCGCCATCGAATAGCGAGCGAGACAGGCTTGGTCAACTGGGGGGTCGCACGCCCCTGGGTAGTAGGCAATGACTGCGTGCACGTCTTCGCGCGTGCCGAGGGCGAGGGCAAAATAGCCGCCCAGCGAGAAGCCAACAGCGCCGACGCGCGTCTTATCGACATAGGCCAGCGAGCCCAAGCAATCGATCGCGCGGGCCAGATCCTCGCGTACGGCGTCCGCCTGGAATGTTTTCATGTCGAGCGTTCCCGACGTCACTCCGAGCGGAGCGAAGTAGTCGGGCGCGAGGGCGACGTATCCCTGATCCGCAAGCCATTGGCCGTAGGCGAGCTCGTGATCAAAGAGGCCGACGGAAGTATGTAGCACGAGCATGGCTGGGAACGGGCCGCTGCCGGCCGGGCGGAACAGGTTGCTGGAGTACGACCGCGCGCCGCTCCTGTAGTCGAGCTTGCCACTCGCAGGGTCTTCAGTGCAGGTCACCGCTGGGCTCGGGGTTATCCAGGTGAGCGGTACGCCTGTCGGCATCGGGAACGGCGTAGCCGTCTCTTGCGCGATGGGTGAAGCCGGTGCGGTTGAAGGCCGCTCGGTGGCAACACCAGGCCCCGCATTCGGAGCGGTGCTCCCGCATCCGGTCGCGATTATCACGGTCGCAAGAAGAGCGACCGCCCGGTTTGCGCTCGGCCGATTCTCCATCCCCTTGTTCCTCCTGCCTCACTGGCGACCACGGGTGCCGGGCGCGACCCGACGTCTAAAGCACGTTCGGGCTTGGTCGCGCTCAGGGGAAGTGGCGTCCGTCCTGATCTCGCGGTGACATCTGTCACCCCGGACGCATCAGAGCCAGCCCTTCTCTCGGACGACGCGAGCAGCATCCGCCCGATTCCGTGCACTGAGTTTCTGGATCGCGGCCGAAAGATGGTTGCGCGCGGCCCCTTGGGAGACTGAGAGCGCTTTGGCGACCGGGAAGAGAGCGGACTTGCGCCCTCAGCGAGCGCTTCGATCGCCAGCGAAGATTCGATTGCGTACTCGCACGCGGCGCAGCGGCGGATCGCGCGGGTCCGCGAACATCATGCGGATCACGTACTGCTCACAGAGGAACTGACATGTGCAGCCGGTAGCCGCCGTGTTGCAGCGGTCCGGCATCCATGTGGCCTCGCCGCGCCGCCACCCGCTCCTGGAGCCCACGCAGGCCATTGCCGGGCGCGTGAATCACGGGCGAGGGCCCATCGTCTGTGATCTCAAGGCGTGCCTCACGACCCTCGCGTGTGAGGCGGATCGCACACGTAGCGGCCCCGCTGTGTCGGATCACATTCGTGATTCCTTCACGAACCGCCCACGCGAGAGCCGTGTCCACCGCCGTCGGTAAGAGGTCTGCATTCACATCGATCGTGGTGTTGATGCCCGCGGCAGCAAGGGCCGCCCGCGCATTGGCGAGCGCCGAGGTGAGATTCGGTTGCCGGTATCCCTCGATTGCGTGGCGCACGTCCTGGAGCGATTCGCGGGCGACGCGCTCCACGTCCGCGATCTCGGTCGCGGCTTGCGAGACCTCACCAGGCGGAAGGAGTCGGCGCGCGAGCTGGCTCTTGATCGTGATCACCGACAGGCTGTGGCCGAGCAGATCATGCAGGTCGCGGGCGAGCCGCAATCGCTCCTGATCCGCGGAGCGTAGGGCGACCTGCCTTCCCGCCGCCCCGATGAGATATGCGAATCCGAGGAGAAGCGCCACCAGCACGAGCCGGAAGATTGTGAGCTGCGCGAGCGCCGTGCCGACCTCGCTGTCGATCACCGATGTGTCGCGGAGCACCAGCACCGACCAGTTCGACCCGGCAACGGACGCGCCGGCAATTAGTCGGGTGCCTCCATTCACAGGATCTTTCGCGCCAGTTCTCGCGACAGCGGACTCCGCCGGACGGATGAGCGGGATGAAGTCATCGCCGCTCAGGTCAAGGAGCGGGAACGCGATCGGTCCGCGGGCACGGCCAACAAGGCGTCCGTGGCCATCGATCAGGTAGGCGTCGTCTCCGAGCGCTAAAGAAGGTAGCGCGGCGTCGGCGAAGGTCCGCGCGAGATCGAGATCGGCGACGATCTCAGCGAGCCCGGCGACTGACCGCAGCTGCGTGCCTCGCCCGGGCCCAGGGATCATCGCCGAGATGTTCTCGACGGAGGGCACGTCGACCGTGCCCGGATAGTCGTCGCTGACGCCGCCGGTCACGAAGAAATCGGTGTCGTTGCAGCCCCGCCGGCAATTTCGCAGGACCTCACCGGGCACGAGTTGTCCGACAAGTCCAGTTCCTGTGGGCGCAGCCACGACGATGGGCGCGTCGGCCAGGATCGCTGCCTCGCCTCTCACAGAAATGTACGCACGCAGAACGTTTCGCGCGTACAGGTGTTGGACGGTGTCGACGAGCGCTTGTAACGTCGGAACGTCTCCGCGCCGGACCGCCAGTCCGATCGGACTGCGGTCGGGGGTTGGCGTCAGTGTCAGCGCCGCGATCGTTTCCTGGAGTTGCACTTCACGGTCGTTGAAACTGCTCGAGGCTACGTTGGCTTCGTGCGCGGCGCTCTCGATCTGCGCGCGGGTAAAGCGCTCCCGCGTGTCGTTGTCCGACGCCCATCCGAGGACCAGGAGCGGAGCCGCGACGAGAAGGGCGACTGCGGCGACGAGCAGGTAGGGCCGCCTGAGGAGCATGCCACTCCATCCCCGCGCGCCTTCCGCTTCCCTCCTCATCGGATCGTGACTCTACTGCGACCACCAAATGCGGCGGACCTCTTATCGGAGCGACATAGAATTTCCTTGATGGACCGCGTGTATCTCGATCACGCCGCGACCACTCCCGTAGACCCTGAGGTTGCAGAGGCGATGGCCCGTGTGCTCCGCGAGACGCACGGCAATCCGTCGAGCATCTATGCCGAGGGCCGTGCCGCGCGCGCCGCCGTCGACCGCGCGCGCGATGAGGTCGCTGCAGCGATCGGCGCCGACCCGAGCGAGATCGTCTTCACGAGTGGCGGCACCGAAGCCGACAACCTCGCGCTACGGGGCGTGCTGAAGGTGCAGGACGGACGGGACGGGCTCATCACGACCGCCATTGAGCATCACGCGGTGATCGACACCGCGCGTGACCTCGAGCTGCACGCGCACGTGCGCGTCGATGTGGTCGGAGTGGATCGCTACGGGGTCGTCCACCCGGAGGCGATCCGCGATGCGATCGACGACCGCACCTCGCTCGTCTCGGTCATGCACGCGAACAACGAGATCGGCACGATCGAGCCGATCGCGAAGATCGGCGCCGTCTGCCGCGAGGAGGGCGTGACGTTCCACAGCGACGCCGTCCAGACGGTCGGCGCGCTCGAGCTCGACGTGCGCGAGATACCGGTCGACCTCCTCTCGATCAACGCCCACAAGTTCTACGGACCGAAGGGCGTCGGCGCGCTGTACGTGCGCCGCGGAACGCGGATCGCGACGATGCAGACCGGAGGCGGCCAGGAAAAGGGCCGGCGCACCGGGACCGAGAACGTGGCGGGGATCGTCGGCCTGGGCGCTGCGATGCGCATCGCGCGCGACCACCGCCCGACGGAGTCGCCGCGCCAGGCGACGCTCCGCGACCGGGTCATCGCCGGAGTGCGGGCGCGCGTTCCCGACGCGGTGCTGAACGGGCACCCGACGGAGCGCCTTCCGAACAACGCCTCCTTCTGCATCCCCGGGACGGAGGGCGAATCGCTCATCGTGGCCCTCGACCTCGAGGGGTTCGCCGTGTCGAGCGGTTCGGCGTGCACCTCCGGCGAGACCGAGCCCTCGCAGGTCCTGCTCGCGCTCGGGATCGATCGCGAGCTTGCGAAGGGCTCGCTGCGCGTAACGGTCGGCAGATCGACCACGGCTGCGGATGTCGACCGGTTCGTCGACGCGCTCGCCGGCGTCGTGGCGCGGCTGCGCGATTCCGCCGCGGTGGCGGTTTGACCCGCGGCTTCGGCAGCGACGCGAATCCGCGTGATGGCGACCGGGTGAAGATCGAAGTGGATCTCGAGGGCGGCATCGTCATGGAGGCGCGCGTGACCGCAGCCGGCTGCGAGGTGTCGACCAAGGCATCGGCGGCCCTCACGCGACTCGCCCGCGGGCGCGCGCGAAGCGAAGCGCTGGCGATCAGCCCGGCGGACATCACTGGTCAGATCGGGCCTGTGGACGAAGAGCACGAGCGTTGCGTGCTCACAACGATCGGCGCGCTGCGCGCCGCGATCGTCGACGCGCACGTGAAGGCGATCGCATGAGCCGGGTCTTCGTCGCGATGAGCGGAGGCGTCGACTCGTCGGTCGCGGCGGCGATCCTTGCGGAGCGCGGCGAGGACGTCGTCGGCGTATGGATGCGCCTCGTGCCATCGGGCGGCGACATCGACGCACCGCGCTGCTGTGGAACCGACGAGGCCGGGGAGGACGCGCGCCGCGCGGCCGCCGCGCTCGGCATCCCGTTCTACGCCCTCGACTACGCGGACGTGTTCGGTGAGCGCGTCGTCGATCGCTTCGTCGACGCGTACGCCGGCGGCGAGACACCCAACCCCTGCGTCTCGTGCAACCAGCACGTGAAGTTCGACGCGCTGCTGCACGACGTCGTGCGCAAGTTCGGCGGAGATCGACTCGCGACCGGACATTACGCGCGCGCTGCGACGGGGGAGGACGGCCGACGCCATCTGCTGCGCGCTCGTGACGCATCGAAAGACCAGTCCTACGCGCTCTACATGCTCGGACAGCGTGAGCTGGCCCGGATCGAGTTTCCCATCGGGGAGCTGCGCGACAAGTCGGAGACCCGCGCGATCGCGGCGCGCTTCGGTCTTGCGACGGCGACGAAGGCCGAGAGCATGGATATCTGCTTCGCGCCGGGGGATTACCGCAAGCTCGTGCGCGAACGTGCACCCGAGGCGTTCGTCCCCGGACCGGTCGAGCGGGCCGACGGGACGCAGATCGGCACCCACACGGGCATCGGCGCGCTCACCGTCGGCCAGCGGACCGGTGTGGGAGTCGCGACGGGCGAGCGCCTGTACGTGCTCCGCCTCGACACCGAGAGGCGCGCGGCGGTCGTTGGCACGCGTGCCGAGATAGCGAGGACGACATACGTGCTGACCGACCTCCAGTTCGTCGCGGGCGAGCCGCCTTCGTCCCGCTTCGCGACGAACGCGGTCCTGCGGTACCGCGGCATCCCACTTGCCGCATACGCCGACGTGGATCGAAGCCACGCGACGCTCGACCTCGCGGCTCCGGCGCTTGTGGCGCCGGGCCAGGCTGCCGTCTTTTACGACGGCGATGAGGTCATCGGGGGCGGCGTCGTAGCACGGCAGCCGCTCTAGCCCGTGCGCGCCCTCGCCCGCATCGCGGCGGTGGCCGTGGCCGGCGCCGCGCTCTACTACGCCGGGATCGTCAACAGCATCATCCTCACGCATCCCGGGCGCCCGGGGGTCGGTGCGGTGGTGCTCGGGATCGGCCTGGCGATCGCGATCCTTCTCGTCGCCGTCGTCGGGACCGGTCGTGACGACGCGGTCGCGCCGATGCCGGGCCGGACCTGGTTCGTGCGCGGCGTTTGGGTCTTCGTGTCGGTGATGGCGCTCGTCGGCTTCGGATGGCTCGTCGACATGCCGCGGCAGCATTCTCTCGACTGGACGCCCTACCACAACGACGCGATCGCGCTGAACGAGTGCGCGGCGCGCCTGGTGCTTCAGGGCCGCGATCCATACACGGACCTCGACGTGTTCGCGTGCTACGGATCGCTCGGCATCGGCCCGGACCGGACGACGCCGCTCCGCCGTGGGGCGTTCGCCGACGTTGCGATCTACCCGAGCGACGATCAGCTCGACCAGGTGTGGGACCAGCGTGCGAGCGGCATCGGCACGAACGACGAGTTCGTGTGGCGCCCCTCGTATCCCGCGGTCTCGTTCCTCGCTCTACTGCCGATGGTCGCCCTGGGCTGGGACACGAATTACCTCTACGTGGCGTGCCTGCTGGTGGCGATGGCGCTCATCGTGGTGCGGTCTCCGCGCACCCTGCGGCCGTTCTTCCTGACGGCGCTCCTCGGCGCCTCGAGCCTCACCGCGTTCACGGTCGGGGGCAGCTCGGACCTGCTCTACGCGCTGCCCCTCGTCGTCGCATGGATGTACCGCGACCGGAAGTGGGCCGGTATTCCGCTCGGCACGGCGCTCGCGACCAAGCAGATCGCGTGGTTCTTCGCGCCCTTCTGGATCATCGCCGTCGTCACGGAGCGCGGCTGGCGCGCCGCAGCGCGCGACCTCGCGATCGCCGCGGCCGTGTTCGGTGTCACGAACCTGCCGTTCATCGTTCACGACCCACAGGCCTGGATCGCTGGGATCATGACGCCGGTGATCGAGCCGATGTTCGCTCGCGGTGCCGGGCTCATCTTCCTGTTCACGAACGGCGGAGTGCCGCTCCTGCCGGTGGTCGCGTACTCGGCGCTCGAGGCGATCGCGGGCATCATCTGTCTCGTGATTGCCTGGCGCGCGCGGCGTACGAGTCCTGAGCTCGGGTCCATCCTCGCCATCGTTCCGCTCTTCTTCGCGTGGCGGAGCCTTTTCTCCTACTTCTTCCTCCTGCCGCTCTTCGCCTTCGCGGCGATCGCGCGGATGCCTATCGGCGAGCTCGCATTCGAGCGAGCGCGAAAGCTCGGAGGGCTCACGATCTTCGCAGCGCCATCGCGGCCCTAGCGCAGGGTGCCGCCCGCGGTGGTCGTCCTGGGTCTCGTCGCGCTCGGAGTCCCGGCGGGGATCCGCGCCGCCTTCGGGCGGCCACGCTCGCTCGGCCGGGCGTGGCTGCTCGCCGGTGCGCTGGCCCTTGCCGCTCAAGCACTCGGTGAGCTGTCCGGCGTCTCGCTCGGGGTGCTGGGCGACACCCAGCTGGTGCTCGCGGTCGTGGCGGCGGGCATCGCGGCTGCAACCGTGGCCATCGCGGAAGGCCCCGCGAAGGGGTAACTTCTTAGCTCGAAAAGACAGGGGAGAACAGCTATGGGCTTCATCATCGGAGCGTTGGCGGGTGCCGTCGTCATGCTCCTGTACGCGCCGAAGAGCGGTGACATCACCCGTGAAGAGCTCCGTGCTCAGACCGAGGATCTCCGGCGACGCGCGGAGGAGCTGCAGAAGATCGCTCAGAAGCTCGCCGACGACGCGTCGGTGAAGGGCCGCGAGCTGATCGACGAGGCCAAGAAGCAGTGGGACTCCAGCTCGGCAGGACGAGCATCGACGGGGTCGCGAAGCACGCCCGGAGGCTCCACCAAGCAAGACTGACGAGTATTCTTTTCAAAGCGGGGAACGCGGGGAGCCGAGGTGGCCCCCGCGTTTTCGTTTACGCGATCGGGTTTAGGAGGAGGGCAAACTGGACAGCGCGACCATTCGCGAGCGATTCGTCTCCTTCTTCGAGGAGAAGGGACATACGCGCATGCCCAGCTGGCCGCTCATCCTGAAGGACGATCCCTCCGTCCTCTTCACGAGCGCCGGCATGCAGCCGCTCGTGCCTTACTTCCTCGGAAAGAAGCAACCGCCGGCGAAGCGGATCGTCGCGGTGCAGAAGGTCTTCCGCGCTACGGACATCGATGAGGTGGGCAAGGACGCGTACCACCAGACCTTCTTCGAGATGCTCGGTAACTTCTCGATCGGCGATTACGGCAAGAAGGAAGCGATCGAGTGGGGCTGGGAGCTTTTAACCCGGGTGTTCGGGTTCGACGGGTCAAAGCTCGTCGCCACCGTCCACACGAGCGACGACGAGGCGTACGACATCTGGACGAAGACGCTGAAGCTGCTTCCGGCGGAGAAGATCTTCCGGCTCGGCGACGAGAACAACTTCTGGGCGCCAGGCCCGACCGGTCTTTGCGGACCGGACAGCGAGGTCTTCATCGACAGGGGCCCGCAGCCGGGCGTTCCCGAGCACGACTGCAGCCCGGCCGAGGACTGCGGGCGCTGGCTCGAGATCTGGAACTACGTGTTCCAGCAGTACGATCGCAAGGCCGACGGCACGCTCGTGCCGCTGCCGAAACGCAACATCGACACCGGTGTCGGCCTCGAGCGGCTTGCGCAGGTCCTTCAGGGCGTCCCAGGCGACACGTATCGGACCGACCTCTTCCAGCCGCTCGTCAAGAAGATCGAGTCGCTTTCGGGGAAGAAGTACGGCGAGAGCGTGGCGAGCGATATCTCGATCCGCATCGTCGCCGAGCACTCGCGGGCGGCGTCGTTCCTCATCGCGGACGGCATCTCGCCCTCGAACGAGTTTCGCGGCTACGTCCTCCGCCGCCTCATCCGGCGCGCGGCGATGCACGGCCGCCGCCTCGGCCTCAAGACCGGCTCGCTCTCGCAGCTCGGCGGCGAGGTCGTCAAGACGATGCAACGGCACTACCACGAGCTCACCTCGGCGCGGGATCGCATCACCCAGGTCATCCTCGACGAGGAGGAGAAGTTCGAGCGGACGCTCGCGCAAGGCCTCACGATGATCAACGAGGCGATCGCTCGAGCCACCGCGCAGGGCCAACGGTGGATCGATGCCGACACCGCTTTCCGCCTCTCCGATACCTACGGCTTCCCGCTCGAGATGACCAAGGAGATCGCGACCGCGGCTGGGCTTTCGGTGGACGAGCACGGCTTCCGCGAGCTCCTCGAGGGACAGCGCAGCCGCAGCCGCGCGACCGCGAAGTTCACGCAGGACGCGATGCGCTTCGGCCAGTTCTACGCGGGACTTCGCGAGAACGAGAAGCTGCGGAGCGAGTTCACGGGGTACGACGAGCTCGAGACCGACGGAACGATCGTCTCGCTCGTGCTCGGCGGCTCACGCGTCGAGGCGGCGCACGAGGGGAGCGACGTCGAGATCGTGCTGGATCGCACTCCTTTCTATCCGGAGGGCGGGGGCCAGGTGGGCGATCGCGGGACGATCACCACCGACGAGGGACGCGCGATGGTCGCCGACACGCAGACCGCGGCGCCGGGTGTGATCGTGATGAGCGCGAAGGTCGTCGACGGCGTTCTGCGTCTCCGCTCGCGCGCGCACGCCGCGGTCGACGAGGAGGCGCGGCGCGACACGATGCGGAACCACACCGCCACGCACCTCTTGCACGCGACGCTCCGGAATATCCTCGGCGAGGACGTGCACCAGGCCGGCTCGCTCGTGCACGCGCCGAATCTCCGATTCGACTTCACGTTCGGCCGTGCGCTGACACCGGACGAGCTGCGGCGGGTCGAGGACGATGTCAACCGCGCGATCCTGTCCAACGAGGACGTGCACGCGCGGACGATGCCCCTGCAGGAGGCGCTCGCGAGCGGCGCGATGGCGCTTTTCGGCGAAACGTACGGTGATGTCGTGCGCGTCGTCGAGGCCGGTCCATCGCGTGAGCTCTGTGGCGGAACGCATTGCCACTGCACCGGCGACATCGGGCTGTTCCTCATCACGAAAGAGGAATCCATCGGCGCGGGCGTGCGGCGTCTCGAGGCCGTGACCGGCGTCGGCGCGTTGCGTGAGGTGCGCGAGATGCGCGACCGTTCCGCTCGTGCGGCCGCCGCGCTCCGCGTCCCGCCGGCGCGATTGCCGGAGGCCGTGGCGCAGCTCGTCGAATCGCGCGAGCGCCTCGACAAGGAGCGCGCGGCCCTGCAGCGGAGCGGGTCTGAGTCGGCGGCATCGAAGCTGCTCGCGACGGCCGAGTCCCTCGGCGCTGCCCGGGTCGTCGCGCAGAACGTGGGCGACGCCGATCTGAACCAGCTGCGCGCGCTTGCGGACCGGGTCCGGGAGGGCATCGGCACAGGCGTGGTCATCCTCGGCGGCTCGCGCGAGGGAAAGGCGGCGCTGTTGGTGACCGTCACGAAAGACCTCGGTCCGAGGGTCAGCGCGGACGCCGTCATCAAGGCGGTGCAGGGCGTCTTCGAGGCGAAGGGCGGGGGACGTCCCGAGAGCGCCTCGGCGGGCGGCGGCTCGCCGGCCCGCCTCGGGGACGCGGTCGCCGCGGCACGTACCGAGGTCCGGGAGCGTTTAGACGGAGGTGGCTAGGGATCGGACGCGAGAGGCGGCGGGCGGGATCCGTGTCGCGGGCATCGAGCTCGCGGCGGGAATGGCCCGGGCCGTTGTCGCGCGCGCCGAGGGCGGAAGGCTTCGCGTCGTCGGGCGCGGCGAGACGACGCTAGCCGCCGACGCGGTCGTGGGCGGCCTGGTCGTCGAGCCGCGGGTGGTGACCGCCGCCGTCGCGTCGGCGCTCGGGGCGGCGGAGCGCGGCGTCCCGACCGAGCGGATGGTGATCGCGATCGACGGCGACGACGTGCGTACCTATCACGTGAAAACGCCGTTCGATCGCGAAGAGTCGGGGACGCCGATCGTTCGCGCCGAGGCGGATCGCGCGGTGCGCGAGGCGCGCGAGGAGGCGGCACGCGCCGCCCAGACCGCGGTGGCCGAC
>Ga0209805_1001387_pt1 | contig 14743 bp, 12 predicted proteins | sample GraSoiAngelo_148_FD_185905 | JGI IMG/M metagenome (GOLD analysis project Ga0209805, IMG submission 185905) | Grasslands soil microbial communities from the Angelo Coastal Reserve, California, USA - 14_1009_09_20cm (SPAdes) (version 2) | ecosystem: Environmental > Terrestrial > Soil > Grasslands ... | reverse complement strand
ACGCCGGAGCAGGTTCAGATCACCGCCGACCTGATGACGAAGTACGGCGTCGGGAAGATGTCCCGCACGCCCAAGGCGGAGGAGTTCGTCAAGCTCGATCTGCTCCAGGAAGCCAAGCGCGCCGCAGGCGTCAAATGAGAGCGTTGCGCTCCATCGCCGTGATCGCTGCCGCGCTCGCGGTCTGGGAAATCGTCTGCCGGGCCGCGCACGTGAGCCCGGCGATCCTCCCTCCCCCCTCGCAGGTGGCGCGCAAGTGGTGGGAGTACCTGGTCACCGGCGAGCTGCCGCGCGACGCGGTGGCGACGCTCTTGCGGGTGTTCGTCGGATTTGCCATCGGCGCCGGCCTCGCGCTTCCGCTCGGCCTCTGGATGGGCGCGCGCGACCGCATCTACGAGCTGCTCAACCCCATCGTGCAACTGCTGCGTCCGATCCCGCCCATCGCCTTCATCCCTCTCGCCATCCTCTGGTTCGGCCTGGGGAACCCGCCCGCCTTCTTCCTCATCTCGCTGGGCGCCTTCTTCCCGGTGCTGATGAACACCATCGCGGGCGTGCGCACGGTGGACGCCATCTACGTCCGCGCGGCGCAGAACCTCGGCGCTCCGGCACGGACCCTCTTCTGGCGCGTGCTTCTTCCCGGAGCGATGCCGTCGATCCTCTCCGGGATGCGGGTCGGCATCGGGGTGGCGTTCATCGTGGTGATCGTGGCGGAGATGATCGCCGTCAACAGTGGCCTCGGGTACCGGATCCTCGAGGCGCGCGAATACTTCTGGAGCGACAAGATCCTCGCGGGCATGATCTCCATCGGCGTGATCGGCCTCGCCATCGACACGGTGATGGCCCGGATCAACCATCGCCTGCTGCGCTGGCACCGCGGGCTCGAGCATGCCTGAGGCCGCCATCCAGGTCCGGGGCGTGCGCAAGGAGTTCGGCGGCATCGTCGCGCTCGATCGCATCGATCTGGACGTCGCCGCGGGCGAGTTCGTCTGCCTGCTCGGGCCGTCCGGCTGCGGCAAGTCCACGCTGCTGAACGCCATCGCCGGGTTCACGCGGCCGAGCTCGGGGGAGATCCTCGCCTTCGGCAAGCGGGTGCTCCAGCCCGAGCCGGCGCGGGCGATGGTCTTCCAGGAATACGCGCTGTTTCCCTGGATGACCGTGCGCGAGAACGTCTCCTTCGGCCTGCAGATCCGCGGGGACCGCGGCGCGTACCAGAAGGCGGACGCGCTGCTCGACAAGCTGGCGCTGCGCGGATTCGGCGACCGCTATCCGAAGGACCTCTCCGGAGGCATGCGGCAGAGGGTCGCCCTCGCCCGCGCGCTGGCGCTCGACGCGCCAATGCTGCTGATGGACGAGCCTTTCGGCGCTCTCGACGCCCTGACGCGGCGGTCGATGCAGGACGAGCTGCTCCGCATCTGGACGGAGCTGAAGCAGACCATCGTGTTCGTGACGCATGGCATCGAAGAGTCGCTGCTGCTCGCGGACCGCGTCGTCGTCATGACGTATCGTCCCGGAACGGTGAAGAAAATCGTGCCGGTCACGCTCGAGCGGCCGCGGGACGAGGCGACGCCTGGGTTCTCCACCGCTCTTCGGGCACTCACACAGCTGGTGCGCGAGGAGCAGCGGCGGCATGAGCATGATCAACAGACTTGAGTCCCTTGCATTTGAAAAACTTTTCCTCCTCGTGCTAGAGACCCAGCACGCACTTTTACAGGCTCTGATTCTCCTGTTGCAGCAACGGCAAACCCCTTCTGGTCCGTCGGGACCCTGTTTGCAACGCTGAGATCCAGAGGAGGACGCATGAGCTCGGCCACCGAAGCAATGCCTGTCGGACGGGTCGGCACCATCGACGCGGCAGCAGAACGACGGGTCATCATCGCGTCATCCGTCGGCACCGTTTTCGAATGGTACGACTTCTATCTGTACGCGATCCTCGCTCCCTTCTTCGCGAGCCTCTTCTTCCCGTCGGGCAACCAGACCGCGGCGCTGCTCGGCGCCTTCGGCGCGTACGCCGCGGGATTCCTCGTGCGTCCTTTCGGCGCGCTGATCTTCGGGCGTATCGGCGACCTGGTCGGGCGCAAGTACACCTTCCTCGTCACGATCGTGACGATGGGTCTCTCCACCGTCCTGGTCGGCTTCCTTCCCACGTACAAGACCATCGGATTCGCGGCGCCCTTGATCCTCGTCGCCCTCCGCCTCGCGCAGGGGCTCGCGCTCGGCGGAGAGTATGGCGGCGCGGCCACGTACGTCGCGGAGCACGCCGCCGACCACAAGCGCGGCTACACCACCGCGTGGATCCAGACCACCGCGACCCTGGGGATGTTCTTGTCGCTGCTCGTCATCGGCCTGACGCGCACGGGGATGGAGGCTTCGACGTTCTCCAACTGGGGCTGGCGCATCTCCTTCTGGGTCTCCATTCCCCTGCTGGCGATCTCGATCTACATCCGGCTCAAGCTGCAGGAGTCGCCGGTATTCCAGCGCATGAAGACTTCCGGCAAGCGCTCCAAATCGCCCATCAGCGACAGCCTGGCGCTGTTTGGCGCAACCGCCGGCCAGGGCGTGGTCTGGTACACGGGCCAGTTCTACGCGCTCTTCTTCCTCCTCATCTACCTCAAGCTCGACTTCGTGAAGGCTTACTGGCTGATCGGGATCGCTCTGCTCGTCGGCACACCGTTCTTCCTGGTGTTCGGCGCGCTGTCCGACAGGATCGGCCGGCTGAAGATCATTCTTGCCGGGTGCGCTATCGCGGCCGTGACGTACTTGCCGCTGTTCAGGGGGCTCACGCACTTCGTCAACCCGGCGCTGGAAGCCTACCAGGAGCGCGTTCCGATCGACGTCTATGCCTCGGATTGCAACTTCCACATCTTCATAGGACCCTGGTCGAGACAGACGCCCTGCGACAAGGCGAAGGACTTCCTCGGCAAGGCAGGTCTTTCCTTCCACTCCCATGAGGCGATGGCGGGCGAGTCGGTGGTGACGAAGATCGGCGACACTGAGCTGCGCGGCTGGGACGAGGCCAAGTACAAGGCGGCGCTCACCGCGACGAAGTATCCGCCCAAGGCGGACCCGAGCCAGGTCAACTGGGTGATGGCGGAGATCCTGCTCATCATCATGCTCATCTACGTGACCATGGTGTACGGTCCCATCGCTGCCTTCCTGGTGGAGCTGTTCCCGACGCAGATCCGCTACACCTCGATGTCCTTGCCGTACCACATCGGGAACGGCTGGTTCGGCGGCATGCTTCCCCTGCTGGCGACGGCGATCGTCGCCAAGCAAGGCAACATCTATGCCGGCCTCTGGTACCCGATCATCGTCTCCGTCCTGACCGTCGTGGTCGGCGCGCTCTTCGTCCGCGAGCCGAAACACGTCAAGATCCGCGACGAGATATTCTAGGTCGAGGGCATGAAGCCCACTGCGTTCACCGGGCGGTTGGGCGTCCGGCATCCGCTCGTGCTCGCGCCCATGGCGGGCGGCCCTTCCACGCCTGCCCTCTGCGCGGCGGTGAGCGAGGCAGGCGGGCTCGGGTCGTACGGGGCTGCCTATCTGGCGCCGGAGAAGCTTCGGGACGAAATCCGGGCGATCCGGGCGGCGACGTCGCGGCCGTTTGCCATCAATCTCTTCGCCGATGACGGTGTCGCAGCCGACGAGGCAACGCTCACTGCCGCGCGGGAAGCGTTGGCGCGGTTTCGTGCTGAACTCGGCCTCCCACCGGCGGGTCCACGGGCTGCTCTGCCTGACGTGGCCATTCCTCCGCTAGCTCCGCTAGCGGAGGTGCTGCTCGAGGAGCGCGTGCCGGTATTCAGCTTCACCTTCGGCATCCCACCCCGGAAGATGCTCGACGCCTGCCGCAAGGCCGGGATCGCCACCATGGGCACCGCCACGACGGTCGCCGAGGCGAAGGCCCTGGAGCAAGCCGGTGTCGACTTCGTCTGCGCCCAGGGAGCGGAAGCGGGCGGCCATCACGGCACCTTCGATCGCGATGCGGAGCCCCCGCTGATCGGCACCCTCGCGCTCGTGCCCCAGGTCGTCGATGCCGTGCGACTCCCCGTGATCGCCGCCGGCGGGATCATGGACGGCCGCGGCTTCGCTGCCGCCTTGGCGCTCGGCGCCGGCGCGGTGTCGCTCGGAACCGCTTTCCTCCGCTGCCCGGAAGCGGGAACCAGCGCTCCCTACCGCGCGGCGCTGCGGCAAGCCCGCGACGACGCCACCGTGATCACGCGGGCATTCTCGGGACGCGCCGCCCGCGGGCTCTCGAACCGGTTCACGCGCGAGATGTCCAGCGCGCCGATCGCGCCCTACCCGATCCAGAACGCGCTCACCCGCGAGATCCGCGCCACAGCGGCGAAGCTCGGCGATCCCGGCTTCCTCTCGCTCTGGGCCGGACAGGCCGCTCCGCTCGCGCGCGAAATGCCGGCCCGGGAGCTCGTCGCGCAGATCGTTCACGAGGCGGAAGCAGTCATCTCCGGCCTGCGAGCGGAGCCCTGAATGGCGGTCTTCCTGCAATCCGTCCTCAGCGGCATCCTCATCGGCGGCGTCTACGCGTTGATCGGCATCGGGCTGACGCTGATCTTCGGCGTCATGCGCGTGATCAACTTCGCGCAGGGCGAGCTGGTGATGGTGGGGATGTACTGCACGTTCTGGCTCTTCGTGCTGCTGGGAATCGATCCGTTCCTCTCGGTGGTGTTGACCATGCCGGCGCTCTTCCTCCTCGGGGCGCTGCTGCAGCGGACGCTGATCGACCGGGTCCTCGATGCGCTGCCGCAGAACCAGATCCTGCTCACCATCGGCATCGGGCTGGTGCTGTCCAACACGGCGATGCTGGTCTTCACCAGCGACTACCGGATCCTCTCCACCAGCTATTCCTCGTCCAGCGTAGCGCTGGGCGTTCTCCGGCTCTCCACGCCGCTGCTCTTCTGCTTCCTCATCACGGGCGTGATCACCGCCGCGCTCTACTGGTTCCTGGTGAAGACGGACACGGGCCACGCCATCCGCGCCACCGCGCAGGATCGCGATGCCGCGCAGCTGATGGGCGTGAACGTCCGGTTCATGGGCGTGCTCGCTTTCGGGCTGGGGTCCGCGCTGGCGGGGGCCGCCGGGGCGCTGGTCGCGCCCATCTACTACATCTATCCGCAGGTCGGCGGCGCCTTCACCCTCAAGGCGTTCGTGGTGGTGGTGCTGGGCGGAATGGGCAGCATCATCGGGGCCACCCTGGGAGGCATCCTCGTCGGGATGAGCGAGAGCCTGGCCGCGTCCTACATCGCTGCCGACATGAAGGACCTCTGCGTGTACGTCATCTTCCTGCTCGTCCTGCTGCTCAAGCCTTCGGGCCTTCTCGGAAAGAGCCGCATGTGAGGACGCTCCTTCCCTGGGCCGTCGCCGCCGTCGCGCTCGCCCTGGTCCCGCTCTGGGTGCAGAGCCCGTACGCGCTGCACATCTTCATCCTGCTCTTCCTCGCCATCGCGCTCGGGGAGAGCTGGAACATCATCGGCGGATTCGCCGGGCAGTACTCGGTGGGCCACTCCGCCTGGTACGGGCTCGGCGCGTACGGCGCGTTCATCCTGCTGCAGCGCAAGGCGATCGCCCCGTGGTTCGGCGTCTGGGTGGCCATCGCCGCCGCCGTGATCGTCGCGTTGGCCGTCGGGTGGATCACCTTCCGCTTGCGGGGCCCTTACTTCGTGCTCGCCAGCATCGCGGTCGCGGAGATCATCCGGCTGGCCTCCCTCAACTGGAAGGAGTTGACCAACGGCGCCGAGGGCATCCTGGCGCCGGACGTGCCGCCGCTGCGCCTGGGCGGGACGGTGATCACCGACTGGAACAGCAAGATCCCTTACTTCTACATGGGCCTCGCGATGGCGCTTTTCTGCATCGCGGTGAACTTCCTGGTGAAGCGGAGCAAGCTCGGGTACTACCTGCAGGCCATCCGCGAGGATCAGGACGCGGCGCACTCGCTCGGGATCCCCCTCACCCTCTCCAAGAATACCGGGCTCGCCATCTCCGCGGCCTGCACCGCGCTCGCGGGAAGTTTCGCCGCCTTCTACATCGGGTTCATCGAGCCGCAGGGCGTGTTCGGGATCGAGGTGTCGATCCAGATGGTGCTCACCTGCATCATCGGAGGCATCGGCACGGTGGCCGGTCCGGTGATCGGCGCGGTGGTGGTGGTCCTTCTCTCCGAGGCGCTGCGGGCATCGCTCAGCTCGGCGCACCTCCTGGTGTACGGCGTGCTGGTGATCATCGTCATCCTCACCATGCCCGACGGCTTCGTCGGCTTCATCGCGCAGCGGCTGCGCAGGAAGGCGGCGCCCGCGTGACCGCGCTGCTCGAGGTACGCAGCGTCAGCCGGTTCTTCGGCGGCGTGACAGCGAATCTGGACGTGTCCTTCTCCGTCGACCAGGGCGTCGTCCTCGGACTGATCGGGCCGAACGGCGCCGGCAAGACCACGCTGTTCAACTGCATCACCGGCTTCTATCCGCCCTCGCGCGGCGAGATCTTCTTCGAGGGGCAGCGCATCAACGGCTTTCCTCCGGACAAGGTCTGCAGGCTGGGGATGGCGCGCACCTGGCAGAAGGTGCGGCCGCTCGCCAAGCTGACGGTGCTCGACAACACGGTGGTGGGAGCGCTTTGCCACACCAACTCGGTGCCGGAAGCGAAGCAGATCGCGCTCGAGCAGCTGCGGGTGGTCGGGCTGGAGAAGCGCGCGAACGTGCTCGCGGGAGGGCTGCCCATCGGGGAGCGCAAGAAGCTCGAGCTGGCGCGCGTGATGGCCACGAAGCCGCGGATGATCCTCCTCGACGAGGTGATGGGCGGCCTGAACGCGCGCGAGAGCGAGGAGATCATCAGCCTCATCCTCGACGTCAAGAAACGTGGGCTGACGCAGGTCGTGATCGAGCACGACATGAAGGCGATCGTGCGGACCTGCGACCGGATCGTCGTGCTCAACTCCGGCGAGAAGCTCGCCGAAGGGTCTCCGCAACAGATCGTGAACGACCCGCGGGTGATGGCCGCGTATCTCGGCGACAGCGGAGGCGCAAAGGCATGACGCCGCTGCTGGAGCTGCGCGATCTCGACTTCGCCTACGGCGACGTGCAGGTGCTCCGCGGCGTCTCCCTGAGCGTGAACGCCGGCGAGATCGTCACGCTGGTGGGAAGCAACGGCGCCGGCAAGAGCACCACGCTGCGCAACATCTCGCGCCTCTTGCGGCCGCGAGCCGGGGCCATGGTCTTCGACGGGCACGATCTCACGCGCCTTGCACCCCATCAGGTCGTCGCGCTCGGCGTCGTGCACGTGCCGGAGGCCCGCCGGGTCTTCCCGGAGATGACGGTGCTCGAGAACCTCCGGATGGGCAGTTACATCGCGAGCGCCCGCGCGGAGCGAGCGAAGAACATGGAGCGCGGCCTGACGCTTTTTCCCCGCCTGAAGGAGCGCATCGGGCAGCTCGCGGGAACGCTCTCCGGCGGGGAGCAGCAGATGCTGGCCATCGCGCGAGGCCTGATGGCCAGGCCGCGGCTGCTGCTGCTCGACGAGCCCTCGTTGGGCCTTTCCCCCCTGCTCGTGCGGACCATCTTCGACACCATCGCGCAGATCAACGCCCAGGGGACCTCCGTGCTGCTGGTGGAACAGAACGTCTACCAGTCCCTGCGCATCGCCGCGCGCGGCTACGTGCTGGAGACCGGCAGGATCGCGCTGTCCGGGACCGGCGAGAACCTGCTCGCCAACAGCGAGGTGAAGGCGGCGTTCCTCGGCGCGTAGCGCCGGAAAGTACACAAACGCACAGGCGATCCGCGTCCGAAACCGGAAGATTCTCGCTTCTTCCGATCGGATGGGGGACGCCTCGCCCAAAGGCCGCTCCTAGCGTACCGGAATGCGCCTGGCGCCTGCGCTGCTGCTGTGCTTCGTCCCCATGGCCGGCCTGGCGGCGCCGCAGCCTGCGCGCGCGAATGTCTTGCAAGCGGACCGCAGCGACGTCTCCCCGCCACTCACGCTGCTCGCCGCGGCGCCGGCGGAGGAGGACGAGGAGGAAGTCGAGCACGGGCCCGGGCGCGTTCCACACCAGGTCCAGGCAGCGCCGCCGGAGCACGATCCGGTGCTCCAGGCGAGCGTCGCGCCGCTCTTGTTGCCGCAGACCTCCACCAACTTCGACGGGATCGGGCTCGGCTTCCTCGGCGTGAACACCCGGGCTTTCGAGGTCCACGGGGTCCCGCCCGATCCGCAGGGCGACGTGGGCCCGTCGCACTACCTGCAGATCGTGAACGCCAGCTTCGCAGTCTTCGCAAAGAATGGACGGACGCTGTTCGGACCGATCGCCACCCGGACGCTCTTCGCGGGCTTCGGCGGCGCGTGCGAAGAACGCGGGGACGGCGATGGCATCGTTCTCTACGATCCGCTCGCCGACCGGTGGCTGATCGCGCAGCTGGCGAACACCGGCGAGTCGGGGCGTCCCTATCACGTGTGCGTAGCGGTCTCGCGCAGCGGCGATCCGACCGGGCAGTGGGCGCGGTATGATTACTCCTACGCCGATTTCCACGACTATCCGAAGCTCGGCGTCTGGCCGGACGGCTACTACGCCACCTACAACACGTTCACCAGCGCGAGCGGGGGCGACTTCCGGGGCATCGCGTACTGCGCGTTCGATCGCCGCAAGATGCTGGCGGCCGAGCCAGCCGCCCAGCAGTGCATCCTCATCCATGACCCGGTCAGCGGCACCACGCCCGCCGATCTGGACGGTTCGCTGCCCCCTCCAGCTGGAGAACCGAACACCGCGGTCGGGTTCATCGGCGGGAGCCTCGCGCTGTACCGCTTCCACGCCGATTGGAGCGACCCGCTGAACAGTTTCGTCGAGCCCGCAATGCTGCAGGCGGCGCCGTTCGCCGAGGCCTGCTTCGAGACACCGAGCGGCGCCTGCATTCCCCAGGCGGGCGCCGGCGCACCGGCGCTCGACTCGCTCGCGGACCGCATGATGTTCCGGGCTGCGTATCGCAACCTCGGCAGCCGGCAGTCACTGGTGGTGAACCATTCGGTGGCGGTGCGCAGCGTCGTCGGTGTGCGCTGGTACGAGATTCGCGACCCGGGCGGCATGCCCGTGCTCTACCAGCAGGGAACGTACGCGCCGGACGATGCGTACCGCTGGATGGGCAGCACCGCCATCGACCGCGCCGGCAACATCGGCCTGGGCTTCAGCATCTCCAGCAGCGACCTGCGGCCGGCCATCGGCTACACCGGCCATGCGGCTTCCGACCCCCCCGGCGAGATGGGCCAGGGCGAGGCCATCGCCGCCAGCAGCGCAGGGTCGCAGGCGTCCTCGCTCCGCTGGGGCGATTACAGCAGCATGTCCGTGGATCCCGCCGACGAGTGCACCTTCTGGTACACGAACCAGTACATCCCGGCCGACGGCGTCTACAACTGGCGCACGCGCATCTTCAGCTTCCAGCTCCCAGGCTGCGTCACGTCCCCGGATTACGCCGTGTGGCCCGCAAGTGGAGGCTCGGCAATCGGACGCGGCCGGGCGGCCGCAATCGCGCTCGACAGCGCCGCCTTGCTGCCTTCCGCCGGCTCGAAGATCCTCTCCTTGTCCGTCGGGGAGCTGCCGGCCGGAGTGACGGCGAGGATCGACCCGGCGTCGGTGGCTCCCGGCCAGCCCGCGACGCTGACGCTCACCGCGGCGGCCGATGCGCAAACGGGCCGCGGACAGGGCTACCTGATCCGCGCGACGGCCGGGGGAGCCACCGCGACCGCCGCCGGCGCCCTCGACGTGGTGGACGCCGACTTCGCGATGAAGCCCGACCGTATCCAGGCATCCGTAGCCGAAGGCGGGAGCACGCGGGTCCGCATCGATACCCAGCAGCTCTTCGGAACGCCCGAGACGATCACGTTCTCGGCCTCGACGCTACCGCCGGGCTTGAGCGCCAGCTTCAACCCGCCTCAGATCGTCGCCGGGGAGAGCACCGATCTCGTGATCTCCACCGCCGCCGGCCTGGCGCTGGCAAATGCCACGGTCGCCGTCCACGCTGACGCTGCATCCGTCTCGCACAGCGCGCTGATCCGCCTCCGTGCGCTCGACGCTCCTCCCGCGGAAGTCACCTGGCCCGCCGACCATCTCGCGGTGCGAGCGCAGACCAGCAGCGGCTGTGGGTGCTCCGCCGGCGGCGCCAACTGGGACATCATGGCCCTCCTCGGCCTCCTCGCCACCATCCGCCGCCGAAGGTAGACCCTTCCGATCGGCCGCCGGATCGCGCATCCGCGCCGGGATACCGATTTGTAGGGCTTTGACCGGACTCAGCGACTTGCCTACGTTGAACGGATGCCAGTCCTGCTCGTCGCTGCCGCGGTCGCCCCGCACCTGGGGTATCTCTTCCCGCTTTGGAGCGTCGCGCCGTTCGTCATCATGCTGATCGGCATCGCGGTCCTGCCGCTCGTGGCGGGCAAGGTCTGGGAGTACAACCACAACAAGGCGCTCCTCAGCGTCATCCTCGGCGCGCCGGTGGCGATCTGGACGGCGACGCTCGATTCCGGAGCCGTGGTGCACGCCGCCGGCGAGTACCTGGCGTTCATCGTCCTGCTCGGCGCATTGTTCGTCATCTCCGGAGGCATCGTGGTGCGCGGGACGCTGGCCGGCACCCCCGGCCTGAACACGGTGCTGCTCGGCATCGGCGCCGTCCTCGCCTCGATCATCGGCACCACCGGCGCGTCGATGCTGCTCGTCCGACCCCTGCTGCGCGCGAACTCGGTGCGTTCGCGCAAGGCGCACGTCTTCGTGTTCTTCATCTTCGTCGTCGCCAACGCGGGCGGCCTGCTCACGCCCATGGGAGATCCGCCGCTGTTCCTCGGTTTCCTCCGCGGCGTCCCGTTCACCTGGACGCTGCGGCTCTGGCGTCCCTGGCTGCTCGCGAACGGCGTCCTGCTGGTCCTCTTCTACATCGTCGACTCGACCATCTTCCGCGCCGAAGATCTGGCGCGGCCAGGCGACCTCGACCGGATCGCCGTCGAGCACCAGGTGCCGATCAGCGTCGCCGGAAAGCACAACTTCCTTTTTCTCGCGGGAGTCATGGGCGTGCTGCTGGCGTCGGGGACGCTGGCGCTGCCGAACGTCGTCCAGGACGCTGGAATCGTCCTCATGATCGTCCTCTCCTGGGTGACCACGCCCAAAGCGCTGCGCGCCGAGAACGGCTTCAGCTGGTCTCCGATCGTCGAGGTCGCGGCCCTGTTCGCCGGGATCTTCGCTACCATGATCCCCGCGCTCGCCATCCTCAATGCCCGCGGCGGCGAGCTCCACCTGGAGCACCCATGGCATTACTTCTGGGCGAGCGGGGCCCTTTCGTCGTTCCTCGACAACGCGCCGACCTATCTCACGTTCGCGTCGGCGGCGAGCGGCGCGGTGGGAACGGACGCCGCGGACCTGGCCCAGCTCCTCCACACGGAACGCGGCGCCACCCTCCTGGCCGCCATCTGCATGGGGTCCGTCCTCATGGGCGCGAATACGTACATCGGAAACGGCCCCAACTTCATGGTGAAGGCGATCGCCGAGCAGGGCGGCGTCCGGATGCCGGGCTTCTTCGGATACATGGCGTACAGCGCGGCGATCCTGATTCCGCTGTTCGTCGCGCTGACCTGGATGTTCCTGCTCTGACGAGCGCCGACCTCAGTGGGCGGCGACGGCGGCCGGCTTCGCCTCGGGCGCGGGCTCCCTCGCGGTGGGCGCTTCCGGCACCTTCATCCGCCGGAGGACGAGGAACGAGATCGCCGCCGCCGACAGGTCGAATACGATGGCGACTGCGAACACGCCGGCCCATCCGAGCCGCGGCATCGTGAACTTCGCCCCAAACGGAGTCCACGCGGCGGGGACCACGGTGAGGAAGATGCCATAGGCGACGATGAAGAGGCCTATGTAGAAGAGGGAGTCGTGCATCTTGCGGGTCAGGTTCAACCGCAGGACCGTAGGGGCGATGAAGTGCGCGAACACGGCCAATGCCCCGCCGATCGCAAGCAGGATGTCGGCGCGGAAATCGAATGCCTTGCCCGCCGCGAGCGCGCTGCCGATCGGCACCAGCACCGAGGCGGTGCCCTTGGCCGTGTAGAGGAACCCGTAGTTCTGCGTCGCGTGCTTGCGGCCGAAGAAGTCTCCGCAAATCGCAGGCATCAGCGAGTAGATCTCGCCCCAGCCGAAGAAGGTGAACGCGCTGAAGACCACGAACAGCTTCGGGTCGGACGCGAACTTGATGAGCAGGAAGATGGCGAGCGCTTCCAGCGTGAAGGCGATGGCCATCGTGCGCTCGCGGCCGATGTGATCCGAGATCCAGCCCCAGATCGGACGGCAGAGCCCGTTCAGCACCCGATCCGCCGAGAGGGCGAATTGCAGCGCCGGCATGGTGAGGAAGAGGAAGTGGACCGGGATCTTGTCGACCTTGAAGTCCACGGCCATCGGGTTGAGCTGCGCGGTCGCCATCAAGCCGCCGGTCGCGACCAGGGTCATGACCGCGTACATCACCCAGAATTGCGGCGTCGAGGCCATCTGCCATGAGGTGAACTCGACGGCGGTCTGGCGTTGCTTCACCGTCTCGCCCTTCGGCGAGGTCTTCCAGGTATGTGGCAGCCAGCCCGCCGGGGGCGCCTTCAGGAACATCGCCGCGATCACGACCACCGCGCCCTGGACCAGGCCCCAATTGATGAACGCGGTCCGGTAGCCAGCGCTCTGGATCAGGTTGGCGATCGGCGCCACCGTGAGCGCCGACCCTGCGCCGAAGCCCGCGGCGGTGAGCCCGGCCGCGAGACCGCGGTGGTCCGGGAACCACTTCAGGGCGCTGCCGATTGCCGTCCCGTACACGACGCCGGCTCCGATGCCTGCCACGGCGTACGTGAGGTAGAGCTGCGTCAGTGTCTGCGCGTTTCCCGCTCCGACCCATCCGATCCCCGCGAGGATGCCGCCCGCGATGACGAGGAGGCGTGGACCGAACTTGTCGACCAGCCATCCCTCGAATGGAACGAGCCAGGTTTCGAGCAGCACGAACACGGTGAACGTGACCTGCACCGCCGCCTGCTCCGCGTGGAGCGCCTTCTGCAGCGGGGGCACGAACAGGGTCCAGCCGTACTGGAAGTTCGCCACCGCCACCATGCTGAGGACGCTGAAGAACAGGATCAGCCAGCGGTTGGAGAGCAGGCTGTCGCCGGTCGCCCGGCCGGGCTCTGACGTCTGCGCCATGGCTGCTACCCCCATCTATGGAATCGGTCGTCTATGCCGGCGGCCGGTCCTCCTCGAGTTGTTTGCGGAATGGAATCACCCCGGGGACGAGCCAGTGATTCCACATCTCATCCACCTTCGACTGGAAGTACGCGATGTCATCTTCGGTGAAGTGCGCGAACCGGCCCTGCCGGTTGAGGTAATCGCGCACCGGAACCCGCTTGAGGCGCCCGTCGGCGATGTCGCGGGTCTTCCCGACCAGGCGCAGGACGCCCTTCTCCACTTCATAGAGCGGCCACACGCCGGTGAGCACCGCCAGCTCGCCCAGTTCGTGCGACTGCATCGGGTCGTAGTCCCAGCCCTTCGGGCAGGGGTCGAGCGAATGGATGAACGTCGGCCCACCGATGGACAGCGCCTTGCGCACCGAGTTCATCGCCAGCACGGGATAGGACATGTCGACGGTGGCGACGTAGCGGCACTCGGGGTGCCCCGCGGCCATCATGCCCGCCATGTTCTTCTTCCAGCGGTGATGCATGATGCGCTTCTTGCTTCCCGGCGGGCTGAACGTCGTATGCGCGCCCCAGGGAGTGGAACCGCTGAGCTGGATGTCCGTGTTGGCGTACGACTCGTTGTCGTACATGAGGATCAGGCAGTTGTAATCCGGGTGCGTGAGCGTTGCGGAGATGGCGGAGATGCCCATGTCCGCGCCGCCGCCGTCGCCGCAGAAGGCGATGACGTTGATGGGCTCGTCCTTCATCTTGCCCTTGCGCATGAGCGCCTTCAGCGCCGCGGCCGTTCCCAGCGCCGCGGAGCCCGACGAACCGAGCTGCGTGTGCATCCACGGCACCACCCACGCGGTGCTGTAGTAGGTGGTATTGGCGACGTACATGCAGCCGGTGCTGCCGAGCACGATGGTGCGCGGGCCGGCCGCTTTCACCATCATCTTCATCACCAGCGCCGATTCGCATCCCTGACAGGTGCGGTGGCCGGAGGTGAAGTACTCCTGGACCGGCAGCTTCTTCACGCCCTTGAAGGCGTCGAGGTGCTGGGTGGGGCGGAGGTTGACGAGGTCCGCAAGCTCGCGCTCATTGATGGCCATGGTTTTCTCCCGTTACTCCCGCAGGCCGATCCACTGCGTCAAAGGCTGCGGCTTGCCGGCCGCGGCGGCATACACTTTGTCGGTCATGTTCTTCACGTCGGGGAGCGTCACCTCGCGGCCGCCGAGGCCGCAGATGAACGCGAGCAGCGGCGGCCGGTTCGCCACCGGATAGAGCGCGGCGCGCACTTCCGTCGCCAGCACGCCGCTGGAGTGCGGAGCGCCGAGCGAGAAGTCGCGATCGATGATTCCCACCGCCTTGAACCGCGACAGCGACTTCGCCAGCTCTTCGGCGGCGAAGGGTCGGAACCAGCGGACGCGGACGAAGCCGACCTTCTTGCCTTCCTTTCTCATCTCGCGGATGGCGACGCGCACCGGGTTCGACAAGGTGCCCATCCCGACGATCACCACGTCGGCGTCGTCGGTCATGTACTCCTCGAAGAACGGGTTGCCGTAGTCGCGCCCGAAGATCTTCGCGAACTGCC
>Ga0209805_1001383_pt1 | contig 14757 bp, 9 predicted proteins | sample GraSoiAngelo_148_FD_185905 | JGI IMG/M metagenome (GOLD analysis project Ga0209805, IMG submission 185905) | Grasslands soil microbial communities from the Angelo Coastal Reserve, California, USA - 14_1009_09_20cm (SPAdes) (version 2) | ecosystem: Environmental > Terrestrial > Soil > Grasslands ... | reverse complement strand
CTCCGTGCGTCCCACCGTCAGCGAATCAATATTGAAGGCGCGGCGGCGAAATAGAGAGGCCACACGGGTCAGCACGCCCGGCTTGTTTTCGACGTATACAACGAATGTGTTCAGCATTATGTTTTACTCGTCAGCAGCAGTTTCTACGATTGAGCTGGGCCGTCGGATCATTTCGTGCAAAGACGCTCCGGCTGCAACCATCGGATAAACCGTGTCTTCCTGCTCGACCTGGAAATTAATCAAAACCGGGCCCTCGTGCCGGCGCGCCGATTGGACCGCGGGCACGACCTCGGAACGTTGCTTCACGTTCATGCTCCGGATGCCGTAAGCCTCCGCCAGTTTGGCGAAATCCGGATTCAGCAGCGGTGTCGCCTGGTAATTGCGCTCGTAGAAGAATTCCTGCCACTGGCGCACCATACCCAGGTAACCGTTGTTGATGATGGCGATGTGGACTTTCAGGTTTTCCTGAACGATGGTGGCCATCTCCGACATCGTCATCTGAAAACCGCCGTCGCCGACTATGGCCCACACTTCGGCTGCGGGACGCGCGACCTTGGCTCCGATTGCCGCCGGCAAGGCAAATCCCATCGTGCCCAAGCCTCCGGAGGTGATCAGGGAGCGCGGCTGCTCATGTTTGTAGTACTGCGCTTCCCACATCTGGTGCTGGCCGACATCGGTGACGACCACAGTGTTGCCATCGCGGGTCTCGCGCCACAGGTCATTAATGACGTGAGCGGCGTAGAGGTGCCCGCTGTCGGGCAGGTTCTGGATGTCGCGCACCGCGGAATCGCCTTTTAGGCGGTCGATGTAGTCCAGCCATTCGCCGCGGTCGACGGTTTCAACCTTGGGCAGGAGTTCATGCAGGACTTCGCGCAGATCCCCCACCAGCGCCACATCCACCTTGACGTTCTTATTGATCTCGGCAGGATCGATTTCGACGTGGATCTTCTTGGCGTTGGAGGCGTAGGTTTTGAGGTTGCCGGTCACGCGATCGTCGAAGCGCATGCCAAGCGCGATTAACAGGTCAGCGTCCTGGATGGTGTGATTCACCCAGGCTTCGCCGTGCATGCCCATCATGCCCAGATTCAATGGATGAGAGGCGGGAAACGCTCCCAGACCCAGCAGAGTGAGCGCAACTGGAATCCCGGCGCGCTCCGCCAGATCGCGGACTTCCCGCTCCGCGCCGGAGACGAGAATGCCGTGACCAGCAAGGATTACGGGCCGTTTGGAGTTGCGAATGAGTTCCCATGCCTGGGCGTACTCCTCGGGCGCGGGCGAGAGGTCAGGGCGATAGCCGGGCAACTGCGGCTTGGCCGCGTCCCAATCAAATTCACAGCAAGACTGCTGAGCATCCTTGGTGATGTCTATTAGGACCGGACCTGGTCGGCCCGAACGGGCCACGTAAAAGGCTTCGCGCACCGTGCGAGCCACTTCGTCGGCATGCGTTACCAGGTAGTTGTGCTTGGTGATGGGTAGAGTGACACCCGTGATGTCAGTTTCCTGGAAAGCGTCGGAGCCGATCAGCTTGCTGCCCACCTGGCCGGTGATGCAGACGATCGGCGAGGAATCCATCATGGCTGTGGCAATGCCGGTCACCATGTTTGTGGCGCCGGGACCTGAAGTGGCTACCGCTATTCCTACACCGCCAGTCGCGCGGGCGTAGCCGTCAGCCATGTGCGTGGCGCCCTGCTCATGGCGCACCAATACGTGATGAATGCTGCTGTGCTTCAGTGCATCGTAGGCGGGCAGAATTGCGCCGCCGGGATAGCCGAAGACGTGCTTTACGCCCTCGCGCTCCAGGCATTCCCAGAGAATTTGTGCTCCGGTCTTCTTCATGTTTCTTGCTTCCTAATTTTAGTGCCAGGTTGAATTCAGACGCCCCACAGATAGTCATCCTGCTCCTGCTCAGCCGGGAATAACCTGGGTTGCTCATTTTTCATTTCATTTGCCAACTGCGCAACGGGTGCGCGATCGAAAACCCGGCCGTCCACGATGCTCGCGCTCGGCGCACTCTCTGATTGGGCTGCAGCTGCCGACTTATAGAAGGATTGCTTGCGCCGCTTGCGAATCAACCCCAGTACATGATGGTCCTCGACCGTTTTGATCGTGTCGGCCAGCACGATGAAGTCGCGGTAAATCTCGTCCAGTTCGCGAAGGCTGAACTGGAAACCCAGCTGCTCGCAGCGCAAACCGAGCGCATGCCGCCCGGAGTGCTTACCCAAGACCAGGCGCGCGCTGGGAACCCCCACCGACTGCGGTGTCATGATCTCATAAGTCAGGGGGTTCTTGATCATCCCATCCTGATGAATGCCCGCTTCATGGGCAAAAGCGTTGCGGCCAATGATGGCTTTGTTCGGCTGTACAGCCACGCCGGTAATTTCGCTTAACAATTGGCTGGACGGAAACAGTTGCTCAGACCTGATAGCGGTTTGGTATGGATACCGGTCAGGACGGACACGGGTCGCCATTACGACTTCTTCTAACGAGGCGTTCCCGGCGCGTTCGCCAATGCCGTTGATCGTGCATTCCACCTGCCGGGCGCCCGCTGCCACCGCGGCTAGCGAGTTGGCCACCGCCAATCCCAGATCGTTGTGGCAATGGACGGAGATGATTACGCGCTCGATGCCGCGTACTCGCTGGCGTATGGTCCGGATCAGTTCGGCATATTCGGACGGTACGGTGTAGCCCACCGTGTCGGGAAGGTTGACCGTGGTGGCCCCCGCTTCGACAACAGTTTCAAGCACCTGGCAGAGGAAATCAGCATCGGAGCGAGTCGCATCCTCTGGGGAGAATTCCACATCTTGGCAGAGCGACTTCGCTTGCTTGACCGCATCGCCGGCCTGTTCCAGACATTGCTGCCGAGAAATTCTTAGCTTGTGATGAAGGTGAATGTCAGATGTGGCGAGGAAACTATGAATGCGAGGGTGGGCGGCTCCTTGCAGGGCCTGCCAGGCGCGCTCTATGTCTTGGCGACAACAACGCGCCAGGGCGGCGATTGTAGGTCGGCGAATCTCGCGGGCTACCGCCTGCACGGCCAGAAAGTCGCCTTCAGAGGCGATGGGAAAGCCCGCCTCGATCACGTCCACGCCCAACTGATCGAGCTGGCGCGCCATGCGCAGCTTCTCGTCCTTATTCATGCTGTAACCGGGGGCTTGTTCCCCGTCGCGCAGCGTGGTGTCGAATATCTGGATCCGCTCTCGTTTCGACAAGTCTGTCCTCCCGGCCCAATCAGGGCCAATTTTCGATCTAATAACAAAAGGGCCATCATCGTTTGGTGGATGATGGCCCTTTCAGAAACTTGATTTTGGCTACCTCATCCGCCGGATCCTCTGGGTGCAAGCACCAGGCCAAGAATGGCCACGCTAAGGAGGAGCTCCAGCGCAGGTAAGCCTAGCCCGCCGATAATTCGATTCGAATTAGTCAGAATGGCCATCGCCTACCTGTCACAGACCTCATTTACTAGCCTATGTACTCTAGACAAGCGGACAGGGGCGCGTCAATCGTCAGAGCGCCGGGTTAGAAGCAAATAACGGTATTGGAGTATCAGTTTTTTCGATAGAGCTTGGAAGCGGGCAGACGCTTCAATAAGGCCTCCCCGGCAGGCTGGCGCAGCGCCTTGGGCCCTGCATAACTCATCTCTTACGAAGGAACCAGCCAAAGGAACCAGCCTTAGCCGCTGAGATGCCAGCGACATTTGGACCCTGTATTCCCAGGGGCTAAAGCCTGTTCCAACTGATGGTTTTCCGAATTCAGGGCGGAGGGTCCTGCGCCATCCTTCTTGAGTGGAGGGGTGCGCTCACCTGAACACTGGCTTGAGCATTGGAGCCTCACGTTCCGGCTGGCGCGATAGACTGGAACGGCTAGGCGGGATTCGAGGTGACGGGGCGTTGAGCAAAGGCGACCACAGGAGGATCAATTGGCTGGATGTGGTCTGGCTTCTCTTTCTGGGTGGCCTGGCCGTCCTGCCGCCGCTTTGGAACATTCGCAAAGAACTGACGCTGCTTGCCATCGGCATCGTGCAAGTGGTTGAGGGCAGATTGGTTGAGCGGTTCCCGCGATGGGGACGCTCCTACGCCGTTCTGCTCAAGCTGATTTTCTCCACACTGCTGATTGCCAGCACCGGCGGGCCCGGCATCAACAGCAGCTACTATCCTATTTATTACCTGCCGGTAGTCACGGCAGCCGTCTATTTCGGCCTGCGCATGACCCTCTTGTGGACGCTTCTGGCTTCCGGGCTGTACTGTTCCTTCCTTTATCCTGCACTTCAGGAATATGAACTGACCGCCGATGCCATCACCGAACTCGTCCTACGCGTTCTGTTCTTTTTTGTAGCCGCGCTCGTCGTGAACCGATTTGCGGTCGAGAATCGGCGCCAGACCAAGCGTTATCAGCAACTGGCAGAACAGCTCGCGGAAACCAATCGCCAGTTACAAACCGCTCAGGCCGAGGCGCGACGATCGGAACGGCTGGCTGCGCTGGGGCAACTGTCGGCAGGATTGGCTCACGAGATTCGCAATCCCCTGGGCGTGATCCGGGGTTCGGCGGAAATGCTGAATCGGAAGCTGGAAGCGTCCAATCCGCTCGCCAGCGAACTGGCCGGCTACATTTCCGGCGAGGTCGACCGGGTCAGCGTGATGGTTGGCCGCTTCCTTGATTTTGCCCGGCCGTTGCACCCCGAAACCAGCCCCCGGCCAGTAACCGACCTGCTCGACCGCGCGCTGAAGTCGGTGGCGGAGCAGTGGCACGGCGGGAAAATTGAAGTGGCGCGTGAGTACCAGAATGACTTGCCGCTCGCGCCGCTCGATGAAAATCTCTGTGAACAGGCGTTTGTGAACCTGATCCAGAATGCCTATGAAGCCATGGGGAACGAAGGTGGGATGCTTCGCGTGCAGGTTTCCAAGGTCATCCGGAATGATCGCCCGGGAATAGAGATCCGGCTGGAGGATACCGGGCCTGGCGTATCGGCCGACCTTCGCGAACAGATCTTCAATCCGTTTGTCACCACCAAGAAAACCGGGACCGGACTCGGGCTCTCGATTGTCTCGAAAATTCTGGACGAGCACCACGGCTCGATCCGCGTTGAGAGCGCGCCGAATCAAGGCGCGTGTTTCGTGGTCTTTTTTCCCGCGGAAGAGCAGGCGGTAGGGAAGGAAGGGGCGCTGGCCTCGGGATGACAGCCAAAGGCAACATTTTGATTGTCGAGGATGAGGCCAAGATGCGGCGCATCCTGGAGCTCAGCCTCGGCGAAGATGGTTTCACAATGCTCTCCGCCGAAGACGCTGAGTCAGGTTTGAAGTTGTTGCAGAACGGGTCCGTGGACCTGGTGGTCACCGACTTGAAGCTTCCCGGCATGAACGGGCTGGAATTTCTACAGGCTGTTAAGCGATTCAATGCCGCGCTGCCTGTGGTGGTGATGACTGCGTTTGGCACCGTCGAAACCGCCGTCGAAGCAATGAAGGCGGGCGCCAGCGACTACGTACTGAAACCCTTCTCGCTCGACGAAATGCGGATGGTCATCCACAAGGAGCTGGATGTTCGCCGTCTGCGCGAAGAGAATCGATCGCTTCGGGAAGCGCTGCAGCAGCGCTATCAGCACCCAAACCTCGTGGCGCGCAGCCCGAAGATGCAGAAAGTGCTGGCCACCGTGGAACGAGTGGCGGCCACGAATTCCACCGTGCTGCTCGGCGGAGAAAGCGGCGTCGGAAAGGACCTGATCGCCCGCGCCATTCACGAAACCTCGCGGCGCGCATCCGGACCGTTCATCAAGATCAACAGCACGGCCATTCCAGAGAACCTGCTGGAGAGCGAACTGTTCGGCTACGAGAAAGGAGCGTTCACGGGCGCCACGACCAGTAAGCCCGGAAAATTCGAGCTCGCTGACAAGGGAACTTTGTTTCTTGACGAGATCGGCGACGTGCCTCCCGCCACCCAGGTAAAACTTCTCCGCGTCTTGCAGGAACGCGAGTTTGAGCGCTTGGGCGGCACGCGAACCTTGAAAGTGGATGTGCGCCTGATCGCGGCAACCAACCGCGATTTGCGCGAGGCACTCGAGCAGGGCACTTTTCGCGAAGACCTCTACTACCGGCTGAATGTCGTGCCTGTCGATATCCCGCCCCTCCGTGAACACAAAGAAGATATTCCGGAACTGGTGAACCTCTTCCTGGCTCGCTCCTCGGGCGAATCCGCCAAGGAAATCACCACTGTGAGTCCGGAGGCGATGAGAATGCTGATGGACTATTACTGGCCGGGGAATGTCCGCGAGCTTCAGAACATTGTTGAGCGCGCCTTCGCCTTGGCCAAGGGGCCTGTGCTAGGGGCGTCCGACATTCACTTTGATCCTCCTCGCGCGCGGCCTCAGAATGCCGGCACCTCTCTTCTGCCCGAAGGCATGACGCTCGAGCAGTGGGAAGACGAGATGATCCGCGAGGCTGTGCGCAGAGCCAATGGCAACAAAAGCCAGGCCGCGCGGATGCTGGGTCTGTCGCGGAACGCGTTGCGTTATCGGCTCTCGAAAATGGGAATTGCCGACGAAGGAGAGGGGACATAATACGTTGTGGGTGCGGTCGGCGACCCGCGCCGGGCGGGTGAAAGGACCCGTCTCCACCGGATTCACGCGGGTGGCCGAAATCCACCACCTTGGCCGAAGGCGGCCACCAATTCGCCAGAATTCCTGAATCCGCCCCGATCGCCATCCCCGTAAGCCACTGAACAGCAATAGGTTACGACCGGCAGCCAGCGCCATCGTCTGGCACAGCACCTGCATCTCGAACAGCGCGCGACACCCGTTTGCGAGCGGTGTTCACGCCGTGAGGTGGGCCATGAAAACGAGACTGCTGGCTGCATTCTCGATTCTGTTGATGACACTGTTCAGCGCGTCATATTCCAGTGCGCAGGTCGACCTCTCGCCAGGTATCGGACGCGTCAGCCTGATTCACGGCGACGTTTCGACGCAGCGCGGCGACTCCGGAGAATGGGCAGCCGCGGCGCTGAATCAGCCCCTGGTCAGCGGCGACAAGGTTTCTACGGGAGAACGCTCCCGCGCCGAGGTGCAACTCGACTACGGCAACATTCTCCGCCTGAGTGACCATTCGCAGGCAACCATCGCAACCCTTGAGCGAAGCCATATCCAGATTCAACTGGGACAGGGGCTCGCCAATTACAACGTCCTCAAAGGCACGGAAGCGGATGTTGAGATTAATACTCCGAATGTAGCCATCCGTCCGGCGCTGAACGAAGGCGTTTATCGCATCGAAGTGAACTCCAACGGTGAGACCCAGTTGATCGTTCGCAAGGGTGAGGCGGAGATTTCTACGCCTCAGGGCAGCACTCGAGTCGAAAAAGGTGAAGCGGTCACCGTGCGCGGCACGGGAGATGACACGCAGTACAAGGTCGCCGGCGCGCCTTCCCAGGACAGTTGGGACTCCTGGAACAGCGATCGCAACGGATTAATCCGCAACGCGCAAGCCTGGAGCCACACCAACCGTTACTACGTGGGCTCGGAGGATCTGGATGCCTATGGACATTGGATTAACGTACCCGACTATGGTCCGGTGTGGGCTCCGGTGGTCGGAATCGATTGGGCGCCCTATCGCGTAGGCCGTTGGGTATGGGAACCATACTGGGGTTGGACTTGGGTATCTTCCGAACCTTGGGGCTGGGCTCCTTACCACTATGGCCGCTGGTTTATGTATGGCGCATCGTGGGTGTGGTGGCCGGGGCCGGTTTTCGGCTATCCGCACTATCGGCCGCTGTGGGCGCCAGCGTACGTATCTTTCTTCGGATTCGGCGGCGGTGGCTGGGGAGCTTCCTTTGGCTTTGGCTCAGTGGGATGGCTGCCGATTGGGCCGTGTGATCGGTTCTTCCCCTGGTACGGCCGTTACAGATCACGTTTTAACGTCGTCAACGTCACCAACATTACTAACATTACTAACATTTATAACTATAGGGGCGGCCATCGCTTCGATGGCATCGGGCCGCTTCACGGTGGGAACCGCTATTCCAACCTGCGCCTGGCTGCAACCAACGAACGTTTCCAGCACGCGATCTCGACTGTTCCCTCGGAGCATTTTGGAACTGGACGTTTCACGCCCCTGCCGATGAAGGGTGGAATGTTCCGCCAAGGCCGCATGATGACCGGCAACCTGCCTATCGTTCCCACGCGAGAGACGCTGTCGGCTTCGAACCGCGGTGCGAATCCTTCAACGCTACATGGCGGACAGGAGCGCTTCTTCATGAAGTCTCGTCCGAACGCACCGCAGTCTTTCGACCGCCAGGCGGCGCAAGTCGAGCAGTCGATCCAGCGCTCAGGCCGCTTTCGAGCGATGCGGTCAGGATCAGGGTCCGCGCAAGCAAACGTGGCAAGGCCGATGCAGGGTAGGATGGATCAAGGCGGGGCAATCAGGAATCCCGGGAATTCTGGTAAAGCGATGAATTCGGGTTCCTCAGAAGGCTGGCGCCGTTTTGGCACAGATATCGCACAGAACCGGAGACCGGATGCTCAGGAGCAAGGCTCGTCCCGGGCGAGACCGTCTCCTTCTTCGCGTTCGCAAAACGGGAACCCACAGCGCGCAAGACCGGGCGCCTCCGATCAATCCGGTTGGCGCCGTTTCTCCGACTCAAACAGCGGGCGCATGGTACATCGTCCCCCTGTCTCAGAGCAGCCGCGTGAAGAGCGGGCGCCTCGTCCACCGAGCGCAAACGGGTCCTCGTCGGGTTACGACAATTCGATGAATCGTAGTTCTCGAGCCGCAGAACCTTCCCGGAACGATGGCTGGCGCCGGTTTCCGGCGGCGGGCGCTTCAGAATCTCCCAATCGAGGCGGGCCAGGCAATGACTCCTGGAATCGCTTCCCTTCGCGACGCGAAGCACCCAGCAACGAAGGCCGGCCATCTGTGTATCGCGATTCCAATCGGGGTTACCGGCCTCCGCTGGACCTGAGGCGGCCCATTGTGACACCGCGTCAATCTCCTCGATCAGCAGGTCCCTATTCAGGTTCCAGCGGTAGGGGCGGCGGGTACCAGCCTGGACCGAGAGGCGGAGGGCGTGGCAGTTCGGGCGGTGGCGGCGGACAGTCTCATCAATCCTCAGGCAATAGGCACAGGTGACATTCTGCCGAGATGCGGTCTAACGCAGACCTAAACCAGCACGCTGAGCGGGGCAAGCCCCGTCTCTAACCCTAACCTTAGTTCGTGTGAGTAGGAACGCGGCTCGCCGCGGCTCCAAAGCTGACTCTGGCCGAGCCTGGGTCGAACCGGAGCGGAAAGAACTGTCGGTCCATCTTTCGTCCCCGGCGAATCGCCGTCACGGCTTGGAGCAGCGGCTTGTCTGAATTCGACTTCACGCCCTCCCGCAAAACCTTGACGACTGTGGCGCGACGTGGCCTGGTGCCATGCCACCAGTCCACCATGCGTGCGGGCTTCGCGAAGAACTGGTTGTGCCAGAAGCGAACCGGGCCGCCGAGCAACTGAGACGCCGGCACCAGGAATGCAGGATTCCACCGCAAGGCGGGCAGGACACGCCACGCACCCAGCGCATGGAAGCCAATCCGGTCTGGGTCCGTGGATTCGTTCGAGTGATACTGCTGGAACAGGTGGCACCCAGGATGTCCCGGATCCATCAACTGGTCCAGTTCTCCGCGCAGGATTTCTACCTGTTCAGCGGAGAGGATTTGGAATCTCCTTCAAGTAGCCCTTCTCGCGATAGAACCCTATCGGCTCGTCAGTTAACGATGACCGTCCCAGCCAGTCGTAGTTGGCTGGGCAAAGAGGCTGCTGAGCGGGTAGTGGTAACCCGAGGAGTCTTCAGCCATGCCCGGCTCGCGAACGGCACCCCTATGCGGCAATCCTGAGAAATGAAAAATCGAAGGAGAGGGAATGGCTTCTCGGCCAAATCCCTTGGTGAAAGCATGACCCAGGACCTCACGATTGTTTTACAGAGCGTTTACAACGCGCTTACAGAAAGTTTACAGAGGGCTAGGCAATAACAAACCAATCTTGTCTGTCAGGGCAATCTTGTTCCGAATTCGTAACAAGAAAGAAATTTTTGAGCGAGAACCTTGGTGACTGGGAAACAATAATAAGTTGGGGTGTTTTCAATAATTTGGGGTCCTTTCGGGGTCAGGTGAAATCGGCGCGCTATGCCCGCGCTCCGACTACCGTGTAAAAACGGACAGATCACAGGTCTACCTTGAATGTGACAAGGAAGATTTTACCGCCCCTTCCGTGCCCTGATTGAGTCGGCGCCAGTCGCAATGAAGATCGCCAACGAAAATCGCGGAATTCTTGTCGTCGACTCTCATACGGAGAACCTGTTCGGATACGCCCCTGAGGTGATCCTCCGGGCAGTCGCGGGTCCGAATGGACCCAGATCCAAGCGAGACTAGTTGGCTCACAGCGCGGCCGGGTACCCGAAGTTTTCATGAACGAACCGAGCGCGAACCAGAAGGGGAGAGTACGGATTCTGCTGCTTGAAGCCAATCGAGCCGACGCAGAGCTGTGTATTCACAAACTGACGAGCGCGGGACTCGCGACCGAAGTGGATGTCGTTAACAGTTCAGAGCAGTTCATCGAAAAGGCGCTCGCCAATCCCTACGACATCGTCCTGAGCGATTACCGGCTACCGAGTTGGAGTGGAATGGAAGCGTTACGTTGGTTGCGGTCCTCGGGTCGCGACATCCCACTGGTTCTGGTTAGCGGCACACTGGGTGACGAACTTGCGGTTGAATGCATCAAGGAGGGCGCCAATGATTACGTCCTCAAAGACAGCCTGGATCGTCTCCCGGTCGCCGTTCGCAGAGCTTTGGAAGAGGGAAGGTTGCGCCAGGAGCGCGACCGGGCCGAGCAGGAGCTTCGCAAATCTGAAGAGCAATATCGGCTGCTTTTCTACTCCAACCCCCACCCGATGTGGGTTTTCGATTCAGAAACGCTACGCTTTCTCGCAGTCAACCACGCCGCCATTCGACATTACGGCTATTCTCTGCGGGAATTCCTTTCCATGACCGTCAAGGACATACGTCCGGCGGAAGAATTGGAACGCTTTGTGAAGAGCGTAGATCGGCGGGTGGACCCGGGTGAGACTTACAACGCCTTGTGGAAACACCGTAAGAGGGATAGCACGGTTATTGATGTAGAAATCAGTTCTGAGCCGATTGTGTTTGGCAGCGTGAATGCGCAGCTCGTACTGGCCCGCGATGTCACCGCACAGCGGCGGGCCGACGCGGAACTTCGGGACAGTAAAGAACAACTGCAGTTGCTTCTCGACTCCACCCCAGAGGGTATTTTCGGAATTGACCTGCAGGGCAAGTACAGTTTTTCAAACGCCGCGTCCCTTCGGATCCTGGGGTACGACTCCGCAGACGCGTTACAAGGGAAGAATGTGCACGCTCTGGTGCACCACACCAAGGCAGATGGAAGTCCTTACCCGGAAGAAGAATGCCCCGTTTTAAGAAGTATGCGCCAAGGTGTGCCCTTTCAGCTCGCCGATGAGGTTTTCTGGCGGCCGGATGGTACCTGTTTTCCCGTGGAGTATTGGTCCTACCCGCTGCTGCATGAAGGACAAGTAGTCGGTGGCGTGGTTACATTTTTTGACATCAGCCGGCGAAAGCAGACGGAGGAATTGCGGCGACGGTCGGAAGAGCAATATCGCTCCATCATCGACGGGGCGCCCTACGGCATCTTCCGCGTTGACAAGGAGGGACGAGTCATCATGGCGAATCCCGCTTTCGTCGCCATGCTCGGTTACGAGAACCGGGAACGCGTGGTGGGACGAAATGCGGTAACGGACATTTTTCTGGACTCCGCAGAATACAACCACGCCATTTCGGGATTTGAACTGGCCGGCACGAGCACCCGCTATGAAACGAAGTGGAAGCGCAACGATGAAACTGCGATTACAGTGCGACTAGCAGGACGGCAATTCATGGACGAGCGCGGACAGCCTGCCGGATTTGAGGTCTTCGTCGAAGACACTACCGAAGGGTGGCTGCTGCAGAAGCAATTTGAGCATGCTCAACGCATGGAGGCGGTCGGACGACTCGCCGGTGGGATAGCTCACGATTTCAACAATCTTCTAATGATTATCAGCAGCTATGCGCAGCTGCTAGAAGAGAGCCCCCATGATCCTGCGCGGGTGATGCAATATGCCGGGCAAGTACGAGACTCGGCCTCCAGGGCCGGCAGCGTGGTACGCCAACTGCTTGCTTTCAGCCGCGACCAGGTGATGGAACCAACCACGCTTGACTTGAATTACGTCGCGGCTGACCTGGGGAAAATGCTGCCACGCCTTCTGGGCGAGGATATCGAGCTGGTGACCACGCTGGGGACGAACCTGGGAAAAGTGCGGGCAGACCGCGGACAAATTGAGCAGGTAATCATGAACCTGGCCGTCAATGCCCGCGACGCCATGCCCAAGGGCGGCCATTTAACCGTTGAAACCAAGAATGTCGAGTTGGACACCCGGTCCTCTCCCGGACACCTCGGCGATGTCCCTCCCGGAAACTACGTGATGCTGGCAGTGAGCGACACGGGAATTGGCATGGATGCCGAGACCCAGGCGAATATCTTCGAGCCGTTCTTCACCACCAAGGAGTCTGGCAAGGGCACCGGCCTGGGCTTGGCAACCGTCTACCGCATTGTGAAGCAAAGCCGCGGATTTATCTGGGTCGACAGCGAGTTGAATAAGGGGAGCACCTTCAAAATCTACTTGCCTCGGATTGATGTCCCCAAGGCTGCCGAACCGGTTTCCCGGAGTGCCCAAATCGCCCCTGGCGGCACCGAGACCATTCTTTTGGTGGAAGACGAGCTAGCCCTTCGCGTTGTGAGCCGCGTATACCTGGAATCGAAAGGATACGCCATCCTGGAGGCCGGCAACGCAACCGAGGCGCTGAAGGTCTGCAAGAACTACCAGCGTGAGATTGATGTGCTAATCACCGACATGGTGATGCCTGGGATGGGAGGAATCGAGCTGGCCAAGGCGGCACTGGAAGTGCGGCCGCAGCTCTCCATCATTCTTGTCTCGGGATACGCCGATCGCACGCCGACGGATGATGCGACCGCCATTGGAGCAAGCTTTCTGCAGAAACCGTTTTTGTCATCAACAACAATCTACACACCTCGAACCCGAATTGAGGAGCCTCGGTATCGAGGTGTGTAGATTGTTGTTGATGACAAAAACTTGACAGAGTATTCGGCCGCGACAGCTACCGAGCGAGGAAGCAGTGGCTAGAAACAAGATTCTGGTTGTCGACGATGATGCAGAATTTCGTTCCCTAATCTGCAATTATCTCGGCGGTAAAGGCTACGAGGTCGAGACCGCAGGGACCTGTGCCGAAGGGGAACGGGCGTGGCGGACCGCAGAGCCCGATGCGGTCGTGCTCGATTACGAGCTGCCTGACGGCAATGCCATGGAACTGCTGCCACGCCTCAAGAGCATCGATCCCACCGTCCCTATCATCATTCTTACCGGCCACGGCTCCATTGACCTGGCGGTGGACGCGGTCAAACTAGGCGCCGAACACTTTCTTACCAAGCCGGCAAATCTCTCCGCCCTTGTCCTGCTCATCCAGAGAAGCATGGAGAACCAGCGCAACCAACAGAAACAGGCGGCGGAGAAGGTGCGTTACTCGCGCGGGACTATGAATCCCTTCCTCGGCAACAGCGCCACGATCCTCAAACTGGCTGAACTGGCGGCCCGGATCGCTGCCGCTGACAGTCCCGTGCTCATTCAAGGTGAAACCGGCACTGGCAAGGGAGTATTGGCGCGGTGGATGCACGACAACGGACGGCGTTCGGCCGAGCCTTTTGTGGACTTGAATTGTGGCGGGCTCTCCCGCGACCTCCTGGAAACCGAGTTGTTCGGGCACGAGAGGGGAGCTTTTACGGGAGCCGTCCAGAGCAAGAGCGGACTCCTGGAAATCGCGCACAAGGGCACGGTTTTCCTGGATGAAATTGGAGACGTGGACCTGAACGTCCAGCCCAAGCTGCTCAAGGTGCTTGAGGACAAAGTGTTTCGAAGGTTGGGTGATGTTCGCGACCGGAGGGTGGATATTCGTCTGATCGCGGCGACTCACCAGGATTTGGCAAGACTCGTGAAGCAGAAATCCTTTCGTGCTGACTTATATTTTCGGATCAGCACCATTCCTTTGACCACCCCGCCGCTGCGCGAACGGGTGGAAGATATTCCAGTTCTCACCGAGGACACTCTCGATCGCTTGGCGGTCGATTTGGGTACCGGGCGAGTTGAAATAACCACCGATGCAATACGCAGCTTGCAGTCGTACCAATGGCCAGGAAACATACGGGAGCTGCGCAACGTTCTTGAGCGCGCTGTTCTTCTCAGCGGAAGCCGTGTTCTAAACGAAAAGGACCTGCACTTCGAGCTGCCGGAAATGGAGCGGTTTGGCGAAAGCGAAGGGGTGAGAACCTTAGAGGAAATGGAGAAGCACTACATCGAAGAGGTGCTTCTGCTGGAGGGGGGCCGGGTGGAAGCTGCCGCCAAGAGGCTTGGTATTCCCCGGAGTTCGCTTTATCACAAGATCAAGCAGTACGGAATCGCCCGGCCAGGACTGAATACGTTTTAGCACTCAGCCGGCAACGCCTCAACTCACCACGCGGTGTTTTCCTGCGCGCCGGCAGTCTGAAGTTCAGAGAAATTCCAAGCCATAGACGCCGGCACATCCCAGAAATCCATTGCGCCCCCTTCGCGAGGCAAGCAAACCAAAATAACGTCGCTTCTTTCGGGATTTCATTTGGAAGACGAATT
>Ga0209805_1001382_pt1 | contig 14758 bp, 15 predicted proteins | sample GraSoiAngelo_148_FD_185905 | JGI IMG/M metagenome (GOLD analysis project Ga0209805, IMG submission 185905) | Grasslands soil microbial communities from the Angelo Coastal Reserve, California, USA - 14_1009_09_20cm (SPAdes) (version 2) | ecosystem: Environmental > Terrestrial > Soil > Grasslands ... | reverse complement strand
GGTCCCCGCCTTCATCCACATCTGGTTGACCTACTCGCGCGACGTGCAGGTCCCGCTGCTTCACCAGCAACGCCGCGTCACCTTCAACGAGTACGCCGAGCAGGATCTCTCGCCCGTGAAGTGGTGATCAAACCACGCTCAGGTGCGTGGCCAGCTTGTGCAGGCTGACGGCGTCCTCGTGGAGCAGCGCACAGCAGAGGTCGGCGCCCAGCGCCGCCGCCCGCGCCGCGGGAAGCTGGGCGACGAGAAGGCCGTCGGCGGCGTCGTACAGCTCGGTCGGGCCGCGCTGCAGCAGAAGCACTCCGCGCCGCAGGACTCCCGCCGCGGACGCGTCGCCGGCGCCATCGATCGACCATCGCTTGCGGCCGTCGAGGCGCATCGCCGCGCCGCCCGGCCCCACGGCGATCAGCGCGCCATCCTCGTCCGAAAGCAGGTGCCGCGCCCAACCGAGCTCGAAGCGGCCGCGGCGCTCGCCGTCCCCCAGCGAGAACGTCGAGACTGCGCCCCCTGCCAGGACCGCCACCGCGCCGTCGTGCACCGCCGCGTCGCTGGCATCCGGCGGGACTTCCCTCTCCCAGTCCGTCTTGCCCGTCTGCGGGTCGATGCAGGAGAGCGTCTCGCTCGAGACCGCCAGCGCGCGGGCCCCGCAGGCGAGCAAGGCCCGGGCGCGAAACCCGCGCTTCCAGAGAAGGCGGCCGTCTGCCGGGTCGAGTCCGGCCAGCGACCCGGAGGAGAGCGCGACCACGAGTACGCCGGACACGGGGAGCACGTGGTGCGGCGCGCCGCCGGGGAGCTTCGCGCGGAACTCCAGCGCACCCGAGTCGCCGACCAGCGCGAGCCCTTCGCCCGGCAAGGCCCGCAGCACGCCCGCGGAGAGTGGCCACAGCCGGGCCGGCTGCCTCGCTCCGCGCAGGCGGCGCTTCCAGCGCACTTCACCGCACAGCGCATCGAGCCTCACCAGGGCGTCTCCGTGCTCCGCATAGAAGAGCTCGGAGCCGCGGTTCACCGCTCCGGGCGCCGCGGGCGCGCGCCAGATCTCCTCGCCGGTGAGCAGGTCCAGGGCGGCGAGGTGCTCGCTGGATTCGACCACCAGCCGGCCCGGCTCGATCGGAACGGCGCGCACGGCGCCGGCAGCAGGCTTGCGCCAGATCTCGCGATAGACGAGGCGACGGATCCGGCCATGCGCGAGGGAAGCCCGCTTCTCGCGCGCCTCCTGGGGCGGCGGAGCGGCGACGGCAGCCGGCGTCCGGCGCAGATCTCCGCTCTCCAGATCGGTGCAGTGCGTGAGCAGCGCGCGCGCCCGCTCGCGCAGGTCCGCCGCCAGCTCGTCGCTGCCGTGCCGCAGGGTCTCGTCGGCGTACAGCTCGGACGCGCCCGCGGCGATCTTCGCCAGACGCAGCGGCGGAAGCTTCAGCGGCCGCTTCCAACCCTGCGCGCGCACCTCGTCCGCGGTCAGGTCCCAGCGCAGCTCGTGCGTGCCGAACATCAGGGTCAACGCCGGTTCGCCGCTCTCCCATGCCTCGATGAGCCGGCCGGCGTCCGCCAGCAGATTTCGCAGGAAGAGAAACACCGGCCCTTCCCAGGTGAGGCCCGGCGCGCCGCTGCGCAGCAGCGTGACGGAGCCTCGTCCGACGTGCGCGGCGAGCGGCGCGAAGGGGACCTCGGCTACGCTCCGCAGGCGCGCCATCGTCTCGGGCGGGAGCTGGATCGACAGCTTCTCCGGCTTGCGATGCACGTGGCTGAGCAACGTCTGTGGCTCCGCATCGCGCGGCGGCCGCGGCCTTGCCGGCCGATGCCGGCCCCGAGCGAGCACGGCGCATTCCGCTCCCAGCCGGCGCGCGAGCCGCGCTCCGGACAGCGCCGGGCTGATCGCGAGCAGGTCGAGGAGCAAGCCACGCGCGGCGTGCAGCGTCGCCGCCCTCATCTTCTGCCCGTCGACCAGCAGGCCGGAAGTGATCACCCGCGCCGGCGGGGCCAGCGTCACCAGCGTGAGCAGCAGATCGTGACCGCGCGCTTCCAGCACGAGTTCCGTCGGTCCCGGACCGATGGTGGCCTGCGCCGCCGGCTGGCCCTCGCCGATGCGGATCAGCGCCTGCGCCAGCTCGTCGACCGCTTGCAACACGCGCGCTTCGCCGACGCCAGCCGCGATGTCGACTCCGTCGACCTCGATGCCCAGCACGTCGAGGATGTCCGAGCCCGTGAAGCCCTTGGCGCGAGCGCCGCGCAGCGCGCGAAGCTCGCCCACATACGCGGGGTTGAGGCGCCACGATCGCCCGGGTCGGATACGGATCACTGCAAGGAGGCTAAGTTCGTTGACACCGCCAAGGCAACTCAATAGGCTGACTGGAATTTTCGGAGCGGCGGAAGGGTAGCCTCCACCTGGTCCCGACCGCACTCCCGCGGAGTGCCACATGACGTTCACCGAAGCGGCCGTGGAGGTCCTGCGGCGCGCTGGCAAGCCCCTCCATTTCAAGGAGATCGCCGACGCCGCCCTGCGGGAGAACCTTCTCTCGCACGTGGGGCAGGATCCGGAGATCACCATGGGCCAGCGCCTCGCCGCCATGGCCAGGCGCGAGGACGACCGCAAGGTCGTCGCGGTGATGCCGGAGGGGACCTTCGCGCTGCTCGAATGGGCAGTCCCGCAGGAGATGCAAGTGGAGGCGGTGGCGCCGCCCGTGCAGCCGGCGGAGACCGGCGAGCCGCTCTATCGGCCGCGCGAGCGCGAGCCCCGCGCGATCCATGCCCAGGCCAGGCGCAGGCTGGCGGAGCTGCAGGCCGAGCACGAGGAAGGCTACGAAGGGGTGGAGGCGGAGCGGCGCCGCCAGGATCAGGGCCGCAAGGGGCAGCGGCGCTTCCCCCCGCCGGCGGAGGTGGTCTTCGAGGCGCTCGCGCAGCGTCAGACCGGCGCGGTGCTGGCCGAGCTCGCGGCGGATCTGCTCCACCGGCAGCTCCTCTCCGACGCGTTGGTGCGCGACCTGCCGTCCCTGGTCGCCGCGCTTCTCGAGGACAACCGGCGGCGGACCGAGGCCGGCCGCAAGCCGGCCTTCATCGTCGACGGAGACCGGGTGACGCTGGTCGAGTTTCCTCCGCCCACCGCGCTCCTGGAAGAGGCGCGTGCACCGCAGGTGGTGGGCGCGCGGCCGCTCGGCGCCATCCAGCTGGGCACGGAGGTGCGGCGGGCAGTGATCCGCGCGCTCCGCCGCCGGGTGACGGAGCTGGATACCAGCGCCTTCGAGAACCTGTGCGCGGCGCTCCTCGACAGGATGGGAATGCGCGACGTGCGGGTGGCGAAGCGCAGCAAGGAAGGCCCGCTGTACCTGGCGCGTCAGCGGCGCGGCGTATCCGATCTGCGCGTGGCGGTGAAGCTGGTGCGCGGGGGCAGGGAAATCGGACGCGCGGACGTGCAGGAGCTCCGCAAGGACCTGGCCCACTACTCGGCGCAGATGGGCCTCGTGCTCGCCCCCGGAGAAGCGGGGCGCGACGCGCGCAGCGAGGCCAGCGCTGCCGGCCAGGCCCCGGTCGCGCTGTACACCGGCGAGGCGTTGCCGGAGGAGATGATCGCCTGCCGCGTCGGCGTCACCCTGCAGACGGTGGAGGTGCCCGATCTGGACGAGGCATTCTTCGCCGGCCTCCTGCGGCACCGGGAGGACCGCGGCGAAATCCGCGAGCGCAAGCGCGAAAGGGAAGAGCGCCCGGCCGCGGCGCAAGAGGAGGCGGCGCCCCCGCCGCCGGTCGCCGAGTCCACGGCCATCGCTTCTGCTGGCACGGGCGAACCCGAGGCGGCACCCGAGGCGGCACCCGAGGAGGTCCCTTCCGAGGCCCAGCCTGGGGCGGAAACCGCGGCCCCGGGCGTCGAGGGCGAGGAGCCACGCGAAGCACGCCGCCGGCGCGGTCGCGAGGAGCGGCCTCGCGCAACCAGCCCCGCCGAACAGGCCTGGGGTCAGCCTGCGGGGACCATGCGATTCGCGCCGCCCCCTGGGCCGACTGTGGTCTCCGCGACCACAACCGGGCGCGATGACTCGTCGGGCACGGAGCCAGCCGAAAGCAGCGAGGAGCCGGCCGAAGGCAGCGAGGAGCCGGCCCAGGCGCCGGAAACGCAGAAGCCGGACCCTTTTTGACCGCGGGGGCTCGCGCCCTTAGCATCGGGCCCAGGACAGCGCCGATGCATCCAGCGAAAAGCCTGGCCGCGCTCGCGATCGCCGCAACGGCGTGCAAGCCGTCGGCTTCCAACCGCGCGCTGGTGGTCGGCAGCATCAGCGTCAGCGAGGCGGGACTGGCGGGCAAGCCGGAGATCGGCGAGTCCTCCGAGGCGCTGCGCGAGCAAGTGCGCGCCGCCCTCGAGGCGAGCGGCCGATTCGCGGTGCGCGAAGGGGGTCCGCTGCGCATCCAGCTCGACATCGACCGGGCCCAGAGGACGCTCGCTCCGTCGGGCGTGTTCGACCCCTCGAAGCCGCTCCTCGAGCAGGAGGTCGCGGACGTCGCGGTCACCCTCGAGATGACCTCCACGGGCACGCAAGGCGACGTGGAGCGCCTGGTGGCCGAGGGAGCCGGGCGCAGGCCAACCAACGCCGACGACAGCCTGGATCCAGCCGCCCGCCACGCCGCCTTCAGCGCCGCGGCGGAAGCCGCGCTCCGCGACGCGGTCGCCGCGCTCGACGCGCAGATCGATGCACGGGGAAAGACGGACGACGCGCTGCTCAAGGACCTCACCGCGGACGATGCCCGGGTCCGCGATTACGCCATCCGGGTGCTCGCCGATCGGCGCAGCCCCGCGGCGGTGCCGCAGCTGATCGCGCGCCTGCAGGATCCGAATGCGGAGGTGGCGCGCCGGGCGACGGGAGCGCTGATCGCCATCGGCGACCGCCGGGCCGTGGCCCCGCTGATCGAGATGACCCGTCACCGGCACCCTGACGACGTCGGGCCCATCCTCTACGCCATCGCCAGCCTGGGCGGCGCCGAGGCGGAGGCGTTCTTGTTCACGCTCGAGAGCGGCGCGCCCGACGAGGAGACGCGCCGCGCGGCGAAGGGTGCGTACGAGGACCTCATCCGCCGGAAGAAGGAGGACGCCGCCCGCGTCTCGCAGCGCAGGCGGGTCCGCCCGTGAGAAGGGCCGCCGCTCTCGGACTGCTGCTCTTCGCCTGCAAAGCAGGGCCGCAGGCATCGCCCGCAGCCGGATCGGGCGAGGATGCCACCAGGTACTACCCGCTCGCCGTCGGCAACTCCTGGACGTACTCGTTCCGCGGTTCCGACCGGCGCGAGACCATCCAGATCGTCGGACGCGACGGTCCCTGGTTCATCGACGACCACCGCGGCCGCCTTCGCTACGAGCCGGACGGGGTGCGCGACGCCGACCGGTATCTGCTGCGCACGCCTCTCTCCGCGGGGGCCACCTGGAGCGCGGTCGAGAACTTGATCGTGCAGCGTTTCGAAGTCGTCAGCATGGATGGCAACGCCGTGACCCAGGCAGGGACCTTCACCCGCTGCGCCGTGGTACGCAACGAGCAGGTCCTCGCCAAAGGGGGCAAGTTCGTCACGGAGTGGACGTACGCTCCGAAGGTCGGACTGGTGCAGCTGGTGACCAGCACCGTCGACGCCAAGGGTCGGCAGCAGGAACAAACGCGTCTGCAGCTGGTCGCCTATCGCGTCGGGCAGTGATAGACGACGCGGAGTGGAGCCCTACCGTGTCCGCGTCATCTACGGCGACACCGACCAGATGGGCGTCGTCTACTACGCCAACTACCTCCGGTTCTTCGAAGGAGCGCGCGGCCACTTCATCCGCGGCCTGGGGCTCTCCTATCGGGAGATCGAGAGCCGAGGCATCCTGCTGCCGGTGCTCGAGGCCTCGGTGCAGTACCTCAAGTCCGCGAAGTACGAGGACGTGCTCGAAGTGCATCTCTCCGAGACGCATACCCGGGTGAAGATCCGATTCGAGTACAAGGTGCACCGCGAGCAGGACGGCGCGGTGATCGCCCTGGGCCATACGGTCCACGTCTGCGTGGGTCCGGAGCTGAGGCCGACCCGCGCTCCGGAGTGGCTGCTGCAGAAGCTGCAGGGCGGCCGGCTGGAGCTGCGCAGCAGCGCGACTGCTGGCCAGGAGGGCAAGCGGAATGGATAGGAACATCGGGCTGGAGGCGGTGCGGCTCACGGAGGCGGCGGCGATGGCCTCGGCGCGGGTGATGGGCCGCGGCGACGAGAAGCTGGCCGATCAGGTCGCGGTGGACGCGATGCGCAAGGCGTTCAACCAGCTGAACATCCGCGGGACGGTGGTGATCGGGGAAGGCGAGCGCGACGAGGCGCCCATGCTCTACATCGGCGAGAAGGTGGGGAAGGGCGACGCCGCGGATCCCGAGGTCGACATCGCCCTCGATCCGCTGGAGGGTACGACGATCACCGCCACTGGTGGACCGAACGCGCTCAGCGTGATCGCCATGGCGGACAAAGGCAACCTGCTCGCCGCGCCCGACACGTACATGGACAAGATCGCGGTGGGGTCGTCCGCCAGGGGCGCGATCGACCTGAACAAGAGCCCGTCGCAGAACCTGCGCGCGATCGCCGACCGCAAGGGGGTCTACGTCGACGACCTGACGGTGATCATCCTCAACCGGCCCCGGCACGAGAAGCTGATCGACGAAGTCCGCGGGACCGGCGCTCGCATCAAGCTGATCGGCGACGGAGACGTCAGCGCCGCCATCGCCACCTGCTTTCCGGAGACCGGCGTCGACGTGCTGATGGGCATCGGCGGGGCGCCGGAAGGCGTGATCGCGGCCGCTGCCATCCGCTGCATGGGCGGCGACATGCAGGGCCGGCTCGCGCCTCGCAACGAGAAGGAGATCGAGCGCGCGCAGAAGATGGGGATCAAGGACGTGAAGAACGTCTTCGAGGTGGACGAGATGGCGCGGGGGAACGTGGTCTTCGCAGCCACCGGCGTCACTTCCGGCGATTTCCTGCGCGGAGTCCGCTTCTTCAAGGGTGGGGCGGAGACCCACTCCGTGGTGATGCGCTCGAAGAGCCGCACCATCCGGTACATCCAGTCGCGGCATACCTTCGAGCACAAGCCCGCGTACTAGCCGCTCCCGCGCCGAGGGCGCGGGTATGCGGCTACGCCTTGGACTGTATATGCCCTCTACGCGCTGCGTTTCCTGGAGACGCTACGAATCGATAGCACAAGTGTGCGCAGTGCGTCAGACTGCGCCGTGGAGGCTTCCGACGATCGTGCGATCCCAAGGGCACCTGGTCCGTGTGAGCCGGTCGATCGAGATCGATGTGACGCCCGAGGCGTTCCACCGCGTGGTGCAGGACTACGCGCGCTACCCGGAGTTCGTGCCGGAGGTGAAGGCGGTCAGGGTAGGCCAGCGGCAGGGCGATTCCGTGGACGTCACGTATTGGCTCGACGTGAAGCTGAAGCTGTTCGACTTCACGCTCCGCCACATCACCCGTTCGCTCGAGCGCATCGAGTGGACGCTCGTCCGCGGCGGCGAATTCATGCGCGCGAACGAGGGCGCCTGGACCATCGAGCCCACCCGAGCCGGCGGAACGCGGGCGACCTACGCGATCGAGATCGACCTCGGGCCCATGGTTCCGGGTACGCTCGAGAAGGCGCTGGCGGAGCGGGGCCTTCCCAACATGCTCGCCAATTTCAAGACCCGCGCGGAGAGTCTCCGTGAAACAACGCGTTGAGGCGTACGTTGCCCACAATGGGTATGTTGACCCCGAGTGGGTGGATTGTTACAAGTTCTGAAGGGGGCGGACATGCCCTCAGGAGGCCAGGGGACGGGCGGCGGAAAGCGCGGGGGTCGTGAAACGATGGTGCCAGGATTGCATCTATCCTGTAGGTGACCCGGAGGTTCTCCAATGCTCGACGCCTTCATCATTGAAGAGATCAAGAAGCGCGAGCGGGAGCAGGAGAACCAGCGGCCGCGCATCGAGTTGCCCCTGCCGGAGCCGACCCCGCAGCGCCAGAACGACCGCAACGAGGAGGATGACGAGCCGCAGCGCGGCGTGATCATCATCGACTACTCGGTGCCAGCTTAGGGTTTCCCCGCGGTGGCGGGGCCGCCCGGCCGATTCGGGACCGGGCACATGAACGAGGGCTCCCGTGCAGGGGGCCCTCGTTGCGCTTCGGAGGCTGCGACTACCGCGCGATCTCCGTCCATCTCTCCTTGATCTCGGCGGCGCTCCACGGCCCGCCCTCGCGAGCCACCCCGGAGGTCTCCGCCATCTTGTAGAGGAAGATCTTCGGACCTTGCACGCCCACGATGGTGCCGGTGATGTCGCCGGCAAGGTCGCTCGCCAGGAACGCGGCCACGGGGGCGATGTACTGGGGCCCGATCTGCTCCGGGGTCATTCCCTTGAACATCGCCAGGTCCTGCGTCATCCGCGTCAGCGCCACCGGAGCGATCGCGTTCACCGTCACCGCCATCCGCTGGAACTCGAGCGCCGCCGTCCGCGTCAGCGAGTAGATGCCGCCCTTCGCCGCCGCATAGTTCCCCTGCCCGAAGTTTCCCAGCAGGCCGGAAAGCGAGGTGGTGTTGACGATGCGGCCGCCCTTGCCCTGCACCTTGAACACGCGCGCCGCCGCCTGGGTGACGAGGAACGTGCCGCGCAGGTGGACGTCGATCACCAGATCGAAGTCCTGCTCGCTCATGTTCAGGATGGTCTTGTCGCGCAGGATGCCGGCGTTGTTCACCACGATGTCGAGCTTGCCGAACTTGTTCAACGCGCTCCACACCAGCCCGTCCGCCCCCTCGCGCGTGGCGACGCTGTCGTAGTTCGCCACCGCATCGCCGCCCATGCCCTTGATCTCGGCGACGACCTTGTCGGCCATCTCCGCCCCCTTGCCGCCTCCGTGCCGATCGCTGCCGAGATCGTTCACCACCACCCTCGCGCCCTCCCGCGCGAAGAGCAGCGCGTGCTCGCGGCCGATACCGCCGCCCGATCCGGTGACGATCGCGACCTTGCCTTCGAGCAGACCCATGTCGTCCTCCGTGTGGGAGGCGGCTTCTAGCACATCGAGGGCCGGCCCGCGGACCGGTCGACGTTGCCGCAGGCCGGCTGGCATGCTAGGGGCCGCGCCATGACCGAAATCGTCGACGTCCACGCCAGAGAGATCCTCGACAGCCGCGGCAATCCCACCCTGGAGTGCGAGGTGACCGTCGCCTCCGGCACCGTCGGGCGCGCGGCCGTGCCCTCCGGCGCGAGCACCGGTGAGCACGAGGCGCACGAGCTGCGCGACGGAGAGAAGGGGCGCTACGGGGGCAAGGGCGTGCGCACCGCGGTGGAAAACGTGCGCAGCCGCATCGCTCCCCGGCTGATCGGGATGGACGCCGCGGACCAGGAAGGGCTCGACCGGCTGATGATCGAGTTGGATGGAACGCCCACGAAGAAAGCGCTGGGCGCAAACGCCATCCTCGGGGTCTCGCTTGCCGCGGCGCGCGCGGCCGCGATGAGCTTCGGCACACCCCTCTATCGCTACCTGGGCGGGCTCAACGCGCGGACGCTCCCGGTCCCGCTGATGAACATCCTCAACGGCGGCGCGCACGCCGATTCCAACGTGGACATCCAGGAGTTCATGGTGGTCCCCTGGGGAGCGCCCACGTTCGCCGAAGCGTTGCGCATGGGGGCGGAGGTCTTCCATGCCCTCAAGGGAGTGCTCAAGGCCCGCGGCTACTTCACCGGCGTGGGCGACGAGGGTGGTTTCGCCCCCAGCCTGAAGTCGAACCGGGAGGCGTTGGAATTGATCGCCGAGGCCGTCGGCAAGGCTGGCTACAAGCTGGGCAACGATCTGGTGCTCGCCCTCGACTGCGCAGCGAGCGAGTTCTTCAAGGACGGCAAGTATGTCCTGGAAGGGGAGCACAAGACCCTCGATCGCGCGCAGCTGGCGGAGCTCTACGCCGGCTGGGCGAGGGACTTCCCCATCGTCTCCATCGAGGACGGCTACGCGGAGGACGATTGGGACGGCTGGAAGCTCCTCACCGACCGCCTCGGTACCACCGTGCAGCTCGTGGGCGACGATCTCTTCGTCACGAATACCCAGCGGCTCGAGCGGGGGATCGCGCAGGGCGTCGCCAACGCGGTGCTGATCAAGGTGAACCAGATCGGATCCCTCACGGAGACGATGGACTGCGTCCGCCTGGCGCACTTCAGCGGCTACCGGACGGTGATGAGCCATCGATCGGGCGAGACGGAGGACGCGTTCATCGCGGACCTCGCCGTCGCCTGCGACTGCGGGATGATCAAGACCGGTTCGGCCAGCCGCAGCGATCGGATCGCGAAGTACAACCAGCTGCTTCGCATCGAAGAGGAACTCGGCTTCTCGGCGCGCTATGCGGGAAGGTCCGCGTTCCCGCGCGCGGCAAGGAAGTGAAACGTCACGCCGCGAGGGCGGAGCGGCGGCGGGCGGCGCCCAGCAGAGCATGCGCAACGGCCGCGGCAAATCCGATGACGATGCAGCCGCCCCAGAGCACGCGCAGTCCGAACGCGTCGATCACAGCGCCGGCGACCAGCGGGGCCGCGACCATCGCCAGCGCCTGCGCGAGCATCTGCGCGCCCTGGTAGCGCCCGCGCAGGTCCGCCGGGCTCATGGACGCCACGACCGCGCTGACGAGCGGCAGCCCCACCACGTCGCCGACCGTCCAGACCAGCGTGGCAGCGTAGAACTGCCGCATGTTGGAGCTGAGCGCATACGCGCCGAATCCCAACCCGACGCAGATGGAGGCGATCGCCAGCAGGATCCCGCGATCGATCGATCGCAACCAGCGCGCGGTGAACGGCTGCGTGACGAACACCGCGGCGCAGTTGAGCGCCATGAGGCGGCCATACTCCCGTGTCCCGAAGCCGCTGCCCACCACGGCGAGGGGAAGCGCGAACTGGAACTGCCAGAACACGATCATGAAGGCGAAGTGCGTGGCGAGGAATGCCAGGAGAGGGCGATCGCCCACCAAGGCGGTCCAACCCACGGCGCGTCCGCCGGAGGCGGGCGGGGGCCGCGACTCCGGCACCCGGAACACGACGAGCGCTGCGAAGAGGACCGTCGTCAACGCGTCGCCCGCGAAGAGCCCGAGCCAGGTCCGTCCCGCGAGCACGCCGCCGATCCACGCCGAGACGGCGATGCCGACGTTCGTTGCCCAGTAGAGGAGCGCGAAGGCACGGCCGAGAAGATCGGGCGGCAAGACGTCCGCGACGATGGCCTGCATCGCCGGCCGCGCCATCGAGACGCCGAGCCCGAAGGCCAGCACTCCGGGCGCGATCGCCAGGGGCGACCGGACGAAGCCCAGGTACAGCGCGGAAACGGCGGAAAAGGCGAGGGCGAGCAGCAGGGCGGGCCTGCGTCCCACCCGGTCGGCGATCTGCCCGCCGATGGGTCCCGCGAGGACCGCTCCCACGCCCAGGAGCGAGAGGACGAGGCCGGTCTGCCGGGCATCGATCCCGCGGGACGAGAGGTACAGCGCGAGGAACGGAAAGACGAAGGTGCCCAGGGAGGACAACAGATATCCGAGCCACAGCCACCAGTAGACCGGGGGCAGCCCGGCGACCCGACGCATCGCGCGAGGGTACCATTCCGTCGCGCCCGTCGAAGCGCAGAGGGCCGCCCGCAGGCGGCCCTCGCACTCGCTCTGAAGCCGGTCTACGCCGTCTCGGCGACGGGCAGGCGCTCCTCGTTCGGGAACAGCTCGTCCATCAGCTCGCCGAGCTCGGCCTCCAGCTTCGCCTTGGCGCGGATCTCCAACTGACGCGCCCGCTCGCGCGAGAAACCGAAGTGCTCGCCGAGCTCCTTCAACGTCATCGGCTTGTCGTTCATGATCCGCTGCTCGATGATGTAGCGCTCGCGCGGATCGAGGCGGCCCAAGGCCTCGAGCACGCGCTCTTGCACGATGTGGCGCTCTTCCTGCTCGGCGATCTCCGCGTCCGGGAGGTCGGCGCCGTCCATCACGAAGTCCACGTGGGAGGAACCGCCGTCCTCGCCCATCGGAGCGTCGAGCGAGAGGTCGCGGCCTTCCATCCGCTGCTGCATCTCCAGCACTTCGCCGGGCTTCACGCGCAGCTTCTTGGCGATGGCGCCCTCGCTGGCCTTCTGCATGTCCCCGGTGACGCCGTCGAACTTCTCCAGCTCGCGCCGGGTGCGCGCGAGCGAGAAGAACAGCTTGCGCTGCGCCTGCGTGGTCCCGAGCTTCACCAGGCTCCAGCTCTTCAGGATGTAGTTCTGGATGAAGGCGCGGATCCACCACACCGCATAGGAGATCAGGCGGATGCCCTTGTCGGCATCGAACTTCTGCACCGCCTTCATCAGGCCGATGTTCCCCTCCTGGATGAGGTCGGCCATCTTGATCCCGTAGCTGCGGTATTCGTAAGCGACCTTCACCACGAACCTGAGGTTCGAGGTCACCAGCTTGTGCGCCGCATCGAGATCCGCGCTTCTGGCGTATAGCCGTGCGAGACGCTGCTCTTCGTCAACGGTGAGAAGTGGGTACTTGTTGATCTCCGCCAGATACATGGCAAGTGAGCCAGTGCTCGACGGAAGGGCAGACGGTTGCATGGTTCCTCCGGGCTCGGAACGATGCCGTTGCCATGAGCAAGTGGGATGCCACCGCGGCAGAACCGCGATTCACAGGGGCTTGACGTGCTCGAGTTGGATGTATGTCCGGCGGCCGGTAAGAACTGCATGCCTGCCCGCCCGCTAGACCGGTAACTCTTGAGCAGCCGTTCGCTTGCGCACTCTTGTGCCTGCGCTTAGGTTCGCCGGGATGCCGCCCAGGCCCATGCGGGGGAAGTATCTCGGCTTCGTCGCGCACGAGATCAAGAACCCGCTGGCGACGGCACTCTGGTCATGCGATCTGCTGAAGAGGATGGAGCCGGCGGACCGCGCCGGCGCTCGCGCGGAGAAGATGATCGACGTCTCCCTGCGCGCGCTCAGGAGGATGCGACGCCTCGTCGATGATTTCTTCACCATCGAACGGATCCTGGAGCACGGCTATGAGCTCAAGCGGGAGAACGTGGGCCTCAAGGACCTCGTCGAGCCCGCCATGCTCACTCTGGCGGAAAAAGACGGTGTATCCACCGAGAGTTGGGTGCTCGAGCTGGATGAGGTCTCGACCGTCGGCGACGTGGAGATGCTGCGGCGCGCAGTGCGCTTGCTGCTCGAGCACATGGCGCGGGCGTCGCCGCACCCGCGCCTCTCCATCTCCGGGCGCGCTGACGCTGAGAGTCCGGCGCTGCACATCCGGGCGGACGCGGCGCCGAAGCCGCTGATTCCGCCCGCCCCCGAGGAGCGCCCCAGCGGCGATCCTACCGGGGGGGTCCTCGGGTTCGAGCTGGCGACCCACATCCTCGCGTCCCAGGGGGGACGCGTGGAGGAGCGGGACGGAGGGCTCTGGCTGGTGTTTCCACGAGTCTGAGAACCACCCGTCCCACCGGCTGGTACAGTCTCAAAGCAATAGGCGCTAAGCCGTCTTGCGGCGGCCGCGACTATGGGTTGCGATCGTCTTTCGGCCGATCGAGATCGTCGAGCTTCTCCTTGATCCCTTCGCGCACGTTGCCGGCGACGTCCTTGACCTTGCCCTTCAGGTTGTCGAGCTTGCCTTCGGCCTCGAGATCGCGATCGCCGGTCGCCCCGCCCACGGTCTCCTTGATGCGGCCTTTCGCCTTGTCCAGATCGCCTTCGAGATTCTTCTTGTCCATGTACGCTCCTCCACAGGGTACGTTCAGAGGTACGTTGTCCACCGCAGGGATGCGCGCCGAGCCTCGGCCTACCGGGCGGCAACCTGCTCGGGCATCAGCAGAAAAGACTTGTACGCAGCGAGGACGTTTCTCGGGTAGGCATGCAGCCTTCGCCAGGCGCTGGTTCCCCGCTGCACGGATCGCGCGACGCGCGGGCCGGCATTGTAGGCGATCAGCGCACGGATCAGGTCGCCGTCGAAGCGGGACATTAGATGCGCGAGATAGCCGGTGCCGAGCTCGATGTTGAACACCGGGTTGAAGAGGTGCGCCGGACGGATCTTCACCCGCTCGGAGTAGTCTTTCTCCAGGAGCCAGCGCGCTGTCGGCGGCATCACCTGCATGAGGCCGCAGGCGCCTGCGCCGGAGACGGCGAATGGATCGAAATGCGACTCTACCTGGATCACCGCGGCCACGAGCGCCGGGTCCAGGCCGTTGCGTCGGGCCTCGCGGACGATGGCGGCCATCACGCGGCGCCGCTCGTCGCCCCAGAGCGCCGTTCCGTCCTTCATGAAGCGCGATACGCCGATGCGCTCCGCTTCGCGCAGATCGGCGAGCTCTTGTTCCGCGCCTGCGGCGGAGAGCGCCTCGATGCGCGACGTCGCCAGTGAAAGGTCGCCTTCCGCCCGGCGGGCGCGCTCGTTCGCCTTGCGCGCGGTATCCACGGCCGCCGCGGCGGTGAACGTCAAATTCGCGAAACGGTCGTCGGGGTCCGGCCTTTTGAGGAGCCCCAGCACGGCGCCCGACGCGCTCGCGCCGCAGGCGAAGGCGAGCACGAGCGCCAGCGAACGGCGCCGGCTGGCCGCCGATTGGCGGCCAGCCGGCCCCCTCCCCCGGATTACCGGAGGCGAGACCCCCGCCCTCCACGCCGCCGCCCCAGTCATCCCGTCTCCCCGGAGGAACCGACGGTTCCCCTCGCCGCAGGGAGCCCACGAGCAGCCGGCGTGCCAGTGAGCGCTCCGCTCGGCAGCCTGGTCGATCGGCGGGGCAGGAAGGGAACGCTTTTGCCCAACTTGATCCGCCAGGTTCCGCGTGTTAGAAGCCGCGG
>Ga0209805_1001375_pt1 | contig 14808 bp, 12 predicted proteins | sample GraSoiAngelo_148_FD_185905 | JGI IMG/M metagenome (GOLD analysis project Ga0209805, IMG submission 185905) | Grasslands soil microbial communities from the Angelo Coastal Reserve, California, USA - 14_1009_09_20cm (SPAdes) (version 2) | ecosystem: Environmental > Terrestrial > Soil > Grasslands ... | reverse complement strand
ATGAGGAGCTTGCCGCCCGGCACGGCTTGTTGATGACGGTCGGCTCCGATTACCACGGATTCAACGGCGACGACTACGAGGCGCCTCGAAAGCTGATCGACATCCGTTACCTGGAAAAACTCGGGTCGCGGGTCGAGTGGCCGGCCCTCGAGAAGGCCGGATGACCCCGGCGCTGGTCACCCCGCTAGTCGCCGATGCCCGGGCCGCGCTCCTCGAGGTCGGCGGCCGCGAATCCACGGTCATCGCCGCGGCAATCGAAACCCTGCCGTCTCAGCCCCCCTTCCAGGTGATGGTCACCGCCTCCCAGGCGGCGCGGCCGCAGTGGGCCGGCCTGGTCGACGATCTCTTCGAGCGCCCCCTCCTGAAGAACGCGAAGGCGGGCCTGCGCAACGCGCTGCTGTCGACCGTGACCGGGGATACGCTCTATCGCAACGTCTTCTTCTCCTTTGCCGATGCTGTCGTTCTCTGGCACTACGGCTATACGCAGGAGCGAACCGGCTCGGCGCGGCTGGACGCCGCCTACGATGCGATGCGCCGGCTGCTTGCCGGGGCCGAGCACTTCATGGAGACCCGCCCGCCGGCGGAGCCGGATGTCCGATACTTCCACCGGCTGCGCCGGGTCCGGCTCACCCGGGATAACGCCTACCCGATGCTTCGCCGCGCCGGACGGCTGCTGGGCGCGGTCGAGGCGGAGTTGACGCGGGAAAAGCCGCACACGATCCGGGGCACCATCCTGACGAGCTACCTGACCTTCAGTGCCCAGGTGATCGCGATGGCTCGCGCCCTCCGCTCCGACCGCGACGCGATCGACCGCACCGACGTCCTGAAGGCGCTCGACGCCATCACGACCCTGCTGCGGACGGCGCCGGCTGCGCTTGCCGCCTGACCCCGGGCAAGGTCGCCCCGAAGGCGAGCATGGCGAAGGCCCCGACCAGCATCGGAAGCAGGGCAAATCGAAAGTGGCCGCTCCAGTCCCAGGCAAAGCCTCCCAGCGCCGGGCCGAAGAAGGCTGCTCCATAGCCGACGGTGAACATGAACCCGCTGGTCCGCGCCACCTCCGACGGCGAGAGCAGGGCGGGAAGTCCGAGGTTGAGGATGAAGGCGAGACTGCTGGCGGCCCCCGCCATCCCGGCCCAGAAGGGGGCGGTCGAGGCGGGAGCCAGGGCATAGCCGGCCACCGCCAGCGTTGATCCAATCCCAGCGACGACGTACGGCCAGCGGCGCCCCAGCATGGTATCCCCGCGGAAGCTCAGCCACAAGCTGATGGGGAGCTGCATCGCGTTCAGGGCGCCGAGGGTGAGCGGGATCGAGTCATGCGCCTGCCGCGCATCGAGGGTGTCCGGAATCCAACTATTCATGCCGAAATAGACCAGGCTCGCGCCGCCCATCAGCAAGCCAACCCGGAGCATCCGCCCGCTTCCCCAGTCGGGTAGCCAGGCGCCGGCCGTGGGCGCGGTGCCCTCGGATGTCGGAGTGACGATCAGCCAGAGGGCGAGCACGATCGCAGCCGGCGCAGCCCATGCCGCCAGCGCGACCTGCCAGCCGAACGGCGCCAGCAGGAGGGGCAGCGTGATGCTGGCCGCGATCACCTCGCCCACCAGCAGTCCGTTGGAGTAGATCGCAATCGCGCGTCCGACTCTCGTAGGGAACCAGGCCTGCGCCAGGCTGGGCATCGCCGGCTGCGCCACCGCGATCCCGAGGGCGAGCACGACAGTCAATCCGAAGAGCATCAGCGGACTGGGGAGCGCACCCCGCAATGCTGCACCGAGCGCGACCAGGGCCAGGCCGACGGCGACGGCTCGCCGCGCCCCGACGCGGCTGACCAGGTAGGCGCCGGGGATCGCGCCCGCCGCCATCAAAAAGACGGGCAGCGAGGTCAGCAAGCCGGCAGCGCTGTAGGAAAGCCCCAGCGCCTGGTGCAAGGCCGGCAAGGTCGGGGGAACGCCGAGGATGACGGTGCGCAGGTTGACGCCAACCAGCCACAGCAGGACCAGGGTGAGCGCCGGATGCCCGCCTCCCGCCGATTTAGAGACCGCCGACGGGCAGCTCCTCGATCAGCACCGTCGGGCTGCCGCAGAAGCCGCCCGCGAACATGAAGCGCAGGTCACTCGCAACCGCGACCACCTTCTTCAGCAGGGCGATGACGTTGCCGGCGACGGTGAGCTCCTTGACCGGCGTCGTGAGCCGCCCATGCTCGATCCAGTGACCGGTCAGCCCGAGCGAAAACTCGCCGGACACCGGATTCACCGTGTTCAGGCCAGACAGCTGTGAGACATGAAGGCCGTTCTCGACCCGCGCCAGGAGGGCGTCTCGGCTGATATCACCTGGTTTCAGGACGAGATTTGACACGCCGACCTCGGGGACGCTCTTGTACGAGCGCACCGCGCTGCCGGTCGATTGGCCGTTCGTGCGTGCCGCGGTGTACGTGTTATGCAGGTAGCCCTTCAGGACGCCGTCGGCAATCAGCTCATTGGATCGTGAGGGCACCCCCTCGCCGTCGAAGGGCCGGCTGGCCAGCCCTTCCGGCAACCGGGCGTCGTCGGTGATGGTGACGATCCCGGCGGCGACCTGCTCACCGAGCTTGCCGGCCAGCAGCGACCGCCGCTTGATAACGGCATCCGCGCTGAACGAGTTGGCCAGCACGCCCAGGATCATCGCCGCGGCATGTGGGTGGAGCACCACCGGCACGGTCGCCGTCTTCACCGGGCGAGCCCCCAAGAGTCCGGCCGCATTCTCGACCGCCTCCTGCACGACCCCGGCCAGGTCGAGCTCTTGCATGTCGCGCCCATGCGTGAAGGCAAACCCGGACTGCATCTCGGAGTCCTGCTCCGCGATGGTCTCCAGCACGCCGTACGCGACAGTCCGCGCGAACGATGCCTGCAGGCCCCGGCTGTTCACGATCTCGACCTCTCCGGTGCCGTCGCTGTAGACCGCATTGCTGACCCGCCGAACCCGCGGATCGAGCGACGTCGCCCGCCGCTCCATTTCCAGCGCAAACTCGATCTTCCGCTGTGGCTCGACCCGGCTCAGCGCCGGCGACGCGAGCCCGGCCAGGGGATCGGCTGCCTGGGTCACCGGCAGCACGTTCGCCGCGTCGGCATGGTTGTACCGTCCATTGAGGAGCGCGTCATCCACCAGGCCGTCGAGCGCGTCGGCCTCGGTCTCCGAGGTATAGGAGAACCCGACACGGTGCTCACGGAACGTGCGAAGGCCGATGCCGCGGCTTTCCGCCGATACGAGGGATTCGATCGCGCCGTTGTAAACGCGAACGGTAAATTCCGTTCCGCGCGACAGGTAGACCTCGGCGTCCTCCGAGCCGAGCCGCTTGCAGCGTTCGAGGACACGTTCGCCGATCGGATTCATTGCCGCATCGCGCCGGCCGGCATCACGCCGGTACCTCCAACCGTGAGCTCGCTGATGCGAATGGTCGGCTGACCAACGGAGACCGGAACCCCCTGGCCTTCCTTGCCACATGTCCCGGGCGCGAGCTTCAAGTCGTTGGCGATCATGTCGATCTTGTGCAGGGCGCGCGGGCCGTTGCCCACGATGGTGGCGCCCCGCACCGGACGGCCAATTTTTCCGCCCTCGACGAGATATCCTTCGGTGACGGCGAAGACAAAGTCGCCGGTGGTGACGTCGACTTGCCCGGCGCCGAGCTTCTTGGCGTACAGCCCGCGCGGGGTGGCGGCGATGATGTCCTCAACCGAGTGTGCTCCGGCCGCGATGAAGGTGTTGGTCATCCGCGGGATCGGAAGGTGCTGATACGACTGACGGCGACCATTTCCCGTGACCACGTGGTTCTGCTGTCCGGCGCGCAGCCGATCGTACATGTAGCTGATGAGGACGCCATCCTGGATCAACACGTTGCGGCGAGTCGGCACGCCCTCATCGTCCACCGCCAGCGTGCCCCAGCGGCTCGGCAAGGTGCCATCGTCGATGGCGGTCACGATCGGGCTGGCGACCGCCTGTCCGATCTTCCCGGTGAAGACCGTCGAGCCCTTGCCGACGAAATCGGCCTCGAGCCCGTGACCGCACGCTTCGTGGAACAGGACGCCGCCAAACTCGTTGCCAACGATCACGGCCATCGGACCGGCTGGAGATGGCGCCGCATCGAGCAGGCTGACCGCGCGCTCAGCGGCGGCGCGAGCATACTCCGCCGCCGACGTGTCATCGAAGAACTCGAAGCCCCGTTGCATACCGGGCGCCTCCATGGCGGTCTGGATCTCGCCGTTGCGCTCGGCCACCGCGTGAATCATCAGGCGCACCCGGGTTCGGGAATCTGAATGATGGATGCCCTCGGAGGTCGCGACCAGAACCTCCTGGGCGCTGTGGCCGTAGCCGACCGCAACCTGCTTGATGGCGCTGCTCACGTCGCGTGCGGCCTGGTCCGCTTCCAGCAGCAACTCGATCTTGGCCTCCGGCCCAACCGTATGCGGCGGCACCTCGATGGGCTGCGGCGCCCTTGGTGCTCCGGTGAGATCGCCGAAGGCGAAGCGCCCGCCACCGTGCCGTCCCACCTGCGCCGCCAGGTCGGCCGTCTTGAGGAGGCCGGCTTCGGAGAGGTCTTCGGTGTACACATAGCTGACGGTCCCCTGGTGGATGATGCGAAGCCCGGCCCCAAGATCGTTGCCGGAACTGACACGCTGAACCTTGCTCTCTTCAACGCTGATGGATTGGTTGCGCTTCCGCTCGACGAACAGCTCAACGAAATCAGCGCCGGATCGCGATGCGCGCTTGATCACGCCATCCACGAGCGACGGGTCGAGCAGCGGCATCCTATGGAGTGTAGAGGGTCAGGGTGGAGAGTTCACCGGTTCCCGGACCAGGGTGATCACCCAGACCCCAAGCAGCGCGAGCACCGCCGAGGTGGCGATAAAGACGGAGGGAAACCCGAAGGTCGCCGCCAGCGTCGATCCCAGCAGTGGACCTACCGCGTTCCCAACCGCCGTCGCGCCGCTGGTCAGTCCGTATGCCGATCCGCGCAGCTCCGGCGGCGTCGACAACCCGACGATGGCGTTGGTTGCCGGGATCAGGACACCGAAGAAGATGCCGAGTCCGGCACGAAGCAGCAGGAATTGACCGGCGTTCTGTGCGAATGCCTGCGGGAGAAACAGGAGTGCAGCCCCAAAGCACGCGAAGATCAGGATTCGCCGATATCCGCTGCGGTCCACGAGGCGGCTGTAGGTCAACGCGGCCACGGCGCTGAATACAGCGGTGAGCCCGAACGCCAGTCCGGCATAGAGTTTGACGGGATCGCCGGCGCTGGCAATGCGCTCGACAAAGAGGGGAAGGATCGGGAAGACGATCGCGGTGCTCAGCTGGACCAGCAGCAAGGTCACCATGAGCGGCATCAAGGTGCGCGAGCGGAGGCCCAGCCGCAACGATTCGGAGAAACTCAGCGGTCGCGTGGTCGACGGCGGGGTGAAGTGCTCGTGGACGAACTGCCAGACGAAGATGCCCCCGGCGGCGAGCATGGCGCCGGCGACGAAGAACGTCCCACGGATACCGATGACCTGGGCGATCACGCCGCCCATGACGGGACCGGCCGCAATGCCGACGTAGACGCTGGTCTGCAGCTGGCCCATGCTGGCGGCGAGGCGCTCCCGCGGGACGATGCTGGCCACCAGCGCGGTGGCAGCCGCGATCGTTCCGGTGAACATGCCCTGCAGGATGCGGAGGATGAGGAACTGACCGACGTTTTGCACCAGCCCCATGAGGGCAATGATCAGTCCGCCAATCAGCATCGCCCTCAGCACCATGAGTTTCCGGCCATGGCGGTCGGCCAGCGCGCCCCAGATGGGGCTGAAGATGGCCAGCGAAACGCCGGTGCTCGTCACCAGCGCCCCCGACCAGAAGACCACGGCGCTCTCCGGGGTCACCCCGATCTCTTTGAGGTAGAGGGGCAGGAAAGGAAGCACGAAGCCGAAGGCAAGCATCGCCGTGGCCTGTGCGAAGCAGGTGACGTAGAGACTCGTCCGCCAACTCGGGCTGACCTCCCCTGAGACGTGACTCGGCAGGGCTGGCCGGGGCTTGAACCTCACGCCGGCGCCCTAGGCGCCGGCGTGTCGCCTCGCGATCCCGCTAACCGGCGCCCTTCGCATACGAGTGCAGGCCGACGATCCAGAGGTTGACGGCGTACAGCGTGATCATGATGGACACGAATCCCGCCGTAGCGATCAGCGCCGTGCGCCGGCCGCGCCAGAGCCGAAGCGTGTGGGCATGAAGGTAGATGGCGTAGACGATCCAGGTGATCGCCGCCCATGTCTCCTTCGGGTCCCATCCCCACCACCGGCCCCAGGCATGCTCGCCCCAGATGGCCCCCGCCATCGTCCCGAAGGTCCAGATGGGGAAGCCGAGCAGGATGGCACGAAAGGTCAGGCGATCCAGCGTCTCGAGCGATGGGAGCCGGGCCGCGATCGCTGAGCCGTGCAACCACGACTTGATATAGGCGCTTCGGTCTTTGAGCAGGTACAGTCCGGCGAACACGAAGCTCGACACCAGGATCCCGGACGACGCCATCATGCTCGTCACATGGATCTTCAGCCAGTAACTCTGCAGGGCGGGCACGAGCGGCTCGGGCGACTGATACAGGCCGTAGCCAATCCCCATCAGGGCCACCACCACGAAGAGCGCCACCCCGCCGCCCAGCGACGCCACCGGCCAGCGGAGAGTCATCAGCAGGAAGACCGTCACCGCTACCAGCGCGAGCATGGAACTGTACTCGTACATGTTGGCCAGCGGGTAATGCGAATCGGCGATGCCTCGAGTCACGATGGCGCCGAGATGAATCAGCGCGCCCGGGGCGACGAGCGATACGCCCAGCCAGCGCAAGGCCTCCTGACGGTAGGCGAAGAAGGCGAAATAAAAGAACATGCCGCCGACGTACAACACCATCGCGGCGAAATAGAGGTGAAGCGAAAGATCGGTGACCGCGCCGGGCAGCCGGGTGAGGTCGCCGCGGATCAGCGCGAAAGCCAGCCCGTAGAACGCGAGCGGAACGACCCGCCAGAGCGGCGGGAGGCGGCGTCCGGCAACGGCAACCGCGCTGGTGACCGGCTCGCGGACGGTGACCCGCGCCATCTCAGACACCGGCTTTGGCCGGGACCTGCCGGCCGGCGGCGACCGGCGTCAAGGGGATCATTTGCATCGCGTCATCACGGAAGCGGACCCGCTGGAAGGTGATGCAGTTGACGGGGCAATGGTCCTCGCAGATCCGGCAGTTGGTACAGCGATCGTAGTTGACGAGGATCTTACCGGCCTTGCCACCAAACTCTTCACCCAGCACGGTATTGCAAATTTCGACGAATCCGCCGCTCGAGGTGTCACGGTTCTCCCCGTAGACCACCACGTCGAGCGCCTTCTCGGGACAGACGTCGTCACAGGCGCCGCACAGGATGCAGGTCGACTCGTCGACATGGTGCACGGTGTCGCACTGGAAGCAGCGCAGCGCTGCAGTGATCGCCTGTTCGTCGTTCCAGGGTAGCTCGACCGGCGTCATGTCCATCCGCTTCGCAGCGGGAAGAATGGGCGGCTCCTCCCGGTTGTAGTAGTCGGCCTCCCGGTGATCGTCGGTCGACTCGATGACTGTCAGCGGCTTGGCGTCTCGCGGGACCGCGGCGCCCAGCAACTCGTTGATCGAACGCGCGGTCCGGTGGCCCCAGGCCACCGCATCGACGATGAACGACGGTCCCTGAACGCAGTCCCCGCCGGCAAACAGCTTCGCCAGCTTGGTATGGCCGCCGGTATCCGCCTCCATCAGCTTCCGCGGCGTGAGCGGCACCCCCTGGTCCTGGGCAAAGTCCATGATCTGGCCCGACGCGAAAATCGCGTAGCGGCAGGGGATCACGTGCTCCGTTCCCGGCAGTTTCTGGACGGTGTTGATCAGCAGTTTGCCGCTCTCCGGATCGAATTCGAGCTTCGTCTCATCAACCCGAATGAACTCCACACCATTGACGTGGCCGCCCGCGTCGGCCTTGATCCCGTTAACGATGACGCCGGTGTGAAGCTGGAGCCCGATCTCGCGGGCCTCGACCAGCTCGTTACCGAAGGCGGGCAACCGGTCGGCCGGCTCGATCGATACCATCCAGACTTTCCGGGCGCCGGTCTTGATCGAGGTCTGGGCGGCGTCGGTGGCGACGGCACCACCACCGATGACGACCACGTCGCCGCCGCGTGGGAAGTTGTCGGGAACGATGTCATAGGAGCGCACCCGAAGGAATTCCATCGCCGAGATCACCTCGGGGAGATCCGATCCCGGCACCGGCAGAATCCGACCCGTCATCATTCCCACCGAGAGGAAGACGGCATCGTAGTCGTTGAGCAATTGCCCCAGCTTCGGATCCTTGCCGACATTCTTGTTCAACAAGACGTTGACGCCCATGTCGACGATCATCTGGATCTCCCAGTTGAGCTGGTCGAGGTCGAATCGGAAGTGTGGGATGCTGGCGGACAGCAGCCCACCGAGCTTGGCCTCGCGCTCGTAGAGGTCGACCTGATAGCCCATCAGCCGAAGGTCCTGGGCCGCCGTCATGCCCGCCGGACCGGAGCCCACGATCGCGACCCGCCTCCCGTTCTCCGGCGCGCGCTGCCAGTCGATTTTCACCCGTCGGGCCCATGCGTAGTCGGTGGCAAACCGTTTCAAGGATTTGATCGACACCGCGTTTTCCGGTCCCTGGACCCAGCCGCGCTTGCAGTCGGTCTCACACGGATGGTTGCAGAGACGGCCCAGCATCGAGGGAAACGGATTGGTCTCGTGGATGACAAGCCAGGAATCCAGATAACGTCCCTGCGAGACGTAATCGACGTAGGCCGCGATGTCCTGGTGGATCGGGCAGGCACGCTGGCAGGGTGAGACTGGCACGTTGAGGCTGAGATCCTTGCGGCCCGAAAACACTTTGTTCGAGGCTGTATCGGTGGTGGTCTTTCCGATCTCCATCAGCACCTCGCGGGCGCTGACGACACCCACCGTCCTCGAGGTCTTCCTGAAGAGGGGGCCCTCGTCCTCCGTCATGAGGACGACCGGGGTGTCTTCCCGATACATGATGTCCGCTCCCGACTCCAGGGAATCGGCGACGTTGCGTCCGGGCAGCGGCCGCCGCATGTAGGTCTCTACCCTGGCGCTGCCATCCGCGAAGGCCGCGATCGCCTCGCGATGACCGAACAGGCCGATGATCCCACCCTCTCTCTCGACGAGGAGCCCGTCCGCCGCGGAGATGTTGAGGCGCTGCACCGCCTCAGCGACGCTGAGGTCAGCGGGACAGGTTTCGCCGATCGGCTGCAGGACCTTGCTCAGGGCCGGCATCAGGCAGCCGCCGCCATGGCACGGCTGACATCGCGCACCGTGAGCGCGCCGAGCGGCATCCCGGCCGAGGTGGTGACGAGAACCAGCTGTCGTCCGCTCTCGCGCAGCAGCGCCACCCCGTCCGCCAGGGGCAAGTCGGGCCGGACTTCCGGGAGCGGCGTGCGAACGAGATCGGCTGCTCGGGCGTCCAGCTGCGCCTTGACGTACCGCTGCAGGATGTCGAGGTAAGACACGTAGCCCAGGCAGCGCTGATCGACGATCACCGGGAGTTCGATCACCCGGTTCTGGGCCATCATCCGGGCCGCCTGGGCCAGGCCGGTACTGGGGAAGCAGAACGCGAACTGGCCGGACATCACCTGCTCGACCGTACGCGTGTCTCGAACGACAGCGGGCATCGTTCGAAATTATAGGGAGCGCCCGCTCCCTGTCATGCTCCCGGCAGCCGACTGTAACGGTCGCGTGACGGCTTAGCTCGCCGCGGCTCGTTATATCAGACGGAGTTGGCCAAGAACCTCGCCCAATCGCCGAGCCCTGACCTCGAATTGCCCCGCGACCTGGGCGGCTTTCGCGCCCGGATCCATCTCCCCTACCGCAGCGGGTTCAACCGGCTGGTCCGGGTGGTCGGCATGCTGACCTTGCTCGCCTCATCCCTGGGACTGCTGGCCGCCGTGGCCGGCCTTCCCCTCAACTGGCTCAGCATGCTGCTCGGCCTGCTCGTGAGCCTGATCCTGATCGGATTCAGTCTCCGGCCCAGTCTGCGCCGGCCGAAATTCTAGCCGTCCTCCAACAGCCGCAGCACGGCAGCGGACATCACCCGAAAGCCGACGGACAGGCATCGCTCATCGATCCGAAACTCCGCGGTGTGGTGGCCGACTCGCGGCCCCTCCGGCGCTCCACCGAGTAAGAAGAAGCAACCGGGACGCGCCTGCAGGAAGTAGGCGAAATCTTCGCCGACCATCAGCGGCTCGAACGCCACCACGGCGTCGTCCCCCACCACCCCGCGGGCCGCGTCGGCAACCATCGCCGCGACCCGGCCGTCGTTGATGACCGGAGGGGCGGCCGACTCGAGCTTGAACTCGCAGTGGCCCCGCATCGCGGTCGCGATCCCCTCAGCGAGCTCAGCAATTCGTCGCAACATGTTGGTGCGCAGCCCGGGATCCAGGCTCCGCAGAGTGCCCTGGATGACCACCTCGCCAGCCACGATGTTGGCCGCCGTGCCGCCGTGGATGCTACCCAGCGTAATGACCATCGGCGCGGCGGGTGCCGTCTCGCGACTGGCCAGTGTTTGGAGTGCACTCACAACCTGGGCCGCGATCACCACGGCGTCGACCGCAAACTGTGGCTGGGCGCCATGGCCGCCCAATCCCCGGATCGTCAGCGTGAACATGTCGGCCCCCGCCATCATGGCGCCGGCGCGCACGGAAACTTGTCCCACCGGTAGTTCCGACCATACGTGGAGGCCGATCACCCGGTCGATCCCGTCGAGCACCCCCGCCTCGATCATGGGCGCGGCGCCCCCGGCGCGTTCCTCGGCGGGTTGGAACACGAACCGAACCATTCCGGACAGCCGAGCGCGGCGCTGCGCCATCGCCCGCGCCACCTCCAGGGCGATCGCCATGTGCACGTCGTGGCCGCAGGCGTGCATCCCCGGTGGCTCGAGCGAAACGCCAGCTCACCCGCCTCCTGGATCGGCAGAGCATCGATGTCCGCCCGCACTAACACCGCTCGCCCGGGTCGGGTGCCTTTCAGGTCGGCGACAACGCCGGTTCCGGCGACGCCAGCCTCCAGCCGGTCCGGTGACAGGGCATCGAGACGCTCCACAAGGTAACGCGAGGTTTCGAACTCTTTGAAAGACAGTTCCGGCAGGGCGTGCAGTTCGCGACGGTGGGTCAGCAGATGCTCAGCCGTGGCCGCATCGACCTCCGTCGACGCACGACGGAGGTCCGATGCCATCGAACCATTCTGTCAAACTGAATTTGATGCCGCGTTCGCTTACCGAGTACCAGCGAAAACGCGATTTCAGCAAGACGCCGGAGCCGAAAGGTGCACCCGATCCCAGCGGTGGAAACCGATTCGTTGTGCAGAAGCACTGGGCAACCCGCTTGCACTACGACTTCCGCCTCGAGATGGAGGGCGTGCTCGTCAGCTGGGCGATCCCAAAAGGGCCGACCTTGAATCCCGCCGATCGTCGGCTGGCGGCGCACGTCGAAGACCACCCGGTGAGCTACTACGACTTCGAGGGCACCATCCCCAAAGGGGAGTACGGCGGCGGGACGGTGATGGTCTGGGATTGGGGGACATTCGAACTCGAGGAGTCATCGCCCGCCGAGTCCCTGCGCCGGGGCGAGGTGAAGTTCCGGCTCAATGGCGTCCGGCTGGGTGGGCGCTACGCCCTGGTTCGCACTCGTTCGGATAAGGATTGGCTGCTGATCAAGAAGAAGGACGAGGCCGCCGATCCCAACTTTGACATCGAGCGATTCGACACGTCAGTAAAGACCGGCCGCACCAAGGAAGAAATCGAGCGAGGGCAGGATGCGGTCTGGTCGAGCCGTCGCGACGCGGGTGAGGGCGGCCTGATCAACCTCGCCAATGCCGAGAAGGGAACGATGCCGAGGACCCTCGAGCCGATGAAGGCGCAGCTCGTCGATGCGCCCTTCGACGACGATCGCTGGCTGTTCGAGGTGAAATGGGATGGGATCCGGCTGGTCAGCTTCATCGATGGCGGAAAGGTCAGCCTGCAAACGCGCGCCGGCCGCATCGTGGACGACGAGTATCCGCAACTCCAGGCCATCAGCCGGCTGGTTAACGCCAAACAAGCCGTGCTCGACGGCGAGATCGTCGCGCTGGACGAGGAGGGCCGCCCCTCATTCCAGTTGCTGCAAAACCGGGGGAAAGAACCGCATCCGATGCAGTACGTCGTGTTCGACATCGTCTACCTGGACGGCCAGCGGCTCTTCCGTGTTCCGCTGGAGGACCGCAAGCGACTGCTGCGCGACATCGTCCACGATTCAGCCCTGCTCAAGTACTCGGACCACGTCCCTGGCCAGGGCAAGGCTTTCTTCAAGGCGGCGCAGCAGAAACGCTTGGAAGGGATCGTCGCCAAGCTGCGCGACAGCCCCTATCAACCGGGGGTGCGGAGTAGCGCCTGGCTCAAGGTCAAGGCGGTCCTTCAGCAGGAGGTCGTAATCGGCGGCTTTACCGCGCCCCGTGCCAGCCGGAAGTATTTTGGCGCCCTGATTGTCGGCGTCCATGACGACGGCAAGCTCGTCTACACCGGCCATACGGGCGGCGGGTTCGACGAAAGGACGCTCGCTCAGGTGGCCACGCTGATGAAGCCGCTGATCGTCAAGGAATCGCCGTTCAGCGGGCCGTCGCCGCACACCAATGAGAAACCGACCTGGGTTCGGCCCAAGCTGGTGGCCGAAGTCAAGTTTGCGGAGTGGACGCGCGATGGTGTGATGCGGCAGCCGATCTTCCTCGGCTTACGTGACGACGTCGAGCCGCGCGAGGTGCGTCGTGAGCAACCCCGCGATGCGGATCGCGAAATGGCGCAGGCTAAGCGCACCGCGACCGCCTCGGCGAAGGCCGTGACGCCGGCGACGGCGAAGCGCGCGTCCGGCTCGGGCCCCAGGCGCCCGCAGGTCGCCCGCAAAACATCGACGCAGGTTGCGCCTTCCCGCGTGTCCGCGCCGCGCAAGGCAGCGGCCGCGGACACCCCCGACACACCGCTCAGCCGGGCGGCGGCGCAGATTGCGAAAAAACTAGGCACGAATATCCGGGGCGCCACCGCCAGCGAACTCGAGGCGCTCACCGCCATCAAGAAGGAAGGAAATTGGGAGATCGGCGGGCGCAGCGTGCATCTCACCAACCTGGACAAACTGCTCTTCCCGGAAGACCGCTACTCCAAGCGCGACCTGATCCGCTACTACGTCCAGGTCGCGCCCATCATGATCCCCCATTACAACCGCCGGCCGCTCTCCATGAACCCGCACCCGGACGGGATCCACGGCAAGAGCTACTGGGTCAAGGACAAGCCGGATTACGCCCCCGACTGGATCCCCACCTTCCGCTACCGGGATCAGAAGAGCCTCAAAGATTGGATCCTGATCGAGGAGGTGGCCACCCTGGCCTGGCTCGCCAACCATGCCGTGATCGACATGCATCCCTGGTACTCGCGGGTGGACAAACCGGAGTACCCGGACTGGTCCGTCGTGGACCTCGATCCCGCCGAGGGAGCCACCTTCAAAGACGTGATCGCCGTGGCGAAGGTGGTCAAGAGTGCGCTCGACCACCTGAAACTCACCGCCCTGCTGAAGACAACCGGTCAGAGTGGCCTGCACGTCTACATCCCGATTGAGCGCCGCTATACGCTGGAGGAAAGCCGCGGCTTCGTCGCCAAGCTGGCGCACATGATCGCCGAGCTGATGCCCGACAAGGTCACCGAAGTCTGGGAGGTCAAGCGGCGTACCGGCAAAATCCGGATCGACTACACCCAAAACGTCATCAACAAGACGCTGGCTGGGCCCTACTCGGTCCGGCCGGCGCTACGGGCCCCGGTCTCAGCCCCGATTGCGTGGCGCGAGCTCGACGATCCCCGGCTGCGACCCGATCAATGGACGATTAAAAGCCTCGGCGACCGCTTGCTGGAGGTCGGTGATCTCTTCCACGATGCGCTGACACTGCATCAGCGATTGCCGGCGCTCTGAGCCGTGACCGATAGCGCCCCGTTGCCGTCCGAGCTCCCCGCCATCCAGGCCCGGATCGATGACTGGCTCAAGCGGCGTGGCCGTTACTGGTCGCCATTGTCACAGTACGCCCGCTTAGCCGAGGAAGTCGGCGAGCTTGGGCGGGAGCTGAATTTTCGATTCGGCGACAAACCGCGCACGGCGAAGGATCCATCCGGTTCGGTCACTGATGAGCTCGGTGACGTGCTGTTCATCGTGGTCTTGCTCGCCAATGATCTCGGCATCGACCTGGTTACGGCCCTGTCGGCGACGCTGCGAAAGTACGAGCGCCGGGTTTGATCCGGCGTCCGTACACCGCTTTTCCACAGGATTTTTGCACGTCTCGTTGCGAGCTGGTGGAGAAAGACCCACAACAAATGTTCCGTCTGGACGGGTGCATCGGCCGGTCGTATTCTCAGGTCCCCGCTCGAAAGAGCAGGGCTTCCGTGGGAAGAGGGATGTCGTTAAGGAGAGGGTTTGGAAACGCTGCAAGCGTTTGCGGCAGCAATTGCCTTGACACTGCCCGAAGCTTGGCGGTAGAATCGGCAAAACCTATATATGGTGTTGGACCTGATCATCAGCCCCCACATTTAGCGGAGGTAGCGAACCAAGGCTCACTCGGACAGGAGAAGTACCGGCGGCGGCAGACGCCGGACGGCGCGCAGTGTGCCGGCGCTCGTCATATGAGCAAGGGGGAGACCATGCTCAGGAACACGCTCAGGATGATCAACCAACAGGACCAGTGGTTCAACCAGTTGCGGCGGGAAGAGTCGGCCCGCCGGA
>Ga0209805_1001369_pt1 | contig 14846 bp, 17 predicted proteins | sample GraSoiAngelo_148_FD_185905 | JGI IMG/M metagenome (GOLD analysis project Ga0209805, IMG submission 185905) | Grasslands soil microbial communities from the Angelo Coastal Reserve, California, USA - 14_1009_09_20cm (SPAdes) (version 2) | ecosystem: Environmental > Terrestrial > Soil > Grasslands ... | reverse complement strand
CGCCAAGCCACCGAGGCCTGCCTTCGACATCTCCTCAGACAGGACCACCGCCGAGAAGTAGTCCCCGCCCTGGCCGCCGTATTCCGGCGGATAGCGAAGGCCGAGGAATCCGAGCTCCCCGAAGCGGCGAAAGATCGAATCTGGGAACGTCGTCTCCTCCCACTCGTCGAGATGCGGCTGCACCTCTTTCTCGAGGAACCTGCGGATGTGCAGGCGGAGCTCTTCGTGCGCATCGGTGAAGTACATTCGGTTCGAGTTTAGGCTCGGGGCGGACGAGCAGCGGTCTGCGGTATCATTCCCGGCCTGGTTCCCCTTCGGAAGATCACACCTGTCTATTCCCCACGAACTCAGAGCTTTCGGCGTGAGTTCGCGGGGGCCGATGGAAATAGGGAGTAGGTTTGGGCTCGGTCATCAAGAAGCGGCGCAAGAAGATGCGCAAGCACAAGCACAAGAAGATGCTCAAGAAGACGCGCTGGCAGCGGCGCGCCCACGCCTAGCCACAAGCAGCGGGTAGGATAGGCGCCGATGGGTTGGTGGATTGTCGGTGGCGTAGTCCTGCTCCTCGTCCTCTGGTTCGTCTTCACCTACAACGGGCTGGTTTCTGCCCGCAACCGGACCCAGGAGGCCTGGTCAGAAATAGACGTCGAGCTGAAGCGACGGCACGACCTCATCCCAAACCTGGTCAACACCGTGCAGGGTTACATGGGCCACGAGCGCGGGACTTTGGAAGCGGTCACCAACGCACGGGCGAACGCCGTCGCCGCCGGGGCGACCGGGGACCCGGCCAAGATCGGCGCCGCGGAGAACATGCTGAGCCAGAGCCTGCGCAGCCTGTTCGCGGTCTCCGAGAACTACCCCGACCTGAAGGCGATCTCCGCGTTCACCAACCTGCAGGAGACGCTGACTGCCACCGAGGACAAGATCGAGTTCTCGCGGCGCTTCTACAACGGCAACGTGCGCGACTACAACATCGCTCTGCAGACCCTCCCGACCTCGCTGATCGCCGGGATGCTCGGGTTCAAGCCCTTCGCCTTCTTCCAGGCGGACGAAGGCGACCGCGCGGTACCACAAGTCAGCTTCAACCAGGGACCTGCCGGCGGTCCACCCACCGCGAGCACTTCCGGCCCGCCGACCGCGAGCACCTCCGGCCCGCCGACCCAGTAGCGGCTCAAGGGGGCGAGGTCGCCCAGTCGTTTTCGAACCGTGTCTCGAAGCCTGCCACTGCACGCTTGTCCGCGGTTTCGATGTCCAGCTCATGGTTGACGTCGAGACCGCTGTAGGTCCAGTTCGCCGAGCCCAGCACCAGTTCGCCGTCGAAGAGTCCCGCCTTGGCATGGAGCAGCGCGCCCGGCGGCACCGGGTACCACCGCGCGGGCACGCCAGACGACCGCAGCAGCTGGAACGTGGGCCTGTTGTAGGGCTGACCTGGGTCGAGGAGAACCCGGACGTCGAGACCGCGACGGTGGGCGGCGGCGAGAGCTGCGATGACGTCGGGATCGGTGAAGGTGTAGACCTCGGCCAGGATCCGGGTTTGCGCCGCGGCGGTGACCCGCCGAAGCATCGCGCGGATCTCGTGGCCAGGGGCGGTCTGTCCGATGTCGCCGGCGCGCGGAGCGAGTGGCGATGGCCTTCCTCTCGCAAGGGCCCAGTCCTGCTCGAAGATCTGTGCGAGGCGATCGACATCGGTGGGCATTCGCGTGTCGACCACATAGTCGTGGTTGCGGCTGCTATGCGCGCCCCAGTTCATCCCGCCGACGACTGCCTCGCCATCGGCGATCAAAAGCTTCACGTGGTCGATCTGATGGGCGGCGTCATCCACCGGATAGAAGAGCTCCGGCACTCCGTCGCGATCGAGCTCGCCGGCGGCGGAGCGGCTTGGTCGGACTGTGGGGTCGGTGATCACGCGGACGTCAAGACCCCGATGGCGCGCGTCGGCCATTCGCGAGATCAGGTCGGGCCGCCCGATCTCATACACCTCGACCAGAACGCGATGCCTGGCAGTGTCCATCAGCGTCTGGACGAGCTGGAAGATGGAGGCGTCCTGCCAGAGCTGAATGGGCTCGGCGTCCGAGGCGCGCGTGAACGCCGCACGTGGAGGCGGCTGCGCGCAGGCTGCAATCACGCACAGAAAGACGCAGAGCGAGACGAAACGGGCCACCGTTCGAGGACGCTAGGCGTGTCGGTCGCCGAGACCAACCCCGCCTGTTAACGAGTCACTGGCTAGAGCAGCTCGACCGGCATCCCCGCTCGAGCCCCAAGCATCCGATCGGCGCGCTGCTCGCGGACAGCGATCTCGAGGTATCCCATGCTCCCGACGTATACGAATGGCTCGTTGGGGCGCGCCTCCCAGTAGGTCTTGGCGGCGGCGGTGATGTAGTGGCTGTGGATGCGCATGGGTCTCACCGGAGGCTTGAGGTTGGTGACGATGTTTCCGAACCCGTCGACCCACAGGATTCGCGGCGAGGAGTTGTCGAGCATGCGGGGCGGGTCGGTCGCCGGGCCGAGCGAGTCGAGCGGCACGCCCGACGCCAGCGCTGCGGCCGCCGGCGCGAACACATCCCGACCCTCGAAGGTTGGCGCACCTTCGGGGCGGGGCGCCAGCTCGACCACCTCCTGAAGACCGACCTCGTCGATGACGATGCCGAACAGCCCGTTGTCGGGTCCGATGTAGAAGCGCCCTCCAGCTCTTAGCGCAAGCCTGCGCCGCGATGATCCGACGCCTGGGTCGACAACCGCGAGGTGGACAGAGCCGCCGGCAAAGTGACGCGTGCCCGCGAAGAGCATGAAGGCGCCGGCGAAGACGTCGAAACGGGGCACCTCATGGCTGACATCTACAAGCACCGCTTGCGGGCACCCGGTGAGCACTATCGCCTTCATCGCAGCAACGAGCGGCGAGCCGGACCCGAAGTCGGTGGTGAGCGTTACGAGCGGCGGGCCGGCCGGAGCGCCATGCCTACCAGTAGCGGGTCTCCTTCCAGGGGTCGGCTTCGTCGTGATATCCACGCTGCTCCCAGAAACCAAGCCGGTTGCGTTCCATGAACTCTAGCCCGCGCAGCCACTTGGCCGACTTCCAGAAGTACTTGGACGGGACGAGCAGCCTCAGTGGCCAGCCGTGCTCGGGGGTGAGATCCTCACCATTCCAGCCATAGCACAAAAGGTTCTGGTCGTTGTCAAGCACACTGAGCGGAACCGAGGTCGTGTAGCCGTACTCGGAGTGGGCCATCACGTACTTGGCTTCGGGCCTGGGATGGACCCGCTCGAGGATCTCCTTGATCGGCACGCCCGTCCACGTGTCCCCGAGTCGGCTCCATGCGGTCACGCAATGGATGTCCGCCACGACGTCCTTCTTGGGCAGCGCGCGGAGCTCACCGTAGTCGAGGGTCAGCTCATGCTCGACTGCACCGAATACCTTCAAGTCCCACCGCGCGATGTCCGTCTTAGGCACCGGGCCGAAATGCAAGAGGGGCCAGCGGTCGGGGGCTGTCAGCGTCTGGCCAGGAGGGATTCGCGAGGGGTCGACCCCCTCAGGGAGCTTCTTATTCTTGAAGAGGAACGCCATCGTGGCGAGTATAGGAATCGCCGATCGGGGGGTGATTGTTCCCGGGGCTATACTGGCTTTTCGCTCAGCGCGTGGGCCTGTGGCGCAGCTGGGAGCGCGCTTGAATCGCACTCAAGAGGTCAGGGGTTCGAATCCCCTCAGGTCCACCAAATGTCATGTCTCACCAGGGCCATTGAATCGGGCTCATCGGTGTCGCTCAACCCCCCGGTGCGATGATCAAACCATGCCGGGCGCGGGTGAGCTGATACGCGAGACCGTCACCTCGTGGTCAGGCGTCGAGGCTGTGGCGCATCGGTTCGGCGGCATCGAATATCGCTACGGCCGCAAGGAGATGGGTCACGTCCACGGCGACAGGCTGGCCGACCTCCCACTGCCGCGCAAGCTCCACGACGAGGTGATCGCAAGCGGCCGCGCCCAGCCTCATCACGTGCTGCCGGAAACCGGCTGGGTCAGCATCTGGATGGCCGGGCCCGACGATGCGGCCAACGTTATCGAGCTCTTGCGGATGCAGTACGACCGCTACGTCGAGAAGCGATGATGATCCGGCGGGTCGAGGATGGCGTCTTCTAGGGCGCGCATCCGCTCCCGTTCGGCGGCGAGGTATTCCTGCCGCACACGCCATCGTGACCGACCGGTAGTCGCCTCGATCTCCCGCTCGCGATCGCGGGCGCGGGCGTAGAACAGCAACACCAGCCCGATCAGCATCAGAGGCAACCCGTACACGGAAAGGCCCAGCCCGACCTTGACCCAGTCCGGCGTCGGCGCGCAAGCAGCCGGAGCAAAGGAGAGGATCCCCGCCACCCCCGGCGCATAGACCAGGCCCTGTGAGCTGTCGAATGCCGCCGCGTGAGCCTTTGGTGTCGCCGGCACCGAGCCGAGGAAGGTCCCATCCCCTGCGAACACGCCGACTGCGCTGTCTTTCGAACCGTGCGGTGAGGCGAGCACGAACCTGTCCGCGGCCGCGTTGTAGTTGACCAGGTCACCACCCTCCACCGCCCGCGTGATGGTGCGCTCGCCGGATGGCAGCTTGAACAGAGCAATGCTGCCCGAGCACGCCACCAACGCCAGCTGGCGCGCGGGGTTGATCGCTAGGCCTGTCGCGCGACAGCCGGGGACCTGGTACCGATTCAGCACTTTGTTGTTTGACGGATCGACCTGGACCAGCGAATCATCGCTCGGGCTGGTGACGTAGAGCATCCCGTCCGCCGGGTTGTAGCGCGGCTGTTCCAGCGGCATGTTGAGGAAGTAGCGCTCGCTGACCCGGTTGGTCAGCGTGTCGACGCCGACCACCTCGCCACCCGCTGACGTGGAGACGTACAGGCGGTTCCGGACAGGGCTGTAATCGACCAGGTCGGCTGTTGTTTTGTCCACCGCGATCCGCCCGATGACCTTCATGAACGAAGGCGATCCGGGGTCAGTGTCGACGACAGCCACACTCCCACCGTCCATCCCCACGTACACGCGGTGCCGGTCGCTCGCGATCGCCAGCCCGTTAGGCAGTGCGCCCAGCGTGACTGTCTGGAGGAATCGGGGCGTCGACCTGCTCACGTCCACAACGTCCAGGCCCTTGTTCACACGGTCGGACATGTACAGAAGGTGGGCGCCCTGGTCGATGTCGACCCCATCGAACGAGCTCGCAGCGATCGGTTTGAGGTTGGTTTCGTGCGCGGTGGCGCCGCAGCCGGCGCACGCCCCCAAGGCCACGGTCCCGATGGCTGCCGCGCCGATGCCCGCAACGACTGTCGCAACCGAGCTCGCGACCGACGCCAGGTACCGCGGCCCCCGCCCGCGCGGCTTCATACAACACAGAACGTGCCGGGCTCGGCAAGTACGAGCTCGCTCATCGACCCGCCCAAGGGCGGCCCGCCCGCTTACCGCCGGCTCAGCGGAGCTCGAACACGGGCCTCACGGCAGCCGCGCCGACGGGATCGCTGAGAACCTCGCCCGCGTTCAAAAGCGACAGCAGCGACCGCTTGATCGCCGAGTCGCCGACGTACGGGACCACGACATCTTTGAAGAATGCGATCGCCTCTTCGTGACTCAGCTCCACCGCTTTGACCTGCCAGTGGCGGCGTCCCACCGTGAGTGTCCCCTCGCCGGCCGCGCGCAGGTTGCGGACCCAGTTGACGTCGCCAAAGGTGCCGATGATCCACCGCTTGCCGGCGGCCTCCACCACTGCCACCGGCGTGGTCCGCATCAGCCCCGACTTGCGGCCTCGAACCGTCAGGAGGCCGTTGGGGCCCATCGGCACCCCCCAGCGCAGAAGCCGCTTCAGGAGTGGATTCAGAGGGGGTACGAAGGACGGTACGCGGCTGGCTGGTGTGACTGCCATAGTTTCCTCCTGAGCCTGTTCAATCATTTGATTGAACACTCAAGATAGCAGGTCAATCAATCAGTTGCTTGGACGACTCCTGCTCATACCGAGCCACCGCTCCAGCTGGCGCAGGGCCTGATCGATGCGCGGCCCGGACGCAACCGTCGGGAGGGTCATGCTGGTCAGCGTCGCCATCACCAGCGCGGCCACATCATCACTGTCTAGCTCGGGCCTCAGGCTTCCAGCCCGGACGGCCCTCTTCAGCATGGCGCGCAGCGTGCGATGCCATGCCCCATTGGCCTCATCCATGATCCTGGCGATCGCGGGGTCACGAGCCGATCGCAAAGCCAGCTCACCCATCACGACTCCCAGCTGAGGTTCGTTCTTGATCAGACGACGAACCGCGCGCAGGTGGCTCCGTAGGTGGTCGGATGAGGCCGCGTCCGGCTCGAGCGTGGACCGGAAGCGGTCCATGGCGTAGTCCACGACCCCACGGATCAGCTGCTCTTTCGTCGGAAAGTAGTAGTGGAGCGTGGCGACGTTGACGCCGGCCTCATCGGCGACGTCGCGGGTTCTCAGCCCTTCGAAGCCCTCGGCCGCAATCGCCCAGTAGGCTGCCTGGACGAGAGCTGTCTTTCGATCGAGGCGCTCGCTCGTGCGGGTCGTGGCAGCCATGGGCGCCTCAATTAAACACTTGATTGACTCGAACCCCCTCGGCTGCGCGTTTCTGTACTGGAAGGCATCGATGCCAAGGACCATCGACCGCGAAACGGTGCAGCGCCTGGTGAAGGACGAGTCGGCTCAGCTCGTCGAGGTCCTGCCACGCGAGGAATACGACGCCGAGCACCTTGCCGGAGCCTTGAACATCACGCTGAAGGAGCTGAACGGGCAGTCGGCCAACCGCTTGGACCGCAGCCGTCCGGTCATCGTGTACTGCAACGACTTCACTTGAGACCTGGCCCCCAGGGCCGCGTCGCGGCTCGAGACGCTTGGATTCGAAAACGTATACGAGTACAAGCCCGGCAAGGCTGACTGGCTCGCGGCCGGGCTGCCGTCGGAAGGCAGGTGGGCCGACGCTCCAACCATCAGCTCGCTCATGCGCACCGAGCTTCCCCGGTTCGGGCTGGAGGATCGGGCGGGCGACATCCTCGAGGCGCTCCGCAGCGCGGGCTTGGAGTGGGCGGCGATCGTCACCTCGAGTGGCATCTTGCTCGGCCGGGTAAGGGTCGACAGCATCAAAGAGCCGGATGGCACGGCCGCCGACATCATGGAGGAGGGCCCGTCCACTTACCGCCCTAACGTTCCGCTCGAGGAGCTGCTGGGCCGCATGCACGAGCATCGCTTCGACATGGCATTCGTGACAGATCCGGATGGGCGCCTTCAGGGTTTGATCACCAAGCGCGACATCGCGCATGCGATGGCGACCCACCGCCGCGCCTCCTGAGCGGGTACTCGACGCGCGCCCGTTCGTTGCTTACTAGATGAAGTTCAGGTTCACGCGCCTGCTGATGTGGGCCGGGCTCGCTGCCGCCGCCACCTACCTGCTCGACCCAGAGTCGGGTGAGGGGAGGCGCAAGCGCCTGCGCAAGAACATCGACAAAGCGCGCAAAGCGGGCCGCAAGGCGAAGCTGGAAGCCGGGCTCTAGCGGCTCGACGAGCGCTTAACAGATATTGACCGCGTTCAGCGGTTGCTGCGACGCGGCGGTACGACACATTCTGCGGGCGTTTCTTCTGTGTGCCTGCAAAGGCGCCGTGATCCCAAGAAGGAGGTTCGTATGGCGAAGACAGTTGGTGATCTGATGACGCGGGATCCGGTCTTGCTCGAACCAACCGCCACGGTAAAAGACGCAGCGCGGATGATGCGGGACCGTGACATCGGCACGGTGCTGGTCACGGACAAGGGGCAGCTGGTGGGGGTCCTTACTGATCGCGACATCGTCGTGCGCGGCTTGGCCGAGAAGGACGATGCGCCTCGAACGCCCATCATGGACATCGCGAGCACGGAAGTGATGGCCCTGGCGCCAGGAGACTCCGTCGACAAGGCCGTCAAGCTCATGCGCTCGCATGCCCTACGTCGATTCCCAGTCGTCGATTCAGGCAAGCCCGTTGGCGTGTTGACGATTGGCGACCTCGTCATGGAGCTCGATCCCAAATCAGCGCTGGCCGACATCAGCTCGGCCGACGCCAACCGCTAAAAGCCGTGTCGACGACCGTCCTGGCCCTGTTCAAAGACGCAGGAGAGGCCGAGGCGGCCGTGCGCGCGCTCCGATCTGCTCATTTCGAGTCGGCGCGCCTGGGCATCGTTCACGCGGGCGATGCCCACGTGCCGCGTTTCGGCTGGTATGCATTCATCGGTTCGGTCGCCGGAACGGTGGGCGGGGCCCTGGTCGGGCTTCTGGCCGGCGTTTTCCTGGCCGGGGTTCTACCCGGCTGGTCAGCCGTGCTGTCCGGAGGATGGTTCGCTGTCCTCATGCTGGCCCTCGGCGGAGCCGCGACCGGCATCGTGGCCGGGCTGCTCATCAGCCAGTCGATCGCCCGCCAGGGATCGCTGTACTACGAGGAGGAGGCGGCGGCCGGCCGCACCTTGGTCAGCGTGTACGCCGAACCGGATCTGGTCGAGGTGGCGCGCCGGATCCTGCTCGACGAAGGGGCGTTCGAAGCCGCACCGGTCGACACGCCGACGACGAAAGCAAGCTGAGCTAGCGCCGCCAAGCAATCAGGTCAGTCGGCTCTGGCCCGATATCCCTCATACCAGAGCTCGAAAACGAAAAGCGTCCACAGCTGCTTCCGGTTGTCCCGTGTGCCTGCCAAATGATCTCCCACCATCCGTGCTACGGCCGCGGGGTCGAACAGGCCCTCCTGGCGCAGGCGCTCAGGTGACAGCACAGACTGGAGTTGCTCCCGGAGCGGACCCCGAAACCAGTGCGCGACAGGGATCCCAAAACCCTTCTTCCGCCGGTTGAGGATGTGGGCCGGCAGGATCCCACGCAGTGCTCGCTTCAGCAGGAACTTCGACCGCAGCCCGCGGAGCTTCAGGTTCAAAGGCAACCGTGTGGCGAACTCGACGAAGTCGTTGTTGAGAAGGGGAACCCTGCCCTCGAGCGAGGCCATCATGCTGGCCCGATCCAGCTTCACGAGGATGTCGTTCTCGAGGTAAAGGCGCATGTCCATGAGGAGCACCTCGTTCAGGCGAAAAACCATTCGGCGCTCCCTCCACACCCAACCCGCCCGCCGTCCCCACCAGCGCCTCGCCCACCTCCGCCGACAGGACGGCCGACCTCTCCTCCGGGCTGAACGAGCCCATCCACCGGGCATGCCGCTCGGCCACCGGATAAGCCGCGCCGGAGACGAATCGCTTGGCTCGAAAGTCAAAGCTCAGGTTGTCCCGCGAGACGGGAAGCCGGCGCACCACCGGCTCCACCAACCCACGCCGGACCGCGCTTGGCGCCTTCATGTAGTAGCCCGCGAGTCGATGGGCTGCGACGGTCGGATAGCCGGCGAACAGCTCATCGCCTCCATCGCCCCCCAGCGCCACCTTCACATACCGGCGAGTGAAGGCCGAGAGGAGGTAGGTGGGGATGATCGATGCATCGCCCAACGGCTCGTCCAGCAGCGCCGGCAGCCGGGGGATCAGGTCCAGCAGCATCGAAGGCTCGAGCACCAGCTCGCGGTGGTCTGTCCCGAGGTGCCGCGCCACCTCGCGCGAATAGCGCGATTCGTCAAAGGAGCGCTCCGCGAAACCGACCGAGAAGCTCTTCACGTCGCCCCCGAGCCGCGACATCATGGCCGCCACCGCGCTCGAGTCGATTCCCCCCGAGAGGAACACCCCCACAGGCACGTCGCTGATCAGCTCCTTGCGCACCGACTCGAGCAAAACCGCACGCAGCTCCTCGCAGCGGTCGTCCAGGCCGGCGCCGTCGGAGTCGTTCGCCTCGCCCAGCTTTGGGGTCCAGTAGCGCCTCAGCCGCAGTGATCCATCACGAAGCGACCACACCAGCACGTGCGCCGGCTGCAGCTTCGCGATCCCGCTGATCATCGACCGCGGCGAGGGCACGAACTCGAGGGCCAGGTATTCGTCAAGGGCCACGGGATCGATCCCCTTCCGCAGCGCGGGGTCGCACAGCAGCGCCTTGAGCTCCGACGCGAACAGCAGGCGTCCGCCCTCGACCGCGTAGTGGAGCGGCTTGATCCCCATTCGGTCCCGCGCCAGCAGAAGCCGGCCAAGCCGCAGGTCCAGCACCGCGAACGCGAACATGCCGTTGAGGTGCTCGACCATGTCCTCGCCCCATTCCTCATAGGCATGGACCAGGGCCTCGGTGTCCGCCTTGGTGATAAAGGTGTGGCCGGCCGCGATCAGGCGATCGCGCAGCTCTGGAAAGTTGTAGATCTCGCCGTTCTGGACCACCCAGACGGTGGAGTCTTCGTTGTGGATCGGCTGATGCCCACCCTCGAGGTCGATGATCGAAAGGCGGCGCGCGCCGAGCGTCACACCGCCGGCGTGCTCGATCCCCTCATCGTCCGGCCCCCGGTGGGCCATCGTCCGGCACATCGTGCCGACGAGCTCCCGGCCGCGCGCGGGATCGCCGCCTGCGACTCCGCAGATCCCGCACATGCCGGGGTCAGGCCCGAGTCCTGACCGATGACCCCCCATTTGTCGCCAAAGTCACCGCCGACGGTTGCTTCCCTGCCTCGATCACCTGGCGCACCACGTACACCGACTTGCCCTGCGACTCGTGATAGGTCCGGATCGAGAGCTCGGCCAGCAACCCCATGAGGATGAACTGCACGCCGACGATGCCCAGGAAGACCGCGAGCAAAAGCAGCGGATTGTCGTGCGCGAAGGGATACGGCGGGAGCAGCTTCTGGACCATCACTATCGCCGCGAACAACAGCGAAAGCCCCCACAGGCCGAAGGCCGCAAAGCCGAAGAAGTAGATCGGTTTGGTCGAGTAGCTGCCGAGCAGCTTCACCGTGATCAGGTCCAGCATCACCCTGGACGTGCGCGACAGCGAGTACTTGGAGCGCCCATAGGTTCGGCTCCGGTGGGTCACCTGCACCTCGGCGATGCGCGCCCCGACCCACGAGGCATAGACCGGGATGAACCTGTGCATCTCGCCGTACAGCTTCACGTCCTGGATCACGTCGCGGTGATACGCCTTCAGCGTGCACCCGAAGTCGTGCAGGGGCACGCCGGTCACTCGCGCGATGATCCAGTTGGCGATCCTGGACGGCAGCACCCGGCTGGCGTCGTCCCGCCGGTTTTTCCGCCAGCCGCTGGCGACGTCATAGCCTTCGTCCAGCTTCTCCAGCAGCCGCGGGATGTCATGCGGATCGTTCTGCAGGTCGCCGTCCATGAAGACGAGGATCTCGCCGCGGCTGTTGTCGATCCCGGCCTGCACCGCTGCCGTCTGCCCGAAGTTCCTGCGCAAGCTCACCACCCTGACGTGGGGATCGTCCGCGGCCAGCTGGGCCATCTTCTCGGTGCTGCCGTCACGGCTGCCGTCATCGATGTAGAGCACCTCGTAGGTGAGGGGAATCGTGTGCAGAACCTTGTCGAGCTCAGCGTGCAGGGTGGGGATGCTCTCCACCTCGTTGTAGACCAGCACTATCACCGACAGCCGCGGCCTCGCCACGCCTTCGTGGTCACCCCGCCGGGTGCCCGGAATCGGTGTGACCGTCAGGTCCGTTCCATTGCCGGCCTTCAGGCCTCCATTGCCGCCCCTCATCCTGCGCCAGCAGTGTACGTGGCGAGGCAGATGGTGCCGTAGCACTGGTAGCGGCTGAGCGCATACCGAGACGGCGGGGTGGGCAGCTTGTGCCCGGCGTCGTCGACGTAATAGATGGTGCCGCCGCCCTCGATCGTGCGCGAGGGGAACGTGGGCGTCACCGCATCAGGTGGAAAAGCGGCTGTGCCCCAGAACCACGCGATGTGGTGGGCCACCACGTGCGTGTGCGCCCTGAGGGCGGCGTCGCCGCTGTAGTAGAGAAGGAGATAATCGCCCGCCGATGACCAGACGAAGTCGTTCGCCTGCAGGCGCGGCTCGAGGTAGGACACCAGGGCGGGCGTGTTGGGGTGCGTGACCGCCACTGAGAAGCCGGCCGTCGGCACCACCAGCGTCAGCACGAGGAGGACCTGCATCCGGACCCGGCGGATGGCAGCCACGGCGAGAGCCAGCACCCCGAACAGGACGCCCCAGACCACGCTCGCGTAGCGGGCCTCGAGGAGGGGATGCCAGAGGCTGACCGCCGCCAGCTCGGCGATCGGTACCGCCCCGCAGACCGCGATGAAGATGGCGGGGCGACTCCAGATCGGCCGGCGCCGGATGAGAAGCATGGTGACGACGGTCGCCGCCAGCAATGAGAAGCCCTGCAACACCAGCAGGTAGACACCTCCAGGCGTCCCCGGCTCGATTGGTGGGCCGGCGAGGAACTGGGCGAACGTGCCGGCCGTGGTCGTCAGGCCCAAGGGCTGAACCCAGAACGGCGATTCGGCATGCTGGAACTGGGGAGCGGCGTAGGCCAGCCAGGGGACGAGGGCGGCGACGCATAACGCGGCGACCGCCGACGCGAGCGCGACCGCCCGCCAGGAGGCGCGCAGCACCAATCGAAGTGCCAGCAGCTGCGCTGGGATCACGAGCAGCGCGAAGTACTGCGTGTAGAGAGCCAGCAGCAGGGCAGCGCCGTAAACCGTCCATCGCAAAGCGCTCGACCTCTCGCTTGCGCGCCAGAGCGCGAGCGAGGACAGGGCGACCAGCGTCGTCGCCATGGCGTACATGCGCGCGTCCCGGCTGCTCATCACGAGCGCCGGGGCAAGCGCGCAGATGAAGGCAGCCACTATGCCGGCGCGATCGCCTGCGCACCGCCTCGTCAGGGCGGCGACGATCGGGATCAGCAGAGCACCGATGATTGCCGGTGCCACCCGAAGCGCGGCCGGAGATGCCCCGAGCATGACCACGAACACGTGGGTGATCAGGTAGCTCAGCGGTGGGGCGGAATCGAGGCGAATCGCCTGGAGCATTCCTGGAACGTCGCGCTGAGCAACGATCGCTGTGAAGGCCTCGTCTCGCCAGATCGGCTCATGTCCAACCCATAGGACCCGAAGCGCCAGGCCGATCGCCGTGATCAATGCGATGCGGGCCGCGTACGCGCTCACCCCGATGCGTGCCGCCGCGGCCTCAAACGAGGTTCCAAGCGGCGCGCGCAACCCCGCGCTGGGCACGGGCTCTATTCTCCGAGCGCCGTGCGCGTCGACATGCCGTTCCGTTCCCAACCCAGACTCCTCGCCGGCGTCAGTATCCTCGCGATCGCGTGCGCCGCCGCTGTAGCCCGCTACTGGCCGCTCTTGCATGGCCAGCCAGGCGGGCTGTATCCGGACGAAGCGTCCGAGGGGATCGCGGCGGTTCGCATTCTGAACGATCCGTCGTATCACCCCGTCTTCATCGACGAGAACGGTGGCCGGGAGGCGCTTTTCGCCTATCTCGTGGCGGGCATGTTTCACCTCTCCGGCGCCACTGTCTTCGGCATCAGGGCCACCTCGGCAGCCGTCGGCGTTGCGGGTGTGGTGGCGGCCTGGCCGCTGCTGAGGCGATTTGGCCTGGTGGCCGCGATCGGGGGTGCCGCCTGGATGGCGGGATCACCCTGGCTCATCGCGACCTCTGCGCTCGGCTTGCGCAACGGGCTCACCGTTCCATTCGCCGGGCTCGCCGCGGCGGCGCTGCTCTGGTGGTCGGAGCGGCCCGGGTCGCGGTGGGCTTTCGCCGCCGGCTTCGTTGCCGGCACCGGCCTGTGGACCTACCAGCCGCTAAAAGCGACCCCGCTGCTGGTCGCGGCCTGGCTTATCTGGTTGAGAAGATCGGATCGCGCGCTGTTCGACCGGATGTGGCGTGACCGCTGGTGGCTCGCCGCGGGATATCTGGTGGCGGCGGCGCCATACGTGTGGACAGCCGTCAGCGATCCCTTCAACTATTTCGGACGCATCGCAGGTATCACGCCCATCAGCCCGGGCATGGGCCAGGCCAATTTCCTCACGCACACGCTGGGAACCCTGGGCATGTTCTTCGTGTCAGGCGACTCCAATCCGCGGCATGACGTGGCGGCCCTGCCGGTCCTGCTGTGGCCGCTGCCGGTGCTGGCGGGCATCGGCGCGTGGCGGCTGATCCGCGAACGCGTGCGGCCGGTCTCGGCTCTGGTCCTCGCCGGAATGCTCGTGTACCTGCTGCCTCCGATCCTTGCGGTGGAGGGCGGGGCTCCGCATCTGCAGCGGAGCCTCGCGCTGGCGCCCTTCGTCGCCGTCCTGGTCGGCGTCGGAGTGGTGGAGGCGATGCGCCTCGCCCGCCGCGCCGCGCGCGCGGGGCCTGTCCTGGTGGGGACCGCATCGGCGGCGGCCATTCTCGCCGCCGGCGTGTATGGAACGATCGCGTTCGCGACCCGGCCGCTGACCGACCGCTACGAGGCATACGATTTCCACGCGGTGGCGTTGGCCGCAGCCGCCTCGCGCCCGAACACGGTGGCGATCGTCGGGGCATACGACGCGCAGACGGTGCACTTTCTGGACCCATCGGTGCGGATCTACGCGCCAGGTTCGGCGGTGCCGGCCGGCATGAGCCTGGCGGCCTTGAAGCTGACCGATCTCCCGTCTGCCGACCAGGCGTCGGCGACCGTGTACGCACGGGACCCGCAGGGCCGGCCGGCGGTTTGGCTGTACTCGCCCTAGGCGGTGCGCTCGCACCTGGAGAAGGCCTAGCCCCCGCTCGGTACTCTTAGGGGTCCAGTGTTGGAGGACAGCTCCGTTCGAGATCGGCTCGATCAGCTTTTCAAGCAGCGAATCGTCATCTTCGACGGGTCGGTCGGCGTGCTGCTGCAAAAGATGGGCCTCACCGAGGAGGACTTCCGAGGCGAGCGGTTTCGTGACCATCCCAGGCTGCTCCGAAACGACGTGGACCTTCTCAACCTGACGCGACCGGACATCGTGAC
>Ga0209805_1001367_pt1 | contig 14855 bp, 18 predicted proteins | sample GraSoiAngelo_148_FD_185905 | JGI IMG/M metagenome (GOLD analysis project Ga0209805, IMG submission 185905) | Grasslands soil microbial communities from the Angelo Coastal Reserve, California, USA - 14_1009_09_20cm (SPAdes) (version 2) | ecosystem: Environmental > Terrestrial > Soil > Grasslands ... | reverse complement strand
CTGGCCATCGGACACACACGTTATTCGACCGCCGGCGATTCCGCGCTGCTCAACGCGCAGCCCATTCTTGTGCAATCGAATAAAGGAATGATGGCTGTCGCGCATAACGGCAACCTGGTAAATGCGCAAGACATTCGTCATCGCCTGGAAGCGATGGGTTCGATTTTCCAGACCAACAGTGATACGGAAGTCATCGTCCACCTGATCGCGCTATCGCGCGAGCACACCCTGCCTGAGGCCATGGCCGATTCGCTGCGTCGAGTGGAAGGCGCATTCTCCCTGGTGATGATTAGTCCCGACCGCATTTTTGCGGCGCGCGATCCCCGCGGCTTCCGGCCGCTGGCCATGGGACGCATTCCGGCGCAGCCGGGCATGAAGCAGGACACGATTGTTTTTGCCTCGGAGACTTGTGCCTTTGATCTGATTGGTGCGACTTACGAGCGTGACGTGAAACCCGGTGAGTTGGTCGTGGTTGGTCCGGAAGGAGTCACGTCCCACTTCTATGCTCCGGCCCAGGAGCAGTCGAGCTGCATTTTCGAACACGTTTATTTTTCGCGTCCTGACAGTTTTGTCTTCGGGCGCTCGGTGGACAAGAGCCGCGAGATGCTGGGGCGGCAACTGGCCCGCGAGGCTCCAGCAGAAGCCGACATCGTGGTGCCGGTGCCGGACTCGGGCGTGAGCGCAGCGATGGGCTACGCGGGGGAGAGTGGCATTCCATTTCGTTTCGGATTGATCCGCAATCATTATGTGGGACGGACGTTTATCGAGCCTTCGCAGTCAGTGCGCGACTTCGGCGTGAAGCTGAAACTGAATCCGATACGCAGCCTGCTGGAAGGCAAACGGGTCGTGCTGATTGATGATTCCATCGTGCGCGGCACCACCAGCCGCAAGATCGTGCGCATGATCCGCAGCGCGGGCGCGAAAGAAGTCCACATGCGCGTCTCATGCCCGCCAACCATCTCGCCCTGCTATTACGGCGTGGACACGCCTTCCAAGAGTCAACTCATCGCCGCCAACAAATCCGTGGAAGAAATTCGCGAGTATATTGGCGCTGATTCGCTCGTCTATCTCTCGCTCGAGGGAATGAAAAAAGCTTGCGGCGACGGAGAGAAGACTACGTACTGCACGGCCTGCTACACCGGCAAATACCCAACCGACATTGTGGACGTAGAAGAGATCCAGCCGGCCGCGGTCATCAAGCGCTAATCCCAGAAGCACTAATCCCATACACGTCGCAGGCAGGGAGACGAAAGTTGTTGCCCGCCGAGTAGACTGTCGTCCCTGTTCACACATCCAAAGCCAAGCTGATGGTATCTTGCCATGCGAATGACGGCGGAGTATCCAACGGAAGCGAACACAGATGTGGAAGTCCCGAAGAGTCTCGAAGTGCACACCACGCGGGTGTTTACGGTGGTGGTAATCATTACGAACGTTATCGGAAATATTTCGCTGGGCCGCGGCATGCACGCGGTGGGCAAGATTGTTTCTGCCTCTCCGCTGGATTACGTTCGCGCCTTTGCCAACCCGTGGACGATAGCCGGAGTGTGCGTACTGGTCGTCTGGATGCTGACCGATCTGGCGTTGCTGAGCCGAGCTGATCTGAGCTTCGTGATGCCGGTCACAGCCAGCACTTACGTGCTGATCGCTCTGGCCGGCCGTTTGTTACTGCACGAGCAAATCTCGTGGGTGCGCTGGACCGGGGTGGTGGTGATCACCCTGGGCGCGGCTCTGGTAGGAAAGACCCCGGTGCGCACTACCAAACCGCAGCCGGAGCATCTGCGATGAAGTGGATCCTGGTGTTGATTATCGCAACCTGCAACACGCTGGGCGACGTGCTGAACACCGCGGGGATGAAGCGGCAAAGCGAAGTGGACCGGCTGGCTCCGCGCACGCTACTGCAAATGGTGCTGCAAATCGCGCGCAATCCGCTGGTTCTGGCCGGACTGGGGGCCTTGGCGGTATCGTTTTTCGCACTCCTGTCGCTGCTCTCTATAACGACAGTAAGCTTCGCTGTGCCGGCGACGGCCGTCAGCTACCTGCTTGAAACTTTGCTGGCAAAGACGGTGCTGAAGGAAGAAGTCACCTGGCATCGTTGGGCGGGAGCTGCTCTCGTCAGCTTCGGAGTGGCGCTGCTGGAATGGTGATCATTGGTCGCGATGCTCGCGGCGCATCCAAGCAAATCCAACTACCTGACTTGCTCGCGTATACTTCTTGCGGCGCGAGGTTAGGATCATCGTCAGTCCCACCTATGCACGGAGAGGGCAATATGTACGTGAGACTGTGTGAGTTCCTCGTGAGGGCGGGCTCTCAAGAAGAGTTTGCGCGAATCTACGGATCTGACGGCGATTGGGCGGTGTTGTTCCGGCGCAGCCGGGAATTTTGTGGGACCGAGCTGCTGCGCGATGTGGAAACGCCGCGAAGGTATGTGACGATCGATCGCTGGATGTCGCAAGCGGCCTGGGATTCATTTCTGAAGAATTTCGGCGAGGAGTACCGGACACTCGACGTGGCTTGTGAGCGTCTGAACGAGGAAGAGCCGCCGTTGGGATCGTTCGTTACGGTGGATTCTGGGGGTCGGTAGCAGGTGATAGTACGGCGGCTTGCCACCTCTCAGAATAGGGCAGGCGTAATCACTAGTCGCTTCCGGGCAAGTCGTCCGTCCGCAATCCACGCCATCGCCAATGGGGCTTCCCTCTCTCTACCGGACTGTGCTCGCCTCCAGGACATTCAATTCTACGTGCCCGGTTATAGGACCAAGCGGCTGTCGCTGAGCAATTTATTTCCTGTTTAGGCGCCTCTTGCTAACATTGTTAAGCGTTTCTGCGCGAGCGCTTGGCGGCGAAGGGATTCGTGCGGATACTATTGGTCGAAGACCAACCCGATGCGGCACAGGTTCTAGCGAAGGGCCTTCGCGAACAGTCGTATGCCGTCGACATCGCGCTCGACGGAGAGGCAGCGCTCTACCAAACCAGCATCAACGACTACGACCTCATTCTCCTGGACGTGATGCTGCCTCGGCGCAACGGCATCGAGGTCTGCCAAAGCCTGCGAGCGGACGGCTCGGCGGTGCCTATCCTGATGCTCACCGCGCGGGACGCTATCCACGACCGGGTGCGGGGGCTCGACGCTGGCGCCGACGACTACCTGATCAAGCCCTTTGACTTTCATGAATTGTTGGCGCGGATGCGAGCATTGCTGCGGCGTGGTCCGGAATTGCAGCCGGAGGCGATGCACGTTGCCGACCTTGTGATCGACACGCGGTCCCGCGGGGTCTGGCGATCAAATCGCCCTATCCAACTTACCGCCAAGGAATATGCGCTGCTCGACTATCTCGCGCGCCATGTTGATCAGGTGGTCGGGCGAGCCGAGATCGCGGAACATGTCTGGGACGAAGCTTTCGATCCTTTTTCCAACCTGATTGAGGTTTACATCCAACGCCTACGCCGAAAGGTCGATGAAGGCCACTCCTTGAAACTGCTCCGCACCCTGCGCGGAGAGGGCTATATACTCTGCTCCGGGGAGCCGCGCGACAATGTCTAGCCCACTACGCATGCGATTGACACTTTGGTTTGTGGGGGCGTTCAGCGTGGTACTCATAGTGTTCAGCCTGGGCGTGTACTTCTTCGTGGAAAGAATCCTGCGCGAACGGCTACGTGAAAGACCCTCGCTTCCCAGGCCAGATCGTTGCGGTGCTCGACACCGGTGGGCGAGTGCTGGCAAGAAGACCGGTCAGCTCAGCTTTGGCCTTGCGCCTTCCTGCTTTTCCTCTTCCTGCTTCGAGGGTGCCGCAGTTTTATGAATTAGCGGAGTCCAGCACTGATGCCGACGACAGCTGTCGTGGGATATATCAGTTGGCGGCTGGCACGAGCGGCTTGTCGTCGATCGTTGTAGTCACCGACCCCAACGGTCCGAAGCGGAATATCGCGAGACCCTGAGCGTGATTGAGCAGCAGGCGGGTCGTTTGAGTCGTATCGTGGAGGAAATGTTTGCGCTCACTCGTGTCGACATGAACCAACTTCCGCTTGAGATCGGCGAACTCTATCTTGACGAAGTGATCGCTGATACGACGCGCGCCGCCTGCGTACTGGCGGAACGCAAGGGGGTTCACCTCAAATCGCAAAACATACAGGAAGCGCCATATCACGGTGACCAGCGCCTGCTACGGCAAATGATTTCCAACCTTCTCGACAATGCCATCAAATTCACCCCGCAAGGCGGAACGGTAGAAGTGGGGCTCCATCAGGTTAACTCCAGCTACCAAATTACGGTCGCCGACACCGGATGCGGCATTTCCGCTGAACTTCAGCCCCGCATCTTTGAACGATTCTTTCGCGCCGACAAAGCGCGCCTGGGCACGGGTGGGCTTGGCGGAGCGGGTTTGGGTCTTGCCATTGCGCGTTCCATTGCCGAGTTGCACCACGGCCGGCTCAGTCTCCAACACTGCGGAGCTGAAGGTAGCATCTTTTGCATTTCCCTACCCTTTCGCGAGGACGGAAAACGCCCTAATCCCGCGTAACGCGTGCAGAAAGGAACTCTTTCGAGGGAATCTTCTGTTCTATTTCTCTAAGCAGTCCGGACGTGAGTTTGAGAATGCTGGCGTTAGTCTGTCGAGCTTGGGGTTTGAAATCGATGCCCAGCGTTCCTATCAAGTTTCCCCTAGCATCATGGAGTGGCGCTGTGACATCGAAACCATCCGGTTCATGTTCCACAAATGGTTTCAGAGTTTTCAGCGCGGCGGCCTCATCGTCGTCACATTTCTCTCCCAGGTCCTTCGCCTGTGTCGCCGCTATGGTGACGCAACCCTCCTGACCATGGTTGACGGAGAGTTCCAGTCCGGTAATTTCCGGATGTCTTTGGGCGGTCAGGTCGACCAGATGCTGTGCCTGTGTCGTTTTCAACTGGGCGCTTAGCTGGGGAACCGCAAGCATTCCGCAGATCAGGATACTCTGCGTAAGATTACAAAGTTTCCATTTGCACATCGTTCCTCCTATTGGCCGGAGTGGGCGATCGAACTCTATCCGAGTGCTGCAACCGAACAATCGCAAGTGTCGATCGCCCACCGACGAAGGGCAAGGCCTTCTTACTTCATGATCTGGACCAAGGGAAAGCTATCACCAGTGACTAAGTCAACGGTCAGCACGTTGCCGACACCCGGGGCGTAGAATTTGTGCTCCAAAGCGCCCGGCTCCAGCCCCGTCACTTCCTTCGTCTCAAGGCAGTGATGAAATGTTCCAGCGGGAACCTTAACCGTCTGATCAAAGTTGACTACGCCGGCTGCGTCCTCGGCCGTGTTGAGCAGGAACTCCTGGCGATAGAAGTCGCCGACGTTGGGATGAGCCTTCATCACAATGCCGGGACTGGCGCCATTCACACCGCCCTGCCAGGTGCCGCCCAGGCTGGAAACCCGGCCGTTGACAAGCTCGTCGGAGTCTTCGCCGAAGTACCACACATTTCCCTCCTTGTCCTGAGCAAACCAATCGAGCGTGTCTTCGGTAAGTTCACCGTCGGTGAAAACCTGGTCGTGGACTTCAACGCAGGTGACTCCGTCAATTAACTTCGTGTTGGTAGTGACGGCGAACTCGGTCCGTATAAAACCCTGGGAGGTGGGACCTTCGTAGATGTAAGTCGTCCCCGGCTTCAGAGGCATGAAGGGATTGTCTATGTTGGTGGTGAAGTTGGCGGGATCGATTGTGGGATCGTAAGGCCTGCCGCCCAACTTTTGACATACTTGGTTACGCGAAGTGAATTGATCCTGGCAGGTGGTCATGGCGGACTGCAAATCCGATTTCGCCCTTTGGATGCATGCCTGTCGGCTTTGTGACTCGGAAATGTTGGCGCACATTCCGACAGCGGTCCAATAGTCACCCTGGGCCCCTTTTGTGCAGGAGTTCAAACCATCTTGTGAGGTTAATTGGCAGATGTTGGCGGTTCCGGCTACGGCTGTTGCGGCGGTAAGGACCATCGCAAACAGCGCAGGTTTCAAATGAGAATAACGGTTCATCGGGTCGTGCCTCCTCGCCTTGCGGCTTTGGATTCGATCATCGCGAAGTGGCTGTTTCGCGCGGCATCCTAGCACTCGGAACATGAACAGAGAATGAACACCGTCTCTGCGATCACTTCCGCGTTGCTCTTCGGCGGTTTACCGTGAGACCGTAAGACGGCAGCGAAGAATTCGCTTGGTGCTGCCAATTCTCTTGTATCATTTCACTATCCTCGCATTCCCGTAGACCGGGTGTTCACAACCGATTCGTCAGGATAAATCTATGCGTCCTCTTACGCTTTGGATTATTGTTCTCGCTTTCCCCTGGAACTGTGCTTGGGGTCAGACTCTGACTCTCCGGCCGGAACGACCTGCACCGGCAAGCAGCATTGCAAGTCCCTCCCAACCCGCGCCGACTCTGATTCCCCTCAGCGTGCCTAACCGGTACGCCCTTGAAGGTGGACCTCGATCAGGAGGTGCGCGTACAAAAAGTCGGCCAACCAGTCCATGGAAAAATAGTCGAGCCGGTGTATGCGTTCGACAAGCTAGTGGTTCCGGCTGGGACTGAAGTGGTTGGCAAAATCTCAGCCATTGATCGGGTGCCAAAGACACGGCGCACCCTGGCGGCCATGAATGGGGAATTCTCGCCTTCCCGGCAAGTGCATATCGACTTCAGTGAACTGGTAATGCCCGATGGCCGGCATTTGCCGCTACAGACAGACGTTAGCCCAGGATCCGGCGGAATTTTGCAGTTCGTGCCTGCCAACGAAAAGGAAAAACAGAGTAAGAAAGACGAAGCCAGAAACGCTGCATCGCGAAAGATCGGCGAAGCCAAGAAGGAAGTGAGGCGGCAGTGGGATGCTGTCAAGAAGCAACTTCATGAGCCTGGGAAGATGCACCGGCTGCAGCGGCTCGCGGTCGCACAACTCCCATACCATCCGCAATACATGGATGCGGGGACCAGCTTTAACGCGGACCTGCGACGCCCGCTGGATTTCGGAACCGAGCCGCTTACCCCCGCGTTAGTGGAGCACATCGGGACGCCGCCGCCTTCGGGGAGCGTCGTGCACGCAGTACTCGTCACGCCACTCGGTTCCGCGAACAGCAAGAAGGATGATCCGGTGGAAGCGGTCATCACTCGGCCGCTGGTTGCTTCCGATCGCTTGATTCTTCCCGAGGGAAGCCGGCTCAAGGGTTCCGTCCTGCAAGTGCGTCCTGCGCGCAGGCTCGGCCGAAATGGTCAGCTCCGCATTGTGTTTCACCAGGTGGTGCCGCCCAACGGGATTGAAGAAAAAGTGGAAGCCAGCCTCGAAGGAGTGCACGTCGCCAAAGGAGAGCATTTGAAGCTCGATTCCGAGGGTGGCGCACAAGTCATCGCGCCTAAAACCCGTTATCTGACGACTGCGATTTCCGTCATGTTGGCCACTTCCTCCATCGGCGATGGTCACGAGCATGATAGTGACGGAGGTCTGGGCCACAGCGGCGGGGGCGATGTGGGCAGTGGCGCCGCGAATGGCGCATCCGGATTCCGGTTTGTAGGCACAATCGTGGGAGCGTTCGCCCACTCCCGGGTCGTAGCGTCGGGATTTGGATTCTATGGAGCCGCCATGTCGGTGTATTCCCACTTTCTCGCCCGCGGCCGTGATGTGGTTTATCCGAAGGACATGTCGATGATGATTGGGCTAGGGGCGAGGGAGAAGCCCGCGGCTGGAGTGGAGCCGACCACAAATTCTGGCGGTAGAAAATAAGGCGGACAAGTAGACAGATCGCCCAAACGCAAAATCCTTCCTTTTGAGGCCCCAGATTCTACCGGCCCATTCCATCATTGCGGCTTCCGTCCAGGGCCGGTCAAATTCTTCCCTAGGGTCACACACTTCCGTCATGTGAGTCTGTGGTTTAGCGCATTTAACATGAGGGGGCATTCCCCGTAGAGGAATCCGGGGGGAGGTATGCCCGTGAAGGTCGTGAAGATCTATCGCATTGCGCGCTGGACTGTTCTGGTGCTGTCAGTATTATCTGTATTTTTGCTGTTCAAGAAACCGCAGCCGGTGGCGGTGCCGCAGCCGGCCGCGGCAGCAGCGATCAATGCGCAATCGTTCGAGAGCAAGCTGGAGCAGTTGGAGCAGCCCAGGAAGCAAGGTCAGAGCGAAGCTGAAATACATCTCAATGCCGACGAAGTGAATGCAGCGGTGGCACAGGCGGCGAACGCGATTCCGGCCGCGGTCAGCCAGGCGCCGAATGGTTACGCGCCGAGTGGTCAGGGGCCGTCAAGCGCGGCGGGAGCACCAGCGGGACAACTTCCATCCACAATTTCAGACTTTGCTGCCGGCGGAACGCCCACGGTGAAAGACTACCAGCTCAACTTTGAAGGCGACATTGTGCGCGGGCAATTCCTTACTGAAATCGCGGGGAAGAATGTTTACGTGACGCTGGCTGGCCACCTGGGGACGAAGGATGGCTATGCCACCTTTGATCCCACGGAATTTAAAGTTGGGGACATGAATGTGCCAGTGGCGCTGGTGAATGATGCTTTGCAGAAAAAGCTTGCCGAGCAGCGTGACCGGTTAAAGCTGCCGGAGTTCGTCGGGGACATGAAAGTGGAGAACGGCGAACTGGTGATGAAACAGAAGTAAGGGATTTCAGTCAAGAAGATCAGGCCCGGCAGGAAACAAACCGGGCCCACCAAACACATCAGGATTTACTCCATCCGCACTATTTCAGGGTAACCTCGCGCAAAATCATCGTGGTGAGGATTTCACGCATCTCGACGCGTTTCTCGCCAACTTGCAGAGCGGCTTGTTTGGAGCCGAATATTTTGTCTCGTATCGCCTCTGCCTTCGCCGTTAAGCCATCAAGGGCTGCGAAGTTCTTGTATTGAACAGCCAGGGCCATGTCCCAATCTTGCGGGTCATGCTGCGTGGTGTTCAAGAATACCTTGTAATCCTGGATCAGGCCCTGGCGCTTTTGTTCGTCGAGAAGAGGTTTGCTTCTCTCGCGAAGGCTGGTTAAATAAGCGTCCTGTTGGTTGGGTTTGGTGCGAATCAGTGTGACCTGCCACACTGGGCCCTCGGTGTAGTGTTCCTGCGCGAACGCTTGTAGCGCGAAGAATACGATCAGTCCCAGGGCTGAGATTGTGTACTTTTTCATGGAAGCCTCCTCGGCTTTGTTGAGGCCACATCATACGCTGTGCTGTGGCGCCGTCAACCGCGGCCGCTCGAAAGGGAGAGCAGGGGCGGGGACGCCCGCGCCTACATTGTGCCCTCGAGCCACGCAGGCCTTGCCTTAATTGCATTCTCACTTCTTCCTTTGCCCTACTGTCCCGGAGTTCCTTCGAACAGGGGCCATAGCTGATCGGCGGTGGCGCGGTAAATGACGAAGGCGCTGCCCGACTCGTAGGTCTTGCGGAAGAGCAGTTCGCCGCGACCGTCACCATCGGCGTCGACTGCGTCAATCAACTCCATGCGTGGAATGGCGTCCAGATGGCGAGTGTCAGTGACATTCGAAAACAGTTTGTGGAGTTCGCCGTTGATATCGTAGCGCCCCGCTAAGGTGACGAAGTACTGGAGGTCGGACGCAGTCGCCTCGATGGGATGCGGGGGGAGACGGGCGCCGGAAGGCGCTTTCGCGCTGGCCGCTTTTTCGATCACGGCTTTCGCGGTTAAAACCAGAATGGGCTCATTGCTATTGGCGAGGTCGAAAACGCGGAACTGAATGTCGTCAAATTTAGGCTGTGCTTTTTGCGCAGTTCCGGATTTGCGTTGGGAAGCAGCAACGGACATCCCCGGTTCGCTGTTAATGACGCCAAGTGCTGCGGCGCGATTACGGACTTCCACGGCAGCGACAGCCAGCATTCTCTTACGAAAATCCTGCTGCTGTTGTGGAGAGGCATCGTAGCTGTAGGGTCGCGGGTCAGGACCGTCGGCATCGGAAATGGCGGGCAGCCTTTGCACCGGCCCAGTCTGAGTTGAGTCTTTCGGTGAGGGGCGAGCGGCGGACGAAGCTTTGGAAGTGAGGGGAGGTTCCGGCACGGTCGACTGGGCGGTCTTACTCATGGCGGAGCCGCTCATGGTGGACCCGGGCGGAATGCCGCGTCTCAAGACAGGATGGTCTTTATCATCCTGACCCGCCTTCTGGTCTTGGCCCTGGGCTTGGTCTTGAGCTAAATCTTTATTCGGCGCGGCGGATTTTTGTGGGGCGTTGCCGGCGGCGGGAGGTGGCGTGTTGGTTTTAGTGTCCGAGGCGGACGGAGTTGTAGGCGCTTGCGGGGAAGATTGCGATTGGGTACCGGAAGGTTTCGTTTCGGTGGAGTTACTGTCCGCTGGGGGCTTGGGCGGACTGGGATGCCGCAAGACTGGTGGACCCTCGTCCTTTTCCATCACCGGGGCGGATTCCGCCTGGTGCGCAGTTTTCGCCGGGGCCGTGCCGGCGGCTTGCCAGGTGCCCTCGGCAATCCATGAATTTTCTAACTGGCGTGCACCTCCCGCCGTGAATAGCCCCTGAGAAACTCCTGTACGAAATGCCTCGTAGACGGTGCCGGAATAGAGCGCCATGGGCACGGGCGAAGCCTTGTAGGCCGCGGCGTCGTAGAACTTGCCATTGATGATAATTGCAATTGGAATCAAATGAGCTTTGCCGTTTGCTGCCAGTTCCAGCAGGCCAGTCGCGCGCGGGCCTTTGCTGACTTGAGGTCGATGGCCGTATTGGGCATGGACACTCGCCAGCCCAAGGAGCAGAACCGCCGTCCAGATGACGATTCGGCGGGAGGTGCGGTATAACGATGAGTGAGAGGCGAATATCCCCATGGATACTAATGATAAAGCTCCTGAGTTCAGTTTGCCGGACGAGAACGGGAAAAGCGTCGCGTTGAAGGACTTTCGCGGCAAGACGGTGGTGCTGTTCTTCTTTCCCAAAGCCGATACTCCCGGTTGAACCATTGAAGCGAGCGGGTTCCGCGACGCAAACAAGAAACTCCAAAGTGCCGGGGCAGTGATTCTGGGAATTTCGGCAGACTCGCCGAAGACGCAGAAGAAATTTCAGGATAAGTATCAGCTGCCTTACACCTTACTGTCGGATGAAGACAAGAAGGTCTGCCAGGCCTTCGGTGTGATCAAAGACAAAAATATGTATGGCAAGATAGTGAAGGGGATCGCCCGCACGACGTTTGTGATTGGGCCGGAGGGAAAAATCGCGCACGTATTCCACAACGTGAAAGCCGATGGTCATGCGGAGGAAGTGTTGGAATATTTGAAGGGCGCGGCTTGATGAAAATGTTAGGGCGGGTTTATGGCCCGCCCATGTCCGATTGCCGGAAATCAGAAGTAAAGCTAAGTTACTTCACTGACGCGTTAGCCGTGGTCGTGAAAGTCATTGCGGTTTCGGCGTGAACAACCGCTTCTTCCTTGCCGGTGGCTGCAGCTAGACCAGTACCGGCAGCTCCACCTGCGGCCGCCCCGATGAGAGCTCCCTTGCCCCCGCCGAAGACGCCGCCGAGGATGGCGCCAGCAGCGGCACCACCGCCGATCTTAGTCGCATTACTCTTCATGTGGCCTTTGCCCTTGGCGTGAAAACCACTGGTTGAGATGGGAACCATTTTGCCGCCGACTTCGACGGACGCTAGACGCAGCGTAAGCTCTCCCGGCGCGTGCAACCGTCCGCTAGGCTTCACGTAGGTTACTTTGCCTTTGACCGGAGCGCCGGCCTTTGCGAGAGTCGCGCCGTCGACGACCAGGTCCCTGGTCAGGTTGGCGCCAAAGCGATCGCCAGTGCGTGCCGTAGCCGAATTGACTTGCGAGTCGATACGGACGGTGAGTCTGGTTCCGGCGGGAATGGTTTGCGCCGCCGCGACCAGCGTGAGCGCAAGAACCGCTATTGAGATTTTGAGTGCTCTACCCTGCATGCTTTCTCCTTTTCCTTTTGAGAGATGCGGAAAGAACAGAGTAGCGTCTCTTTGAGATTTGTGAAGAAACCGGAGTGCCGAGACTTTGGTGTAACGGCGTTTACGAACCAAGCGCGCCGTCGCAAGTACCCTCGACCTGGGCGAGCAGGATAATCCTTACATAATCGGTGAGCTGGTCAAATCCGCGCCTGGCACTCGACGGTTACTTGGTTTTTCTTCTGCGGGCAGCCGATGCCGATGAACCAGTAGTGGTGAAGGTGATTACCTTCTCCGCCGGAATAACGACTTCCTGCTTGCCAGTGTAAGCAGCGACTCCGGTGCCCGCCCCGGCTCCGGCTACTGTCCCGATGGCCGCGCCTTTACCGCCGCCCGCGAGCGCGCCGATTACCGCTCCAGCCGCAGCGCCACCCCCAATTTTCTCCGCATTGCTCTTGGTGTGGCTCTTGCCCTTGACGTGGTATGAACTACTGGATATCGGAACGGCATGGCCATTGGCGTCTACGGAAGTCAGACGAAGCGAAAGCTCTCCGGGAACGTGAAGGCGGCCACTGGACTTGGCTAGCGTGACCTTGCCATGCACCGGCGCACCGGCTTTGGCGATGGTCTGGCCGTTAGCGACGACGTCGCGCGCCAGGACGGCATCGAAATTTTGGCCAGTCTTAGCAGTTGCAGAGCTGATCTCGGAACCCATGCGAACGGTGACGGGGGTTCCGGCAGGAATGGTTTGCGCTGCGGCAGCGAGTGCGAGTGATAGAAGCAACGTAGTAGATTTCAGAATTCGCCCCAGCATGGTCTTCTCCTTTAAGGTTGAGAATGCAAGCGCCGGATTGGAACCTATGAGAGTCTCGCGAACCGGCTGGTTGCACCCGGATTTGAGATGCGTGAGCTGGCACGGTGGATGTGCGTGCTCCCCGAATGTGCTCCATGGAAGCCATTATGAAATCAGGGGTTGAAAATTCGAAGCAGATAAGGCGGGTGGGGGCCGAGTTCTTTGACCGTGATCCCAGGCGGGTATCACGCGACCTGTTGGGCAAGCTGCTGGTGCGGCGGCAGGGACGGAAGCGTCTCATCGGCCGCATTGTGGAGGTGGAAGCTTATCTCGGGACAGGCGACCTAGCTGCCCATGCCGCTGCCGGCCGCACGGCGCGGAACGACGTATTGTTCGGACCTCCCGGGCACGCATATGTGTACTTTATTTACGGCAATCACTATTGCCTGAATATTTCCTGCCTGCGCGATGGGATGCCCGGTTGCATACTGATTCGCGCCCTGGAGCCGGTTGGAGACATTGAGGAGATGGCGCGGGCGCGCCGTGTTTCTGCGCAGAGCGCGGGGGATTTACGCAAGCTGACCAGCGGTCCCGGGCGTTTGGCGCAGGCATTTGGCATCACGCGGGAACGGGACAATGGGAAAAACCTCACGAACTCGGCGTCGGATCTCTTTGTCGCCGAGGACGGTTTTCATCCGCGGCGCGTGTCGATCACGAAACGAGTGGGCATCACCAAAGCGGCGGAGATGCCACTGCGGTATGTCATCGCGGGGAATGAGTTCGTGTCGCGCGGGTAGTGATTACACGTGGCCCCCTGCGGGCCGAAGACGCATACGCTTACAGCCTCAGCGTGATGTTGTCGATCAGGCGGGTCTTTCCGACAAAAGCTGCCACCGCGACAAGCGCAGGCTGGGAGACGTCGCTTAGCGCACCGAGCGTGCCAGGATCGACGATCTCGAAATAATCCAGCCGCACCGACGGTTCTTCAGCAAAAACTTCTTTGGCTGTCGCGATGAGTTTTGCGCTATTGTGCTCGCCGCCTTCGAACTGCTTCTGAACCTGCATCAGCGAGCGATAGAGGACCAATGCCGACTTGCGCTGCTGCGGGTTGAGATAAGAATTGCGGGAGCTCATAGCGAGGCCATCCGCTTCACGCACAATCGGGCAGACGGCGATCTGTACTGGCAGGTTCAGGTCGCGCACCATACGCCGGATGATGGCTACCTGCGCCGCATCTTTCTGGCCGAAAAAGGCGACGTCTGGCTCGACGATGTGGAAAAGCTTGGAGACGACGGTGGTGACTCCACGAAAATGGCCGGGACGCGACTTGCCACAAAGCTTATTGCTCAAACCTTCGACGGTCACGACCGTGACGGCATTGGGCGGATACATCTCGTCGACTGAGGGAGCGAAGATCAGGTCAACGTCTTCTTTCTCCAGAAGAACGCAGTCTTGATCGAAGGTGCGCGGATATTTGGCGAAGTCTTCGTTGGGACCGAACTGGGTGGGATTGACGAATATCGAGACGGCCACCACGTCGCATTGCCCTTTGGCGGCACGGACCAACGAAAGATGGCCCTCGTGCAGCGCGCCCATGCTAGGGACGAGGCCCAGGCGCTTGCCAGTTCCGTGTGCGATGCCGCAAACGGCGCGCATGTCCTGGATTGTCCTGCAGATCTTCATGGAGACCAAATTTGCCACGGAGGCACAGGGACACGGAGAAGGCTAATTCCTGTCCGCGCCCCTGGCTGAGTTTGAAAATGTCTTATCGGCGTATCCCGCGTTTTCGCTCCAGGACCGTATCCAGGGCGCTTCGCGTCTCTTTAGGCAGGTGATAAGACTCGCCATCGGACGGATACTGGCCTGAGACAACGTCCGCGCGAAAAGCCTGCACGGCGTCGCTGATCAGAGCGGCGGCATCGCCGTAACGGCGCACGAATTTGGCTGGCGTGCCGAAGTTGAGATTCAGGATGTCGTGAATGACGAGCACCTGGCCATCACATTCGGGGCCAGCGCCGATTCCGATCGTCGGAGTAGATACCTCTGCGGTGATCATGGCGGCTACCTCGCGCGGGATGCCTTCCAGATAAATGCAGGCGACGCCAGCGCGGTCGAGAGCCACGGCGTCGCGCATGAGCTGTTCGATGCCGGTTAGCGTCTTACCCTGAACCTTGTAGCCGCTCATCACGTTGACCGATTGCGGCGTGAGA
>Ga0209805_1001366_pt1 | contig 14859 bp, 26 predicted proteins | sample GraSoiAngelo_148_FD_185905 | JGI IMG/M metagenome (GOLD analysis project Ga0209805, IMG submission 185905) | Grasslands soil microbial communities from the Angelo Coastal Reserve, California, USA - 14_1009_09_20cm (SPAdes) (version 2) | ecosystem: Environmental > Terrestrial > Soil > Grasslands ... | reverse complement strand
TGGCTGAGGTGGTGAATAACCGCTTCTTCCAGGGCGGCTTGTCGAAGCATGTGAACTTGGGCACGGAGATTGTCGGTGATGGCCAGGATGCACGGAACGTCTCCACCATAGAGATAATACTTGAACGATTGAAGTAGGAAATCTCTGGTGGCACCTGGGACACGAATCCCCTTTTTCTTAGGGATACTATCTTCCGTACGGGATTTGGGGAGAGAATTGCCATGCCCCTTTGGGCTGGAAAAGAATGCTTGTTAGGTTATTGCGAAATGTAGTTTCTCGTAGTTCTCGTACTTTTCTCTCCAGAATTGGACGTAGCGGATGATTCTCACTTATTATTGGATTGCTGGATTCATGTCTTATCGTCGGGACACTCTTTATTTCGAGGATGCGACAATAGTAAGCTGCGGCTTCCCGTGAGTCCGTTTCGATAGGATTCCTGTCTTCTGTGGACCGGTTGAATCCTACCGGAGGGGACCAACGGGGAAGAACCGTGTAACAAGAAAGGAGTAAATTCGTGAGTTGGACAATGGAAAGGAAGAGTCGGAATTGTTGGCGAACATTCGCCGTTTGACTGTAAGGGTCCTGGATGATCTCGAAGAGGGCTCCAGGAATCGGACACTAGACCAGCAGCAGAAGAGACTGCTGAGTAGTACAGGCGCCAGGCTACTCCGGCTTTGGAGGCTCGTCGAGAAGGAAGGAAGGTCGAAGAGAGTAGCAGAGGCGGTCGGCAGAGTCGATGGACTGGTCCCCGGGGCGCAGAATCCGGAATCGGGAGATGGAAGAGTCTGATGCGGGACAACGACGACGGCTTTGAGAACGAGGCACGGGACGAGATGATTCGAGAACTACGCGAGAATCTAGCCAGATGTCGGAAAGTGCTCTCGGATGAGAAGCTCGACCTGAAAACACACGAGCGCTGGACCCAGCTCTACAACAACACATCAACAGTCTTCAACCAGATCTTGAAAGATCGGCAGATGCGAGACTTGGAAAACAGAATGCGAGAAATCGAAAAACATGACAGAGAGAAAGGGACTGAACCCACCCATGCGCATTGCTAGTATTGAAAAGATGTGAGACGCCTCGAAAGAGTCGATAAGACGCTCCGGGAACCCCAGCCTAAAGCAATCCGAAAAAGAATAGACGGCTTTATCTGACAAGTTTCCCACTGCGACGTTCAAGCGGGGGTTGCCAAGACAGGTCAAAGGCGCGAGATCCGTCTCGACGGCGGGGCGGAAACGCGATGCTCAGGACCTCGTCCCGTAGGGGTTCGTGGGTTCAAATCCCACCCCCCGCACCAAGCCAGGAACCTCCCCCCATCCTAGAATATGCTTTCCATCTTAGGAAGAATGGCTACAGAGATTCTACCATTGAGAGGCATGTTAGACTCCTCAAGAGACTGTCTAAGTCCTCTCAGCTGGAGAGTTCTGAACATGTCAAGGCTGCACTTTCAACCCTGGACTGGGCCAACAGTACCAAGGAGCTTGCCTGTGACATTCTGGCTGACTACTACAGATACCGACAAATCCCCTTCACTAAACCTAGGTACGAGAGAATAGAGAAACTGCCCTTCATTCCACTTGAGAATGAAATTGATCTCCTGATTGGAGGCTGTGGCCCCAAGACCTCTACAGTTCTTCAGACTCTCAAAGAAACTGGAGCCAGAATAGGAGAAATCTGGGGACTCAGGTGGTCAGACATTGACAACGAAAGAGGCCTTCTGAACATTTCACCAGAGAAGGGAAGCAGACCCAGACAGTTCAAGATCAGTTCCCAATTGTGTTCAATGATTGCAAGACTTCCTCATGATGGAACCCTAGTATTTGGGAAGGGAAACCTAGAGAAGTTCAGAAGAAACTATGAGAAGTCCAGGAAGGGGCTGGCCAAGAGACTCTCCAATCCTAGGCTCAATCAGGTCATGCTACACACCTTCAGGCATTGGTTTGCCACCAAGACATACTGGAAGACCAAGAACATACTCTTCACCCAGAAGCTTCTGGGGCACAAGAGTCTCAGCTCAACACTAGTCTACATTCAGTTAGTGGATTGGAAGAACTCTGATGAGTATACTTGCAAGATGGCAAAGTCCATTCAGGAAGCAAGTTCCCTGATAGAATCAGGCTTTGATTACATCGTAGAGCTGGATGGGGTCAAGCTGTTCAGGAAAAGGAAGTGAGATGGGAGGGACACATCTATGCCTGAAGACCAATTCCATCTTAACCTCATTTGGATACTGCTCAGGATCTGGGTAAGGTTTGTTGTTGGAGGGCTGTCTCTCATAGCAGGAGTGGTGGCTGGTGCAGTACTCTTTGAGTTCTACAGAATCCCTCTCTGGGCCCCAATCCCATTCCTCATGATTTGCCTGGTGACAAAGAAGGCCTATCCCATTCTTCTCATGTTTGGTGTCCTGCTAGGCCTGCTTGGGGGGGTAATTCACTGAACCCAAGGTAGGGTTGCCTTTGTCCACAGAAAGGTACCCCTCCAGTTGCTTATTGTCCTTCATGCTCTTGCTGATCAGGGAGATGTCTTGTTGCAACAACTCCAGATATTTTGTGAAAAAGTCCGGATGGACAACATCTATTGAATAGTAGATTAGATTTGCCACCCCTTTAGGATTCCATGCTGCACGGATCAGGCTATGATGAGTATCTTCAACTTCTGTCTTTCCTCCTCTCACATTTGCCTCAAACATCGGACCATCAAAGACAATTACGAGATATGTGAAAAGGATTGAATGGAAGAGTGTACCAGGCAGGAACTGCTGTGCCTTAGATCTTTCAGATTCCATCAGGCCACTCTGAGCATTCAGTAATGTAGCAACTGCCTCAAAGATCAGCCTCTTTTCACTGGTCAGATTGTAGGTGTTGCAAGCTTTCATTTTGGTTTGATGGAGCGATTTCACCAGAAACCTGCTCAGACCTAAAGCAAGAAAGTCTGGAGGGCCATAGGATGACTCAGGTAGCTTCTTGTTTAGCATCTTTGGGTAATCAAAGACTTGACCCTCTAAGTCCTCCCAAGAAAACAACCTATTGGGCCTTGGGAACAGAATCAGAGAGTCAGTGGCACTCTTCTTGCATTCAACCAACATCATGGGGAGAAAGTGTGGCTTTGTTAGGAATTCATCTTGCCTCAATGCAGAAGGGAAGGTTGCGTACACATCAATTTCCCTTAACCCACCCTTCACTGGATCAACATAGGGGTAATTTCCAGTCACTGCCCACTTTGAGTCCTCCAGTAGACTTGAGATTTCGATCTCAAGGGGATATCCAGTCCTTTCAATATAATCCAGGATTTTCTTTTTTGAACTAGAATTGGACAAGAAAGGCTTACCTGCTCTTTGATGGGACCTTGTAGGAGTCCGGTAACATGGAATCTATTTCTCTCCCACTCTTTACTCTGTCAAGGAGCTTCACTGTCATTCTTACAATGTTCCTCATTCGAACATACCACACTGAACCATAGGCAACCAGAGCCAAGAAGCCAATCACTGATACTGCATTCCCCATAACAAGATTTGGAGGATTTGCTTGGATGTAGTTCTCTGCAACTATGAAGATGGCAATGATTGATGGGAAGAGAACCGCAAAAAGCCAGCCTAGGTTTGAGTCTTTCTTAAGTTCCCAGTATAATCTCACTCTTTCTAGATCATATTGTTCCTGGTCCGTGAGAGGCCACCCACCCCACACATTGATTGCGTCAGCCATTATTGGCTGAGCTGCCTAAGTTGGCCCAAGTCCCCCATAGAGTACCGTCTTATTAGCTAGCCACTGGTCAGTGCGAAACTACAAGGAAGGTATCGGAGGTGATTGTTGATTGAATGTCTTAGGAATATTAGGTCTGATTGCCCTAGCTTCACTCTCAGTGGTTCCTGTGGCAAGGCCAACACCACCCACCCTAACAACACAGTTCTTGACACAGCAAGTGAACTTGGTCTCTTGGCAGAACACCATATCCATGCCTGTATCTGACCTACCCTGTGCACAGGGAAGGGGTTACACGACCCCACAGTCTACCATAGCTCTAGGGTGGAACTTTACTGAGTCCCTTTCTGGGAGAGACCTCGGTTCAACTTGGGTTAAGCTGACAGGGATAGCAGGGACTACACTCCTTCTGTTGAGACAACAAGACGTAACACCCCTTCTGGTTGGCGAAATATTCTGTACAGGTCCTGAGTTCTTCAATGCTGATATCTTCACTAAAGCACTGACTATGCTCTCGCCAGGAGGATATCCATTGACAACACTTTACAGAGTACCAGCCTCAGGAACCTTTGCCCTGCTTACCTTGTCATATGGCAATACAGTACCCCCATCAATAGGACCCTACGTAGCCAACGAGACCTGGACTGTGACAACCATCTCGTAAGGGTTCTCAACTACCCCCACCTTCCAACCCCTTATCTTCCAATTTGTATATGCACATGTTCCTAGATTTTAATAGAAACATGTACCTGATCAGTGAAAGATGAATCCGATAGACATAGCCAGTCAGATAGCAAGGAATTCAGAGCCAATAGGGGACTTGGCATATGCCGTCAAGACAATCGCTGTTGGGAACCTTCCACCCAGTTCATCTCTAGCTGACAGTATCTGGCATGCTTGGCTTGATCTCATAGCAGCTCAAGACTGAACATCTCTGGAACATCCTGCTTGGCCAAAACCAAGCAGTTTGCACTTTCAGGTTTTTTGGTGAAAATCTCTGGACCTCAAAGGTTACTTCCAGGTGTCTGAAAGTGAAGGTAGATCATGAGAAGAAACAGGCTCCCGTAGGCCCCTTATTCAAAGCTGGAAGTAGGAAGCCCACTGGACCGTGGTTAGTAAAGCGAGGGATGGGTTCTACCTAATGGGGCCCCCCTTCTCCTGGCCAGAAAAATGGGTTTGATCTGGAAGTTGCCTGAATTCTTCTCAGGCCCTCAGTTCTGCTGATTCAGTCTAAAGATGCCAAATGGATCCACTCAAGGTCCCCTTTTTGGATTCCTTGTGAAAACTCCCATGGGAATGTTTCCTTTAATCTCCAAAGGAAGCCCTTCTCTCATACCATCTGAGTGGGCTTGGTCAATGATCAATTCTGCCAACATTCTGAAAACTGATCTTTGCCTGAACATGGCCAATCTGCAGGCAACCCCAAACACTTGCACCTCAATTGGCACAAAGACAAACTCAGAGCCATTGGGTCTTTGATTCATCTGGGGCACCACCCTCTGTTTTCAACACTTGTCTATTCCCAACTCCAGGTGAGGTTAAGCAGAGAGTTCAGGCATTCATGGATTGGTTTCCTACATGACCCATGGTCCGTGAGATGTTCTATCCAAGACTTTCTCCTTTTATGGTCTGCAGCCCATGCTTTCCTTGTTTCAAGGTCTTGATCCATCACATATGTCTGGTAGAATTTGTTGATCTTCTTGGAATAATACAATGACCCAGACCTTTCAAGGATGTAAGCCTTCAGCTTCTTGGCAAATCTCATTGCTTCCTTGAAGACCCTCCTTGGAGCCCAGGATTCATTGAATTTGTAGTAGATAGTTGGAATGGGAGGGGCTCCCTTGAATTTCACATGTCTAGTTGCCAGAAGGAGGTCTGCCCCATGGAGCTTCTTTTGAAAGTCTCCTGGATAGATAGTCCAGTCCTTTGTGTAGCACTTCAGTTCAGGGAGGAAGGTCAGCTTGCCTGGAAGAGAAGCAGAGTAGTCTGTGTAGTCAAGCCTGTCAGGGAGAGGACAGTATGTCAGACCAGCAATGTCCTGACATGCCATGTCTAGCGCTTTGCCTACTAGAGTTCTGGAGAGAACTTCAAGCTTTTTCCTGTCTTTGTAGGGTCTCAATCATTGGTCCCTCTCTCAATCCAGCCCTCAGATCAGAGAGAGGGTTTGATCTGAAGGCTGGTATGAGAACTATTTCTGCATCATGACAAATAAAGTTCTTGATCTCCAATTCCAGGCAGGAGACCTCAGATAGCCAGATCAATTCTACCTGGGAAAACAGCCCTGTTTAGACTTCACCATCTCTGTGGACTGGTTCCCCAAGAGGGGCCATCATGGATTTTCTCCTGGCCAGGAACCAATCCTGGCCAGAATTCTAGGGATAGCCAGGCAGTGTCTTCCATCATGGGGTAGAGGAGAATGGGATGGCATCCTAGCGGAGGAAGGGCAAGGCTGGGATGATGTATGGCTAGGCGAGCCAAGAGTAGAGAGCTATCTTCCAGCGCACTTTGGAAATAGTGAAGTGAATTTGAGAAGGTTGTCTTGAGAATGTACTATGGAATGTCCTATGGATTTGAGTTCAAGTCCAGTCTCATTCTAGATTCTTATTAGCTGGGAAACATGTTCTTGCTTGGATCTATCCCAGTTGAGATATACTCCCGGAACGCCTGAATATTTCGCTGCCTTGAGGCGGAAGAGAAGAAATGGCTGGGTGCTATTTCTGATCGGATGGCCATTACTCGCTGCATACGGATTAGGGCTCATCCTCATACTGATTGGCCTGGTAATGCTTGCTCAAACCAAGCAAGTGGGATTTGCAGCAACGAAACAGGCAAAACTCAACCAGGAGAGATATGATACAGGGAGAGAGGCTAGAAGAAAAGAGATTCAAGAGGAGGAGCAATGGAGGCAATCAGTGAGAAGGGACAACTCAGTCCCTCAACCAGCTCCGGTTTACGAAACCAGAACTGTCGTTGAGAGAGTACTGATCCAATGCTCCCATTGTGGCAACAGGTACCCACAAGGAACTCTCAAGTGCACCAATTGTGGTGCTAGACTGTGAGTGTGTAGTTTCACTAGGGTACAGGTTCAATCAGCGCCCTGGGCAGCTTTGGCCAATCTAGCAACAGTGTGGCAAGCATCCATGCCCCACAAAAAATTACCAAATCCACAACATAGGGATGCCATGGAAGCACTTGGGCTCTTGTCACAAACAAGTCATACAGGCCCAGAGAGAAGAGTAGACCTAGTGAAACCAGCGCAGGGAGGAAGGGTACTTTCTTTCTCAACCATGCATGCTTTGGTCTGGAATCTCTCTGGCACTGGGGGCACAGTTTTGGAACCTCTTCTCCTGCCTGGTAGGTTCTCCTAATGCCACAGTTTGTGCAGTAGAGCTTGATCTGAGCAATGCTCATGATGCCTACCTTGTCTGCAATGAAGTATGTTCTCTCACCTATGGCTTATCTTAATCCTTGGCAGAATGGGGAGCCTTGATGATTCATGACAGTTGAACCAGCGCTCCTGGTTGTGTGCGAATGCTTCTGCCCCATGATATGACCACAACACTTTATTCACACATAGGTCCTTCTTGAAATGCCTGAATTGTCATCCCTTCGAGTTCTAACAAGTCTACTAGCTCTCTTGGTTGCATTATCAGTCTGTGCACCTCTTCAGACAGTTCATGCATCTACCTCACCACTGGATGGTGTTGGGAAGCTGGTCTACTGCGGAGGACCATCATGGTACTGTCCAGGACAAGTTCTCACCACAACTAAAGGAGATGACGTGGTAGTGCTGGTTGTTGGGAGTCAGCCTTGGGTACGTCCTGACTTGTCCATTGTTGACACTGCAGGGCTTGCCTTTATCCAAAGGGCACACCTCACCAACTTAGGGGTCTGGGAGTTCTATGCCAGAACAGAGTCGCCACTTGCATCAGACAACTTCACTGTATACTCAAGAGGTGGTCTTATCTGCCCCTACTGTTTCCAAGTCTTCGCTGTCCATGGAGTGAGCAGTAGAGTCTTTGATTCAAGTCCAAGGTTTCCCCTTACAGTGCCATCATGCCCACCATTCTCATGCTCAGCCTCAATAGGAACAGTCAGTCATGACTTTGTCATTGTGACTACTGCGATAGGTGACTCCTCAGACTGTGTAGTACCATCAGGTTTCACAACTCTAAGATCAAATGGTTACTATGAGGTGGACTACCAGATTGTAGGACCAACACAAACCAACCTTGTCTTCACATGTACTGGAACTGAACCCATCTCAATTGTTGTTGATGCGATCTCATTCCATGGTTCTGCTTGAACCAAGGGAATCCCAATCAAGGAGAATTTGAACTGAAGGCCCACCTTCTCGAATTGGCTCGCTAGCTATTGGAAGAAGTGATAGTTTCACCAGTCTATGGCTTATACCTCTAAACAGCCAAAGCTACAAGATTGATAGTTCTTGACAACTGAAGAAGTGCCAATGACTGGGGTTCAAATCCCACCCCCCGCACCAAGCGACCGGAATTAAATGATGGTGTGCGATAGCTGCCTCAAGTGCTTCGACGCTGCTGTCTTTTTGACGGACGCCTCTAGAGACTTAGTCACTTAGAGCAGCAAGCTAATTTCTTGCAAAGGTCGTTTGTATGCCTACACTCTCTTTCCATAAAGCGGAAAATAATTTTGTCTCACGAGATCGCCCTGGTGCTCGTCATTCTGGCATCGACCCCAAGGGTCTCCGACAGCATCATGATTGACGAACAACGTGCGACCCGGCTGGGCCCTGATTCGCGCTCGTTCGAGATCGAGGAAGCGCCGATTAATTTCCTGATTCGCTTCTCTTCTCGCTATAAGGTTCTATCCGCGGGAGCATTCTTGTATCCACGGACTACCTTCAACGCAGGTGTATTTTAGTAAGCGGAGCCCTCCAGAATCCCTGTGTAGCTGTCTGAGAATTTGGTTCTGAGGATCCGACGTTCTAGAAACCGCCTGAGAGAGAACTGGAGGTTTCCAAAGAATCATGTTATCGGAGGGGTCGTCATTCTTCTCGCATTTTTATCAATCTTCTCATCGGGACAGATACCTCTCGTCCGAGCAGCCACCGCTCCAACAGGCTCCTTCTTCGACCATGTCGTTGTAATTGTAATGGAGAGCGAGGGAATCGATAATATCTGTGGGTCACACCCTCCGCCATGCGGCGGCGCGAACACGCCCTATATGTCCGCCCTTGCGAACAACTACACTCTCGGACTGCAGTACATTTCTATACCTTGTAGCGGCTGTCCAACGAGCCGGCCCAACTATGTCGCGCTATTGAGCGGGTCTAATCAGGGCTGCAGTTCCGGAGGTTGTCCTTCTCCGATAACCGCTCCTAATCTCGTAGACCGCTTTGAATCGGCCGGCCTAACATGGAAGGGCTACTTCGAAAACCAGATCATCAACGGGCAACCCGTCCCAGGATGCGACACTAATTCCAACTCCGAACCGTACAATCCCCAACACAACCCGTTCATAGTCTTCCAAGACATAACGACCAACACCGCCCGCTGCAACAATCTGGTCGATGCAAATCCCAGCAGTTGTGGTGTCACAGATTGCGCGCTCGTAAATGATCTGAACTCTGCTTCAGCTCCGAATTTCATGTGGCTCACACCGAACGATTGCAACGATATGCACGGGGCAAGTGGGGCAAGTGTCTGCCCAAGCAGCTGCAACTTCATCAACAGCGGCCAGAGTGCAACATGCATGCAGGACGGCGACAAATATCTCAAGAGCCTCATCCCCAACATTCTAAAGAGCAACACTTTCACAACAACCCGCTCGGCTCTTTTCATCACATTTGACGAAGGACTGAGCTACTGCCCGGGGCCCTCTCCCCCAATAATTAGTGGTGAGGACTGCGTATACTCGGTCTGGGCCGGACCACAGACCAAGAACGGATTTGATTCCACCAAACTGTACAACCACTACTCGTTTACGAAGACAATAGAGGTCAACTGGAATCTCCTCAGCCTAGCGTCGGGCGATGGTAATGCTAATGCGATGGCAGAGTTCTTCAAGACCCAACCAGACTTCACAATCGCTGCGAGCCCTTCAAGCTTTACATTCAACTCCGGAAGTTCGGGCTCCTTCACGGCTACTGTTTCTCCCGTGAACGGTTTCACGGGCACCGTGACCCTCACAAAGTCCACCTCACCCTCCACCGGACTCGGCGTAAGCTGTAATCCGATAACCATCTCCGGCGGATCCGGCTCATCGACCTGTACTTTGAACAGTTCAACCCCTGGAAGCTACACGGTGACAGTGACCGGGACAAGCGGGTCTCTGAGCCACTCTGCCACGGTCTCTGTCACAGTAACACAGCCCTCTACACCTGACTTTAGCATGTCTGCAAATCCCGCATCTTTGACCATAACTCAAGGATCCTCTGGGACATCCACGATCAGCCTCGCCAGCCTGAACAGTTTCTCAGACACGATTAGTCTATCAGCTCAGGTCTCTCCGACAGGACCGTCGGCCAGTCTCAACCCACCGACAGTCACTCTAGCTGCCAATGGTGGGGGAAGCTCCACCTTGAACGTCACAACTGGTAACGCCCCAATCGGCTCCTACAGTGTCAACGTCACGGGAACAAGCGCTTCCCAATCCCACTCGGTAAAAGTAAACGTTTCAGTGAACCCACCGGCGGACTTTACGATTTCCGCGAGTCCAAACGCCTTGACTTTAGGCCAAGGATCCTCTAGTACAATGACTTCAGTCACGGTTACGACGAGTGGTGACAGAACGTGGTTTGAGTCTTCTTATCTTTCCGCTTCCTTCTATGCTCAGGGCCTCATCTGGCTGTTCTTTGAAGACTCGTCCCAGAATTGTGAAGGAATTCCGGGCTGTCTGTTCTATACCACATCCTCCACAGGATCCAGCTGGACAACTCCGACAAACGTCGGGGTTCACGTCACCGACAGCGACTTCAGCGTCTACACCAATGGAACAAACGTCTACTACGTCCGCTACGACGAGGTCACCTTCGAGTCGACATGTGGCAAGAACATCTTCTTCCGAACAGGGACTCTTGCGGGTTCATCAGGAACTGTCAACTGGCAGACCGAGCAAATCGCACTGAAAGGGCTATCGACTAACACTTATCCAAATGATGAGACAACCGTTGACAGCTCCGGTCAAGCTTGGATCGCATTCCTTAGCGATAGTCACGGCGCCTGTGGTGGTAGCGGGACCGACCTGCCCCAGATAATCCACTCCTCAGGTACAAACTATGCATCCTGGACGACTCCGCTTACTCTCTCAACCGCTCACTCGAACAACTGGCACATCGCACTAGTATCCTTGGGTAGCGGCGAGATCTACGCCTCTTACTGGCTAAGAGGTTCCGACCTTCACGGAAGACTGTATAATGGTACAAGCTGGAACTTCAATCTCCCGGACGAACAGATTTCGTCCACTACCGCACAGAACGATGTCAACGCCTGGCTCTTCAACTCCGGAACAAACGTCTACGCAATCTACTTTGACAACACTCTGGAAACATTCAACTTTGCTGCTCGCTCATCATCAGGAACTTGGACAACCAGCGTCATAGGAGTAGGCGAGTCCAGAACAGGCACGACATTCTCATCATCCTACTACTCGTTTCCAGACGCTGCAAGCTATGACCCGACCCATAACCAGTTCTATCTCTTCTGGATGAACGCGACACTACAGAGAATCGACGAGTGGAAGGGAGCAGGCAGCAGCTGGACCAAGACAACAAAGATAGTCAGCATTGCTCCAGCTCCCTATCCTGACAGTATTACGAGCTTCATCACGTCCTCTCCCAGGAATAGCTTCCAAGCGACGGGCGGAATCTTCTACATCACGGGCTCGTCGGCTCCGTTCACCTACAACTTCGTAGCCCTGCCCCTTTCAGGCAGTTCAACGGGCACTTTCACAGTGACAATCGCAAGCCAGAACGGCTTCACAGGCACAGTCAACCTCGCATCATCATTCAGCCCATCAACTGGGCTCACGGTGATCTGCAGCCCAACCACCATTAGTGGCGGCTCCGGATCCTCGACATGTACTGTGACCGGCTCCACAGCTGGAAACTACAATGTGACGGTTACCGGCACTAGCGGTTCTCTCTCGCACTCCACAAGCGTCTCTGTCTCGGTCCAGTCATCGTCGCCCGACTTCACCATCTTATCAAGTCCGACAAGCGTGGCAGTCAACGCGGGCGTTAGTGGCACTTCTTCCGTGACGGTCGCTCCTCTGAACGGTTTCACAGGAACAGTCACCCTGGTCGTTACGACGAACTCCACTAGCCTTTCATGCACGCTGTCATCTAGTACTATTACGGGTGGTTCCGGTTCAGCGACTCTGTCCTGCACGGACTCAACCGCGGCCAACTACATGGCGACTGTGACTGGTACAAGCGGCTCTCTATCGCACTCCTCCTCAGTAACTTATCACGTCCAAGACTTTACTGTGACAGCAAGTCCCACGACAGTCTCGACCGCAGTCAACACTGCGGGAACCACGACAGTGTCGGTTACTCCAGTCAACGGTTTCACCGGCACTGTCACTCTAGCGGCTTCTACCAACTCGACTAACCTTGCATGCACATTGACTGCGACCACTATTACTGGCGGCTTAGGCACCTCTAAGCTGTCATGCACTAGCGGCACAGCCGCCAACTATCTCGCCACTGTAACGGGTACGAGCGGTGCTCTATCCCACTCGGCAAGTGTGGTCTATCACGTCACAAATGCTCCAGACTTCACGTTGACAGCCAGTCCAACTATTCTGACCGTTAACACCGGTAACGCCGGAAATTCAACAATCACGGTTGCTCCTCTGAACGGCTTTAGCGGTACAGTCACACTTGTGGTCACAACCAACTCTACGAACCTCTCTTGCACGCTCTCATCGACGAGCATTGCTGGAGGCTCAGGCTCGTCGATCTTGTCCTGTCAGGGTTCTCCGGCAGGGAACTATCTCGCCACAATGAATGGCACAAGCGGGGGTCTCTCGCATAGTGCCACTGTAAAATACCAAGCACAAGATTTCACTGTAACTGCAAATCCAAGCAGTGTCTCAACTAGCGTCGGCGTTTCTGGCATTTCAACGATAACTGTTGCTTCTCTTAACGGGTTCATCGGTGAAGTTGCCCTCGCGGTTACTACTAACTCGACCAGTCTTTCATGTAGCCTATCGCCAAGCCCGATTGTGGGCGGCTCGGGCACCTCTACTCTCTCCTGTACCGGTAGTGTTGCCAACAACTATCTTGCAACAGTCACTGGATCGAATAGAAACCTCTCTCACTCTACATCCGTAGTCTATCATGTCACTTCTACCCAAGATTTCACACTAAATGCGAACCCAACTATCGTGGCGCTGAGCGCTGGTTCAGCAGGCAATTCTACGATCACTGTAGCTCCTGTCAACGGGTTTGCCGGTACAGTTGCCCTCGCTGTAACCACGAACTCGACAAGTCTGGTGTGCTCCCTCAGCCAGACGACCATTTCAGGAGGATCAGGCAGTTCGACTCTTTCATGCACAGGCTCTCCCGCTGGAAATTACCTTGCAACTATCACCGGTACCAGTGGAACCCTATCTCACTCTACGACCGTTACATATCACGTGCAAGACTTTACGATGTCGGCGAGTCCGCCAAATGTGAGGGACAGTATAGGCGTCGCCGGAAATTCAACAATTACAGTTGCCCCTCTGAACGGTTTCACCGGAACAATACTCCTCGCCGTCACCAAGAACTCCACCAATCTTGTCTGCAATCTATCTCCTGACAGCATCAACAGCGGTTCCGGCACTTCCATCTTATCCTGCACTGGATCTCTCCCAGGCGACTATCTCGCGACTGTCACGGGTACGAGTCGTGGCCTATCTCATTCTGCAAATGTCACCTACAAAGTCACAGTCCCCGTTCAAGACTTCGCAATATCTGCTAACCCAACGACCGTGACTGTCAACGCCGGTGTTGCTGGCAATTCGACCATTACCGTTTCATCGGAAAACGGGTTTATCGGAACGGTGACTCTTACAGTCACCACCAACTCTTCTAACATCTCCTGTACTCTATCCCCACCGACTATCACCGGTGGCTCCGGGAACTCTATCCTATCTTGCAATGGACCGACCGCTGCCAACTACATGGCCAACATCACTGGAACCAGTGATACTCTCTCTCACAGTGCAATTGTCACATACCATGTCCAAGACTTCGCCATTACAGCCAATCCCAGCAGCGTCTCAACCAGCGTCAGCGTTACTGGAAGCTCGACGATTTCTGTTGTTCCAATCAATGGATTCAGTGGCACTGTTAATCTTGTGGTGACAACCAACTCGACCAGTCTGTCATGCACTTTGGGCTCACCTGCCGTTCCCGGGAGCTCAGGTACGTCTATGCTTCGATGCACAGGAAGTGCTACAGGTAATTACTTTGCAAATGTGACGGGTACTAGCGGCACGTTATCTCATTCTACAGGCGTGACCTTTCATGTAACGGCCGCTCCCGACTTTGGCTTGACAACCAATCCGACAAGCGTCAGTACGACCACCGGCAGCCAAGGTCCCTCCACTGTAACCGTGAACTCCCTGAACGGTTTCACAGGAACCGTCAGCCTCGGAGTAACTACAACCTCGCCCAGCCTTTCTTGCGCATTATCCTCGACAACGATCTCCGGAGGATCAGGCACGTCGAACCTATCGTGCACCTCGAACGTGGCTGGCAGCTATGTTGCCGACGTGACTGGTACTAGTGGTAGTCTCTCTCACTCTGCAACAGTGACCTACCAAATTACGGCGCCTCCTGACTTTAGTGTGTCCGCGAATCAGACCTCGTTGACGATCGCCCAAGGGTCCTCGGGAACATCGGCCATCACGTTGACCAGCCTAAATGGATTCTCCGGTACTGTAACCCTGTCAGCGTCCGTCTCTCCTTCGGGTCCATTCACCAATCTCAACCCGGGAAGTGTGACGCTCGTCTCGAATGGTGCGGGAAGCTCAACCTTGAATGTAACGTCAGTCAGTGCCGCGCCGGGCACGTACAAGGTCAACGTTACAGCGACCAGCGGCTCGCTCTCTCACAGCTTCCTCATCGCCGTAACGATTACTAGTACGAGCGTTAGCCCAACGTACGCTCTGGTAGTATCCTATGAGGGGT
>Ga0209805_1001356_pt1 | contig 14906 bp, 15 predicted proteins | sample GraSoiAngelo_148_FD_185905 | JGI IMG/M metagenome (GOLD analysis project Ga0209805, IMG submission 185905) | Grasslands soil microbial communities from the Angelo Coastal Reserve, California, USA - 14_1009_09_20cm (SPAdes) (version 2) | ecosystem: Environmental > Terrestrial > Soil > Grasslands ... | reverse complement strand
ATGACGGGCCTCGCGCCCGGCGAGTACAAATTCTCGATGCGCACGACCACCGATATCGGCGGGGCCGCCGTGCCGGAAAGCGCAGGCATGTTCATCACCGTGTCGGGTGTGGACATCGACAACGTCGTGATGATCACGTCGAGCGGATGGTCGGTGACAGGCGCGCTGTACACCGACGCCGGCGATGCTGTTCCCGGCGCCGTGCGCGATCGCGCGCGCGTCGTCGCGAGGCCGCTCAGCTCGGACATGCTGCCAATGGGACCTGGCCTCGGCCTCATTCCGGACAACGGACGTGTCACGGAGAGCTCGACGTTCAACTTGTCCGGGCTTTACGGACCCACGCGTCTGCGGGTTGATCTGCCAGACGCCTGGGTGGTGCAGTCGATCCAGCTCGATGGGCGCAACGTCACCGACGAGCCGCTCGAGGCGCGCAGCGGCGAGACGCTGGCGAACCTGCAGGTCTTCATCACCAGCAAGATCAACGTCGTCGCGGGCGCCGTCACCGACGCGACGGGCGCGGCCACGAGCGATGGAAGCGTGCTCATCTTCGCGGACGACGCGCGGAAATGGATGGACGATTCACGCTTCGTGCGCTCGGCGCGGCCCGATCAGCAGGGCACGTTCCAGATCAAAGGGCTGCCGCCGGGCGATTACCTCGCCGTCGCGCTCGAGTATGTCGAGGATGGCTCCTGGAACGACCCCGAGTACCTCGAGTCGATCCGTCGATATGCACAGCGCGTCAAGCTCGGTGACTCGGGCTCGCAAACGCTTGCGTTGAAGCTCGTTTCTCCGCAGTGATATCGGTTCGCGAGCTGAGCGAAGCGGACCTTCCGTCCGCGGTTGGCATCGTCGCGCGCGGCATGCGCGACAATCCACTTCACATCGCCGCGCTCGGAGACGACGTGGAGGCTCGCGGTCAGCGTCTGATCCGGATGTTCACCGTGGCGCTGCCGCTGATCCTGTCGAAGGGCGTCGTGCTCGGCGCGTTCGATGGCGAGACGCTCGCCGGCATCGCAGGAATGACGGCGCCGGGCCAGTGCCAGCCATCACTGACGGAAAGACTGTCTCTGATGCCGCGCCTCGTGCCCGCGGTCGGCGGCGGCGCATTCACGCGGGTCGGCCGCTGGATGGGCATCTGGGCGCAGCACGACCTGCGTCAGCCGCACTGGCATCTCGGCCCCGTGGCGGTCGACGCGCATCTGCAGGGGACGGGGATCGGAACGTTGTTGATGAAAGAGTACTGCGCGCGCCTCGACCGCGCGCACGTGGCGGGCTATCTCGAGACCGACAAGGAATCGAATGTCAGGTTCTACGAGCGATTCGGCTTTCAGACAATCAGCACGGCGCCCGTGCTGAACACGCCGAACTGGTTCATGAAGCGAACCGCGCGCTAGCTACTGGAGCGGCGCGAGACGCGGCTGCGAGGGCGCCGTGTTCGCGGCGTTTTGCGGGACCAGCGTCAGCTCCAGCGAGTCGCCGTACTTCACCTCGACGGCCTGCCGCTTCTCGGCGCTGCCATCCTTGACGACGAACTCGCGCGTGCCGATCGCCACTTGAATCGGCGCGAGCGGCGCCACACCAACGCGCTGGCCTTCCACCCACACCTCCGCTCCCGGCGTCGTCGTCACGTGAACGTCAACGGTCGGCAGCACGACGTTGTACGGATGGACGTGGCCCGGAAGAATCTTCAGCGCCGTCGGCTCCGACCGATAGCGGAAGCGCTCGTTCGCGAACTCGAGGCGATGCATGCCGCTCGGCAGCATCAGCTGCCCATCATCGCTCGTGCCGATGCGCTTGCCGTCGGCGTAGACCTGCATCGGCAGGCGTGAGTACACGGTGACGAAGCCGGGCCCCGTGAGGAGGCCGGCATCCTTGTCCTTGTCCTTCGCCCCATGCGCTTCGATCGCGGCGACGGCGGCGTCAATCTCGGCGTCGGACGGAAGGGGCTCGGACGCTTCGTTGACGGAAGGCGACTTCGGCATTGCGCGTTCGGCAGCGTTCATCGCACGGCGCGTCACGGTTGGAGCGGCAGCGGCAGCTTCTTTCGCGGCGGCCTTGGCGGCGCGTCCGGCCGTCCCCACGAGCTGGCTCGACGTGTGCGCGGCGGTTGAGCGCGGGAGATACAACATGCCGGCGACGACGACGAGACTGCAGATCGCGGCGGTGGCGACGAAATCCCAGCGGACGCCGAGGAGTGCCGCCTTCGAGACATCGAAGAAGCCGGGCTCGGGCTGCTGGCTGGACGCGAAGAGCGGAATCTCGTCGATCCGCTGCGCCTGCGCGTGCAGGTTCTCGGCGCGAAGACGCGCGATTTCGGCCTCGAGCTGCTCGGTGGCCTCGGCGCGGATGCGCGTGGTTTCGGCGGCCAGCGCCAGCTCCGCGGTGGCGCGCGCGGCCTCGGCGGCCTCCGTCCGGATTTTGTCCGCTTCGGCGGTGATCACGCGGTGCGCGTGCTGCGCCTGCTCCGCCTGGCCAATGACGCTCGCGAGCTGCGCCTCGAGACGCGCCTCGGTGTCGCGCTGGGCGCGCGCGACCTCCGCCTGCAGCCGCGCGTCGCTCTCGGCGCGCGCCTTGACGACGGCCGATTTCAGCTGTTCGTTGGCCTCGGACCTGACGCGCTCGACCTCGTCTTCGGCCACCTTCGCGCGCGCGGCGGCCTCCTCGACGACCTTGCGCGCTTCCTCGATGGCAACGCGCTTGGCCGCTTCGGCCTCGGCGCGAGCGGCCTTGGCGGCTTCGACCTCGGCGCGCGCCTTCGCGATGCGCTCCTCGCGATCGCGCCCGGCGCCCGCTTCCGCGACGTCGAGTTTGGACGCCAGCATCTGATCCGCTTCCTTGCGGATCCGGCGGATTTCTTCGGCGAGCTGCTCCTCGCCCTCGCGGCGGACGCGTTCGAGCTCGGCGGCGAGGCTCTCGCGAGCCGCGGCTTCAGCGGCCGCCTGTGCCTGGGCCACCGCCGCCTCGCGCTCCTTGGCCGCGAGCTGTTCGATTCGTGCGAGCTCCTGGGCGCGCTGCTTCGCGGCTTCCGCTTCGACACGCGCAATCTCACGCGCGTGCCGCTCGGCGGCCTCGGCCTCGACGCGCGCCAGCTCCGACGCTTGCTGCTGCGTCTGCTCCGCTTCCTTGCGGATGCGGCTGACCTCCGCGGCAAGCTGCGCCTCGCCCTCCCGGCGGACACGTTCGAGCTCCGCGGCCAGGCTCTCGCGAGCCGCGGCTTCCGCCGCAGCGCGTGCGTCGGCCACCGCCGACTCGCGCTCCTTGACCGCGAGCTGTTCGATTTTCGCGAGCTCCCGCGAGCGCTGCTCCGCGGCTTCCGCTTCGACGCGCGCAATCTCACGCGCACGGCGGTCGGCGGCCTCGGCTTCCACGCGCGCCAGCTCGCGCGCCTGCTGCATCGCCGCTTCGGCCTGCAGCCGCTCGAGCTCGCTCTTGAGACGGAATTCGACTTCGGCCTCGATGAGGCCGACATCCGCGGCGCGGATGTCTTTGTCCTCGCGCGGCGCGTCCATCGACACCGCATTCCATTCGGCGTCGACCGGCCCGTCGACCACGTTCGCCATCGCGTGCACGCGGACGTATTCCGCGGCGGCGAGCGCGATGCCGATCTTCCGGGCGAGCGTTTCCTCGCCGGCGGGCAGTTGCGGAATGTCGAGCGTACGGATTTGGGTGGCGCCCGACGTCACGGAACGCAGCTGCGTCACGATCTCGGTGCGCTGCTCCTGCGGCAAATCGCGTCCGAGCAGGACGACGTCCGGGGTCTGCTGGGTCATCGCCACGATGGCCGCATGCGCCGAGTCCACGAGCTGCAGCTGTGCGCCAAGCTTCGTGCGCACGAGGGAGGTCAGCGGAGCCGCCTGGGACGCGTCCGGCTCGATCGCGAGTACCAAACTCATAATGTGCGGGTCTGGCGAAGCACTTCAATTGGAATGCCGCAAAATTCGCCGGGAAACGTGACGACCGCGGGTGCTGCGCTCACAGTTCTTATCGGCCGACTACAGAACTGCCGTGAGCGTGCCGCACCGAAGTTCAGCGAAGGCGCGTGCCATTCCGTGCAATCAATCCGAGGTCAGCAGTTCGCGCGCCGCGTCACAAATCTCGGCGAGGCTGCCGGCCAGTCCACCACCCTGAGCGAGCTCGCCTCTTCCGCCCCCGCGCCCGCCGAAGCGCGCGGTGAGCGCGCGCAGGACCGCGCTGGCATCGAGCGCTCGGTCCGCCGAGCGGGCGATGACAACCGCGATCGGTGACGAGATGGAGAACAGCGCGACAACAGCACTCGTGCGCGCGGTAATCGCGCTCGCGATGGTTTTCAAACCATTCGCGTCCCACCCATCGAGCGCCTCTACAACCACCCCACCCGCCGTACCCGCCTCACCCGCCAACCGGATGCCCTCGTGCGAAGCCAGCGACTCCTGAAATTTCTTGATCGCCCGGCGGAGATCCTTCGCCTCCGCCTGCATCCGTTCGATGGCGCCCGGAAGTTCGTGCGGAAGCACCGAGAGCGCGCGGACGCTGCCGGCGACCGATTCGCGCAGGGTACGGAACACGCGCAGCGCGCGGCCGCCGCAGACAAACGTGACGCGCACGCCGCCTTTGAACTTCTCCACGGCGGGCACGAGGATCGCGCCGATGGCGCCCGTGCGCGCCACGTGCGTGCCGCCGCAGGCGGAGAGATCGAAATCCTTCACGTCGATCAGCCGCAGCACCCCGCCGCGCGCGGGCTCTTTCCGCAGCGGCAGCGTCGACGCCTCTTCCGGGGATACGAACCGAATCGCGACCTCGCGGTTCTCACAGATGATGCGGTTCGCTTCGTCCTCGGCGCGTGCCATCTGCTCCCACGTCATCTCTTTCGCCAGATCGATCGTCGAGAGCTCGGCGCCCATGTGGAAGCTCACGGTGCGATTGTCGAAGAGACGATCGAAGGCCGCCGACAGCACGTGCTGGCCGGTGTGCTGTTGCATGTGATCGAAGCGCCGCGCCCAGTCGATCTCCCCGCTGACCGCCGCGCCGGACGTCAGGGGCGCCGACAGCACATGCGCCACGTCATCGTCCACCTCGATCGCGTCGATGACGTCGATCGTGCCCAGGCGGCCAACGTCGAATGGCTGGCCACCCGATGTCGGGTAGAAGGCGGTGCGATCGAGCAGCACGGCGGGCCGGCCTTCATGCGCGAAGGCTTTGGTGACGACAGCGTCGAATCGCCGGCAGTACGGGTCTGTGTAGTAGATGCGGGAGGTCACGCCGCTTCGGCGTTGGCGGCCGGCAGATCGAAGTAGAAGACGGCGCCGCCCGCCGGCGCGTTGCGGTAGCCAATGCGGCCGCCGAGCGAATCGATGATGCCGTAGCTGATCGAAAGTCCCAGACCGGTGCCCTGGCCGACCGGCTTGGTCGTGAAGAACGGCTGGAACAGCTTGGCTTCGTTGTCGGTGGAAATGCCCGGCCCGGTGTCCTCGACCTCGAGCAGCACGCGGCCGTCGAGATCGCGCGAGCGGATGGTGATGCGGCCCGGCAGCCGTCCGGACGCGAGGATCGCCTGTTCGGCGTTGACGACGAAGTTGAGGAGGACTTGCTGCAGTTCGGTGAGCACGGCGGACACGTACTGCGTGGATCGATCCTCGACGCGCAGCTCGATCTGCTCGGACTCGAGCCGCCGCTGACGCAGCTCCGCGACCGAGTTGATGACGTCGGTGAGACGGACGGGCGCCGCTTCGCCGGGCTGCTGGCGCGCGAACATCGCGAGGTTACGGATGATGTTGCAGGCGCGCGCGCTCTCCTTCTGAATCAGGCGCAGGTCGTCCTTCACCGAGTCGGGGACGTCTGCCTGCATCTGCAGCAGCTCCGCGAAGCCGAGGATCGCCTGCAGCGGGTTGTTGATCTCGTGCGCGACACCGGACACGAGCTGACCGACGGCCGCCAGACGCTCCTGCCGGATCACCTGCCGCTGCAGCGACTGCAGCGCTTCCCGCATCCGCCGCTCCTCGCCCATCTGGCTGTCGAGCATGGTGCGCGTGTCGTTGAACCGGCGCAGCATCAGGTCGAAGGCGTCCTGCAGCTCGGCGAACTCGCGCGTCGGCATCGGCCGCCGCTCGACGGGCGTGAAATCGCCCGCGCCGATGCGCTGCGCCGCGGTCTCCAGATGCGTGAGCGAGTTGGCGAGCCGGCGCGAGAGTCCGAACGCGACGATCAGCCAGCCGACGAGGCCGAACCCGAGAATCGCGAAGCTGCGCGCCCAGAGCGTCGCGGCGCGGTTGACCGCCAGCGTCATCGGGATGCCGACGCTGACGATCCAGGGTCCGTTCTCGACGCGCGCTTCGCCATACATGCGGCGGACGCCGTCGAGACCAACGTGATCCGCGGGCTCACGATCGCTGGCCGCGGGACGCAGCTCCGGCGGCAGCAACTGGCCGATGTAGCGCTCGGCGTCGCGGCTCCTGGCGAGAATGCGCCCATCCCCATCGGCGACGGTAATCACCGAACCTTCGGGAACCGGAATCGCGGCGAGCGAATTCTGCAGCGTTCCCAGATCGACGAAGAAGCCGAGCGCGCCGACGACGTGCTGCGCGCCGTCGCGAACCGGATAGCCGAGCACGACATAGCGCATGCCTGACGCCGCCGTATAGAGCGGCGACACGACGCGCGCGCCGGTTCGGAAGACGCCGTTGGCCCAGTCGTGCCCGAGATCCGGGAGATCGAATCCCGTCGTCGCGACCGAGCGCGAGACGAGATCACCGGAGCGCCGCACCAGGTCGATGCACGCGATGATCTGATGGCCCGCCGTGACTCGATGGAAGAGATCTTCGGACACGGCGCGATCGAGCGTCTGCACGCTCGGATTGCCGACGAGACTCGCGCCGGCGCCATCGAGATAGGTGAGGTCGCGGCCGATGTCGGTCGCGGTCATATAGGCGACCAAGCGCGTCTGGTCCCCGAGCTCGACGGCACGCTCGCGGTACGTGCTGGTGCCCGACCAGATCGCCGCGGCGAACACCGGCACGAGCAGCAGCGCGATGGCTATCGCGAGTTGCCGCTGAAGCGAGAGGGACCAGAACGACCGCATTTTCTTCCTTATCGGACGAGTATCGGATCGGCCACACCTGCCTGCGCGAACCCTGCTGCACGAAGCGTGCAACTGTCGCAGTGGCCGCACGGCCGTCCCTGTGCGTCCGGGTCGTAGCAGCTGTGCGTCAGGCCGTAATCGAGGCCGAGAGCAAGCCCTTTCTCGATGATCTGGGCCTTGGTCAGCATCTGCAGCGGTGCGTGGATCCGGAATGCATTTCCTTGCACACCTTTTGCGGTCGCGAGCGACGCGAGACGTTCAAACGCGGCGATGTATTCGGGCCGGCAGTCCGGGTAGCCGGAGTAGTCGAGCGCGTTGACGCCGATGAAAATGTCGCTTGCACCAAGCACTTCAGCCCAACCGAGCGCGAGCGAGAGAAACACCGTGTTCCTCGCCGGCACGTACGTCGAGGGGATATCTATCGTCGAGATCGGCCGATCCTTTGGCACGGGGATATCGCTCGTGAGCGACGAGCCGCCGAAGGCGGAGAGATCGACGTCGAGCACGACGTGGCGCTCGACCCCGAGCGATGTGGCGACCGCACGCGCCGCTTCGATCTCGTGCGCGTGCCGCTGCCCGTAGCGCACCGTCAAGGCATAGAGTCTGAACCCCTCGCCCCGCGCAATCGCCCCTGCCGTGTAGGAATCAAGTCCGCCGCTGAGAAGAACAACTGCGTCAGACACCGCGCGTCGCTGAATCCCAGATGTATTTGTGAAGTTGGAGCTGAACGCGAACCGGCAGGTTGTCCTGGAGCACCCATTCGGAGAGCGTGCGCGGATTCATCACGTCGTGCACCGGCGAGAGATGAATCGCCGCCGCCCGTGCGGCGAGATGATGTCGAGCGATCACGTCGCGTGCGTATTCATAATCGACGCGATCCCTGATGACGAACTTCACTTCGTCGTGCGGGCGCAGGCGATCGAGGTTGCTCCAATCCATCTTCTCCGCCTCGCCGCTGCCGGGGCACTTCACATCGAGAATCGTCACGACCTGCTCGGGGACGCGCGCGGTGCTGCGATGGCCGCCGGTTTCGAGCAGCACCGTGCGGCCGCGATCGACCAGCGCCTGCATGAGCGGATAGACGTCCTCCTGCAGCAACGGCTCGCCGCCCGTGACCTCGACGAGCGGGCAGTCGCAGCGGTCGACCTGCTCGAGCACCTGATCGACCGCGTGCTTGCTGCCCTCGTAAAACGCGTACGTCGTGTCGCACCACGAGCAGCGCAGGTCGCAGGCGGTGAGGCGCACGAAGACACACGGACGCCCGGCGTAGCTGGACTCGCCCTGCACCGAATAGAAGATCTCGTTAATCGTGAGCAATCCTTCTATTATCCGGTAAAGGAATGGGCGACGTTCGCGTCGGCACCTCGGGTTGGAATTATCCGTCGGGCAAAGGTTCGTGGAACGGCTTGTTCTACCCGAAGAGCCGGTCGAAGCGTGCGGGAACCGATCAGTTCGACGAGCTCCGGTTCTATGCCGAACACTTCGATACGGTCGAGGTGAACACGACGTTCTACGGGCAGCCGCGCGCGGAGGTCACGCGCGGATGGGCTGCTCGCACACCCGGCGGCTTCGACTTCTCGCTGAAGCTGTATCAGAAGTTCACGCACCCGAAGATGTTCCGCGAGGCGGCGCTGAAGAGCGCCCCGGGCGCGGAAGGCGCGCTGCTCGATCTACTCGCCCAGGTGACGCCGTCGGACATCGACGACTTCCGCGGCGGCATCGAACCGCTCGCCTCGAGCGGCAAACTGGGCGCGTTGCTCGCGCAGTTCCCGCCAAGCTTCAAGGACTCGCCGCAGGCGCGCGATTACCTGGCGCAGCTGCTGTGCGCCTTCTCCGACTATCCACTCGCGGTCGAACTGCGTCACAGCAGCTGGAGCGACGCGATTGGCGAGACGTTGTCGCTGCTCAACGCGTTCGGCGCCGCGTGGGTGCAGATCGACGAGCCCAAATTCCGCTTTTCGATCCGGCAGAACTATCTGCCAAACGTCACGAGCTTCTACTACATGCGCCTGCACGGACGAAACGCCGCGCAATGGTGGACGCATGACAGCAGCGAGGACCGCTACAACTACCTGTACACGGCGGGCGAGCTGCAGGAGTTTTCGGAAACGGCGAAGGCGGCCAAGGCGCTCGTGAAGAAGTCGTATCTCTACACGAACAACCACTTCTCGTCGAAGTCGGTCGTCAACGCCGTGATGCTGAAGGCGCAGCTCGGGCAGCCGATTGAAGGCGAGTATCCGGATGCGCTGGTCGAGAAGTATCCGGAGCTGGCGTCGATTATTTCGTCCCGCCCGGTTCCGGCCGCAAAGTTACTCTGACGATTCGATCCGTCACGGCCAGCTTTCGCACGACGTCCATTCCCGAGATTACCTGGCCGAAGACCGTGTACTGGTTGTTCCACTTCGGCTGCGCCGACAGCGAGATGAACATCTGGCTGTCGGCCTCTTTCGCGTCGCCCGGATGCGCCATCGAGACCGAGCCCACCTTGTGCAGCCGTTTCTTGCTGAACTCGGCGAGGCCGATCGAGTGGCCGCTGCCCGCGTCGAAGCCGCGTCCCCACCACGCCTGCTTCGTCATGTCGCGCGTCTGCGGATCGCCGAACTGCACGAGCTGATTCGGCACGATGCGCAGGATGCGCTGGCCGTTGTAGAAGTTGCGCTTCACGAGCGCGAGGATGTGATCGACCGTCTTGGGCGCTTCGTTCGGATACGTTTCGATCTCGATCGTCCCTTTGACCGTCTCGACGACGAGGACCGGTCCGGCGCCGGGCGATTTCGCAGCGGGTTTGGCCGTTTGCGCCGACATGGCGCCGCTGCACAACGCGATGGCCAGTACGACGAGGAAGCTGCGAATCATGTCCTGCTCCTTCTCTGAACCACCCCAATTCTTGGACAAACATCCGCAACGGCGCAATCCCCGCAACGCGGGCCGATGGGGCGGCAGACATTCTGGCCCCAGGTCACCAGATAGAGGTTGATATATGGCCACCAGTGCACGTCGGTCGCCTCGTAGAGCGCCTGTTCCGTCTCGTCGGGGAGTTTCGTCTTCACCCACCCGAGCCGGTTCGAGATGCGGTGCACGTGCGTGTCGACGCAGATGTTCCGGAGGCTGTTGAAGCCGAGAATCATCACCAGGTTCGCGGTCTTCCGGCCGACGCCCGGCAGCATCACCAGATCCTCCATGGTCGAGGGCACACGGCCGCCGAACCGCTCGAGCAGCATCTGACAGCACGCCTTCACGTTCCGTGCTTTGTTGCGGTAGAAGCTGACCGGATAGATCAGCCTCTCGATCTCCTTCACCGGCAGCTTTGCCATCGACCGCGGCGTGCGCGCCCGCCGGAACAACCGGGTGGAAGCGGCATGCGTGGTCGCGTCCTGCGTTCGCGCCGACAGGATGGTGGCGATGAGAATCTGGAACGGCTCCTCGGCCTGTTCCTCGGAAATTTTCTCGACGGCAGGCAGCTCGAGACCCGTGATGGCCTCGGCCAGCGAACGCATGACCTTCTCGACAACGGCGGGGGTTGGCTTTCTCGAACGGCTCACGCCGGTTCCACGCTACATTAAGAATGTGACAGCTTCAAAGGCGGCGCTTCTCGCGTCGATCGCGCTCGTGGTGCTCGCCTGCCGGCCGCCGCTGCACGTCGGGACGCTGCAGCTCGGAAGCCAGTTGAACGGCGACAACACTATTGGCAGGAACACGACGCGCTTCAAGCCCGACGACAGAGTCTTCGCGGCGGTGCTGACCGACGCGACGGGATCATCGACGATTACCGCGCGCTGGGTCTACAACGGGATGATGGTCGGCGAGGAGTCGCGCAAGGTCTCGTACAAAGGGGCCGGCGCGACGGCGTTCGAATTCAAGAGCGCGAGCGCATTCCCGGTTGGCGACTACAAGGTGGATATCCTCGTAGACGGTCAGCCGGTCCAGTCACGCGAATTCCGCGTCGAGTAACACGGCCGCGCGCACCGGATCGCATCGGAGCTCGTCGACCGAATCAAACAGCGGAATGTCCGTGCGGAGCGTCGCCAGATCGCGAAAGAGGAATGCCCGGTCGCGCTGCTCCCTCAGGGTGAAGGCCAGCGCATCCGCCCTGGCCGGATTCACGCCCTTCCACTCGCGCCAATCGCCTGGAATCGCCTCGAGATGACCGAACCGACGCAGCACCGCGGCCGTGGAGCGGACGCCCCACCCCGGCAATCCGGGATAGCCATCGGCGGCGTCGCCGACGAGCGCAAGGTAATCGGGAATCGACGTCGGTGACACGCCGAACTTGTCGATGATCGCCGTCTCGTCCCGGACGATGCGCCGCCGCCGATCCATTTGGACGATGCGCGTGCCGCTGACGCACTGGGCGAGGTCCTTGTCGGGCGTACAGATCACGATGCGCTCAACGCGCGAATCGCGCGCGGCGGCCGCGGCCGCCGCGGCCAGCGCGTCATCGGCCTCGAATTCCACCATGGGCCAGGTCGCGACGCCGAGCTTCCTCAGTGCCTCTTCGAGCAGCGGGAATTGCGCAAGCAGATCCGGCTCGATGCCCTCGCTCGTCTTGTATCCCGGCCAGAGGCCGTTGCGAAACGATTCGATGACGTGATCGGTGGCCACGCCGATGTAGTGCGCGCCGCCGTTGATCAATCCAAGGATCGACTCGACCACGCCGCGCACCGCGCCAACTTCGCGACCCTGCGCGTCGCGGGCCGGCGGCATGGCGTAGTAGTGACGGAACAGTTCGTACGTGCCGTCGACGAGAAAAATCTCCAGATCAGCGGGTTCCCGACACTGCTTTGGTGTTGATGTTCTTCCTCAGCCAGTTGTCGATGAACTTGATGACCTCGTCGCTATTGCGATCGAGAAACATCTCGTGCATGTTGCCGTGGATGCCGACGTCCTCCAGCCGCACGAAATCATCCTTCGCGCCCGCCTGATTCAGCCACTTCGGGATGCACGCGTCGAAGACACGGTGATAGGTCCCTTCCGCTGACATCGACAGGATGCGCATGTTCTGGAAATGCACCAGCTTGTGCACGGGTGCGTCCTGCATATAACAGCCGACTTCGTCGCCCGGACGCTCCGACGGCTCGAGATGCGTCTTCAGCTCCGCGGGGCTGTTGATCGGTGGGTCGAATTCGTACTTGTTCGTCGTCAGGCCCCACGAGCTCGGGTTCGTACGCGTGTAGGCGACCTTCGCGGTGTCGACCGTTCCGATCTGCGGACCGCCCGGCTCGATCGAGACCATCCCCGCGATGTAGTGCGAGCGCGCCTCGGCGACGTCGAAGCCGATGCCGCCGCCCTGCGAGTGCGTCAGCAGGATGACGGGCTTGCCGATCGCATCGAGCAAGGCGATGCCGGCGGGGACCGCGAGCTTGTCCTGATTGCCGACGAACTGCATCTGGCCCTTGATGAAGTTGTCGAAGACCGGATCGCCGACCATCCCCTTCTTCGGCGAGTTGCTCGGCCACTGCGTGTACTTGTTCTTGCGCGGGAAATCGCCGCCCGATGTCGCGGGCGCGGTCCAGATCTGCTCGAGCTCGGTCGCCGTGCGCATCCCGAGTTGTCCGTCAACGCTCGGCACGTACGGCGAGCGTCCGCGCGCGGGGTAATCGACCATGTAGACGACGTAGCCCTGATCGATCAGGTAGTAGGCCCATCCCGGACGGCCGTCCGGCGTCTGCTGCCACACGGCGCCGGTCTGGCCGTTGCCGTGGAACATGACGATCGGGTACGGCTGCCGCACCTGCTTCGGCACCCACAGCTCGACGTACATCGCGCCGTCCATGTATTCCTTGCCCGGCTCGCCGACGTACTTGCCGCCGACGTAGAAGTGCGCCATGCGTCCGAGGTTCTCGGTCGAGAAGGTTGGAATCGAAGCCGGCGGGAGCGCGCTCGATGTGATCGCGCGGCTTCCTGACTGGCCGCCAACCTGGATGCCGACCGTCAGCGCGATGGCCGCCGTCAGCAGGACCGCTGTCAGTGTTCGCTTGGTCATAGTTCCCTCACTGTGTGTTTACCGGCCGGATGGCGGCGTCGTGGGCAACGTGCCCGCTTCCAGCGTGGTTCCGTTCGGAAGTTTCACGCTGACGATGCGGCCGACCGGCGCGCCGTTCTTCACCGCCTCGATCACAACGGTCACCCGATCGCCTGTTGTGAACGCGCTTCTCGACCAGCCGCGTTGCGTCATCCCCACGGGATTCTGTGTCTCGAGCGACCAGTTGCGGACCTCCCCCGCGTCATCCTGCGCGTCGATCTTGAGGAAGCAATGCGGGTTCGCCCAGATCCACTCCGTCACCGTGCCGGTCAGCGTGACCTTCTTCGAGGTGTCGAAGCTGGCGCTTCCGTGATGCGCGAGGAGCGACGCCGGGGCGATAGCGACGAGTGCGAGAAGGAGCGCGGTTCGCATCATCAGGCTCAGGAAATTATCACGAAACCGGCGTGAGCGGCGATTGGCCCGCGAACACCGCGGCCACGTTTCGGGCGGCGAGATCCGCCATGGCCGTGCGCGTCTCGACCGTGCCGCTGCCCAGATGCGGCACGAGTATCACGTTCTCGAGCGTCAACAACTCGGGATTGACCTTCGGCTCCTCCTCGAAGACGTCGAGGCCCGCGCCGGCGATCAGCCGCATGCGCAGCGCCCATGCGAGCGCCTTTTCGTCAACAACAGGCCCTCGCGCGGTGTTGATCAGATACGCGCTGCGCTTCATGCGCGCGAGCGCCGGCTGATCGATGAGATGACGGGTTTCTGATGTCAGCGGGCAATGCAGCGAGACGACGTCCGAGGTGGCGAGCAGACGATCGAGCGGCATCGCTTCCGCGTCGGGATCGCTTTTCGGCGTGCGGCTGGCGTGGGCGATGCGCATGCCGAACGCTCGTCCGCGCGCGGCTACCGCACGGCCGATGCCGCCGTAGCCGACGATGCCGAGCTGTTTGCCTTTCAGCTCGGCGCCGAGCATGAAGTCGAAGGTCCAGCCTTTCCACTCGCCGCGCCGGACGAGCCGCTCCCCTTCACCGATGCGCCGCGTGATGCCGAGAATGAGTGCCCACGTGAGATCCGCGGTCGCATCGATGAGCACGCCGGGCGTGTTGGTGACGATGATGCCGCGTTGGCGCGCGGCGGCCACGTCGATGTTGTTGTAGCCGACGGCGGCGTTGGCGATGATCTTCAGATCCGTGCCGGCCTCGATCACGTCGCGGCTGACGGCGTCGGTGATCATGCTGACGAGCGCCTGCTTGCCGGCGACGCGCGCGACGAGCTCGTCGTGCGGCATCAGGTCGACGCCGTCTCGGCGGAAGTGATCGAGGTTGCCGATCTCTTCGAGCGTGGCGACGACCGAAGACGGGATTTTTCCCGTGAGAAGGATGGACGGCTTCAATGCCCTAACGACTTGCAGTAGCCGCAGTGATTACACGGGACGGCTGGCTCGATAATGCACGGCCCGGCCTCATCAGCGCCAGAGGTCACCTGAAACATCGCGTGGCTCGCGTGGAGCGCCGGCCGATCTGGCGGGTCCACAAGGACCCGCCCCGCACTCCCGTGCGTACGGACGCGCGCAATGGCCTGACGCACGAGCGCGCGCAGTTCTTCTTCGGTCATTCCTGCACATCCACGCTGTCGATGATCCCGACGATGGCGGCGTCCACCGGCGCCGCCTTGCGGCCGAGCGCCTCGCCTGCCGCGCGTCCTTCGAGCACGATCAGCACTTTTTCATGGACGCCCGCGCCGACCGAATCGACGGCAAGCAGCGGCGTGCCGCGCGGCGAGTCGTCCAGCGACACCGGCTGCACGAGCAGGAGCTTCGCCCCTTCGAACGTGCCGTGCTTCTGCGTCGAGACGACGGTGCCGATGACTCTGGCGCTTTGC
>Ga0209805_1001354_pt1 | contig 14909 bp, 11 predicted proteins | sample GraSoiAngelo_148_FD_185905 | JGI IMG/M metagenome (GOLD analysis project Ga0209805, IMG submission 185905) | Grasslands soil microbial communities from the Angelo Coastal Reserve, California, USA - 14_1009_09_20cm (SPAdes) (version 2) | ecosystem: Environmental > Terrestrial > Soil > Grasslands ... | reverse complement strand
CTCGCGAATGACGTTGATCGGCGCGAGACGGGGACGCGGCGTGAACGCAACCGCCTTCAGGTCGGCCTTCTGTCCGGGCGCGAGCTCGACCCGGAGCGACTTGATCACGGCGACCAACGCGATGCCGGCGAACGTCTTGCCCGGCTCGATGTCGAGGTCCTCCTTCCAGCGCTTGTGCTGGTCGACCCGCGTAGTCACCGCCCGCTTCGAGCGGAAATCGACCTCGTACTGCCGGACGAGGGCGCCGTTCTTGCGCTCGGTCCACTCCCAGCTCTGCTGCTGCAACTCAGGTTCGAGCCGGAGCACGGCACGCTCGACGGTCGCGCGCCCGTCAGGGAAATCGTTGCGCGATTCGATATGCAGCAGGCCACCCTCGACCCATTGCGCGTAGTGGCCGTCCGCGATCGTCGCCCCGGATTTCGCGTCGATCAGCGAGGTGAACGCCTGCGCATCCCCCTCCCTCGCATGAGGAGCCACCGCGAGCAGGACGGCGAGCACGGCACCGGTCACCCCGGTAAGCTGCGCACGCACGCCATTGGAGGCTACGCCAGATCGAACAGCAGCACTTCGGCCGGCTCGGCGCTCTGCAAGCTGAGGACGCGCTCCCCGCTCACCGCGGCGCCGTCGCCCGCGGACAGCTTCTCTCCGTTCAGGTCGATCGCACCCCGCGCGACGTGCACCCACGCGTGCCGGCCCGACGCCGGCTCGAACGAGACCCGCTCACCGTGGCCGAGCAATGCCCCGTACACGCGGGCGTCCTGGTTGATGGTGACCGATCCGTCGCGGCCGTCGCGAGAGGCGAGCAGTCGCAGCTTGCCGCTGCGCTCCTCCACCGGGAAGCTCTTCTGCTCGTATCCCGACTTCAGGCCGCGGCGCTCGGGAACGATCCAGATCTGCAGGAAATGCACTGGCTCGGTTTCGGAGGCATTGAACTCGCTGTGCGCCACCCCACTACCCGCGCTCATGCGCTGCACGTCTCCCGGCCGGATCACGCCGCCGCCCCCGGAAGAATCCCGGTGAGAGAGACCGCCGTCCAGCACGTAGGTGATGATCTCCATGTCGCGATGCGGGTGGGAACCAAAGCCCTGCCCTGCCTCGACGGTGTCGTCGTTGATCACGCGCAGAGCGCGGAAACCGAGGCGATCCGGGTCGTAATGGTCTGCGAACGCGAAGGTATGCCAGGAATCGAGCCATTCGGTCCGGGTGTGGAAGCGCTCGTTGGCCTTGAGAACCGTGATCATCGTCTTCTCCCTCGCACCCTTTACGCCAGGGACCTCCGGCGCGCACGTAGGATGCGAGACGACCCCGCACGATTCGAAAGCTGGCGGGTGGAAGGCGCCGCGTTATCTTCCTGGTGTGATCAAGATTCAGTACTGCAATTCCTGAGGTTACAAGCCTCGAGCCGTCCGGGCGGCGGCTGCGCTGGAGAAGGAGCTCGGGTTGCAGGCCGACCTGGAGGTCGGCGCCACCGGCTCATTCATCGTGCTCGTCGACGGCCAGGCGGTGGCGGAGAAGAACGCGCTCGGGTTTCCGAGCGAGGACGAGATCGTCGCTGCCGTCCGCAAGAAGGTCCGCAGCAGGTAGCGGGCGAGATACCTTCTACGCTGCCGGCTCCGGCGGGGCTGCTTGCTGCTTCGCAATCCCCGCGCGCACCTGCTCCATGTCGAGCTCGCGCACCTTCCGCACCAGCTCCTCGAGCACGTTCTGCGACAAGGCCCCGGGCTGGGCGAAGAGCAGCACCTTGTCGCGGAAGATCATTAGCGTCGGAATGCTCCGGATGTTGAACGCAGCCGCCAGCTCCTGCTGCTCGTCGGTGTTGATCTTGGCAAAGGCCACGTCGGGGTTGGCCTCAGCCACTTTCTCGTACACCGGGGCAAACGCCCGACAGGGGCCGCACCAGGGGCCCACCAGTCGATGAACAGGATGCCGCCCTTTTCGACGGTTTGCTGGAAAGCCTCTTTTCCGATGCTCTGCACTCCCATGGACGCCTCCGCCCTTTTTGGCAGGGAAACTTCATTCTTCCGGCGGCCCTCCGCTACGGGCCAGGTCCTCGGTCTTCACCCGCGCCGGATCCATGCCGCGGGCGCGTTTGGTCATCGTCTCCAGAAGCTCGCCGAACGGAGGTGGCGTTCCCTTGATGAAGCGGAGCGGATTGATCCGGGCCACCACGAACGCCTTCAGGTACGGGGAGGTGAGGCCGCGGGCCTTCAGCTTCTCCACCGCTTCGGTGACCGCCTCGTCGAGCTCGAGCAACTTTTGCGCACGCTCTTCCCGCTCGGCCAAGGCATCGCGCAGAGGCTTTTCGAAGTACTGGTCCACCTTCTTCAGGGCCGGCGCATAGGCGCCGCCGGAGAAGCGGCCCTTCTTCTCGTAGGCGAAGCCGAGCGTGACCAGGGCGGGTTCCTCGAACTCGAGCGCGAAGTCGCTCTCTTTGCGGCCGCCGTCCAGCTGGGCCAGATCCCGGTACATGCGCATCACTTCCAGCGCCTTTTCGCGAAGGTTGTGCGCCTTCTCGATGTTCAGGGCGAGAATCTGGTAGGCGACCTCGCGTTCGGGGACGACCAGCGCGAGGATCGCCTTCGCGCCCAGCTCCTTCAGGGCCGTGAGGCGATGGCCTCCGTTCGGCGTGCGAAACCCCTCCGGCTCGCGCACGGCGATGATCGGGTCCAGGTAGCGGCGAGTCTTGTCCATGGCGCGCGTGAGCTTGAGCACATGGGCGTCGGAGACGTCGCGCTGGTAGCTGGTCGGCTCCACCTTGTCGACCGGCAGGGCGGCGAAGAGAAGCGCGTTGCCTCCGAGCGGCTCGCGATAGGCCGCCAGCACCGATCCCCCCTCCGCCTCGACCTGCCCGGCCAGCTCCTTCAGCTCCTCCGGGACCGCTTCGAGCCGCAGCTGCGGCGGGCCCAGCTCCGTCGGCTTCAGCTTCACGCCTTTGCGGGCGCGCGGCTTTCCGGATTTTGTGACAGGACGCTTGCGAGGGGTGGCCATGCCGCCCGGCAAGGTAGCGCCTGACGCGGCCGTTCGCCACCGGGCATTGCGCCGCCGCGGGCAGGAGGCGCTCAGCGCACCGGCCGTTCAAGCCGCTCCGAGCCGGCGCCTGAGCACCGCGGTCACGGTGTCCAGGTCGACCGGCTTCACCAGGTGCTCGTCGAAACCGGCTGCCAGCGCGCGCTGGCGGTCGCTCTGCTGCCCGAACCCGGTGAGGGCGACGATCAGCGCGCCGCGCGCCTGCGGCAGCTCGCGAAGCCTGCGAACGACCTCGTAACCGTCCATCGCGGGCAGCCCGATGTCGAGCAGGATCACGTCGGGCGAGAACTCCCGCGCGACCCGCAGCGCCGAAGGGCCGTCGTGGGCCACGCGGACCTCATGCCCGTCCAGGCCCACCGCCTCGGCGAGCGTCGTCGCGGCGTCGATGTTGTCGTCGACGACCAGCACGCGGCCGTGATGTGCGCGCGCGGCGAGCGGGCGGACTTCCGTCTGCGTGACGCCCTCCACCGCGCCGGGCAGGAGCACGATGAAGGTCGAACCCTTGCCCGGCCCGTCGCTTTCCGCGCGCACGCTGCCGCCGTGCAGCTCGACGAAGCCGCGCACCAGGGCGAGGCCGATCCCGAGGCCGCCTGTCGAATAGTCCTTGGCCCCGGGCACCTGCACGAAGGGTTGGAAAAGGCCCTGGAGGGAGTCGGCGGGAATGCCGATGCCGGTATCGCGCACGCGCACCTCGAGCTGGCCATCGCGCTCTTTGGCGGACAGCTCCACCTCGCCTCCGGCCGGCGTGTACTTGATGGCATTGGAGAGGAGGTTGCCGAGGATCTGCTCCAGGCGGACGGGATCGGCGTCGATCACCAGCGGCCGGGGCGGAAAAGAGACCGTGAGCTTCTGGTCGCGGGCGCGCGCCATGGGAGAGACGGAGTCCGCCGCCTTCGCCAGCGCGTCGCGCACCGAGAGCCGCTCCTTCTGCAGCCCGATCTTCCCCCGGCTGATGCGCGAGACGTCGAGGAGCTCGTCGACGATCCGCACCATGTGCCGCGACTGCCGTTCGACGATGGCGAACTGCCGCTCCGCCGAGCTCGGGTCCCGCTTCATCACCTCGAGCGCGGTGATCACCGGCGCCAGCGGATTGCGCAGCTCGTGGCCGAGGACGGCGAGAAATTCGTCCTTGCGCCGGTCGGCATCCTGCAGGTCGCGCAGGAGCCGGGCGTTGTCCAGGGCGATCGACGCCTGCGCCGCGATGCCAGCGAGCAGGCGCTCATGCTGCTGCGTGAAGTGTCCGGGGGCGCTGTGCACGAACGCCAGGCCGCCGAAGAGGTGGGCAGTGCGCGAGGTGATGGGCACCGCGAGCAAGCTGCCCACGGGAGCTCCGTCGAATTCGGCCGGCGGCACGGATTCGATGCGTACCGTCCCGCTGGTTCCGCAGATGCGGGCGAGCTTCTGCACCGGCAGGTTGGCGAAAGTCTCCCGTCCCCGCCCGGCCGTGGCGAGCATGCGCGGTTCGGGAGCGGCGTCGAACATCACGCCGTACTCCGCGCCCGTGAGCGCGGTGGCCTCGTCGGTGATCAGCTGCGCCAGCCGGTCCGGATCGAGCTCGGCGGCGAGCGAGATGCCGAGCCGGCGCAGGATCGAGTTCACCCGCGCTTCCTCGCGCAGGCGCATCTCATAGCGCCGCTGCTCGTCGAGCGAATGCTGCAAACCCGCGAGCGCCTCTTCCGCGCGCCGCCGTGCCTCCGACTCGCGGACGGAAAGGACGAAGATCACGAACGAGATCCCGCTGCCGATCAGCAGGGCCGCGAGGGCTGGCAAGAGCGACCCGCCCCGCAGCGCGGGAAGCGCCGTGAACGTCAACGTCCACTCACGCCCGCCGAAGCGCAGTTGCTCGGTCGTCAGCAAGGTTTCGCTGGGCGGCGCGGTGAAGCCGCGGTCGTGGAGCAGATGCGCCGGGTCTACTGCCGGGCCGTCGTAGACGCGGAATTCGAGCAGCGGTTCGGTCTCGCTGCCGAAGATGGCCACGAACAGGTCGTCCGCGCGGAAGGGCGAGTATGCCCAGCCGATGAGCGATTTGCGGCGCGCTTCAAGAGTCGGAGGGACGTCGCCGCCGCGGTACACGGGCACGTACATGAGGAACCCGGCCTGACGGCGCGGGTCGATCTCCTGGACCAGCGTCACCTTCCCGGAGATGGCGGCGTTCGCCTCGTCCCGCGCGCGCTCCATCGCTTCGCGCCGCACCGGCTCGGTGAACATATCGTAGCCCATCGCGGCGCGGTTGCGCCGGTCCTGCGGCTCCAGCATGACGATGGCGGTGCGCTCCTCTCCCGGGGAATCGGGCCATACCCGCAAGCCCGGGAATCCTCGCGCTCGCAGCCCCGCCTCGATCGCCGCCGTCTCTTCCTTCCGGAAGCGCGGCGCGAACCCGACTCCCTGCACGCCCGGGTACCACTGTTCGATCTCGAGACGCCGCGCATAGGCGTGGAATTCCTCCGGCGTCAGGTCGGGGCGGGCAGCGAGGAGCCCAGCGCACCCGCGGAGCATGCTTTCGTACATGCTCAATCGCGCTTCGATCCGATCGACCGCGGCGCGGATGGCGCGGGCAAACCTTCCCCGATCGCGCATTCCGACGCTGACGAAGATGAACGCCGCGGTCGCCAGGGTGAGCGCAACCGAGCCCGCCAATGCGGCCCACGGTGCGATGGATCTGCGCACGCCTGGAGTTTGCAGACTGCGGAGAGGGCCGGAAAACCCCCCGGCAACCGGTAAGCGCGTTTCAGAACCGTTGTTGCCGTCCAGGGACCGTGCGGGAGCCCGCCGGCTCGTGTCCGCCGGTGAACGATGCGGCATCACTTCGTGATCCGGAAGACGCGGTGCGCGGCGCGGTTCCGGTAGTCCTCCGGGACCGTGTCCTCCTCGGTATAGCGAAGCCCCGCGAGCGCCGGGGCGAACCGCTGGTGGTTGGTCGAGAACCAGAGCACGCCGGCGGGCGACAGCACCGAGAGCGCCCGCTCGATCAGCCTGCGGTGGTCGCGCTGGACGTCGAAGAGGCGGCCGCCCGAATCGGAGGACGAGGGCGGATCCAGGACGCAGAGGGTCCAGCGGCGCGTTCCCGCGTCGCGCAGGAACTCGTCCACGCCCGAGCGCACCAGCTCACCGGACAGCCGGTTCAACCGGAGATTGTCCCGGGCCCAGTCGAGATAGGTCTGCGAGGCGTCCACGCTCGTTGTCCCTACCGCGGCGCCGGCGGCGGCGGCGCAGGTGAAACTGCCAGTGTACGCGAAGAGATTGAGGAACATCGCTCCGCGCGCTTCGGCCCTCACCCGGGAGCGCGTCTTCCGGTGGTCGGCGAACAGCCCGGTATCGATGTAATCGTCGAGGTTGACGAGAAATCTCAGATCCCGCTCTCGCACCTCGATGCGCTTGCCGGTGCGTGCGAGTCTCGGGTACTTCGCCCCGGACCTGCGTATTTTGAGGTGCAAGCGCTCCGGTGGTACCGAGAGCGCCCCGGCGGCAGCACGCGCGATCGTCTCCAGCCAGGGCACGGCGCGCGTCTGCTCCCGCGCGTACTCGGCCACGACGAGGTGTCCTTCATACCAGTCCACCGCTGCCCGGACCTCTGGAATGTCCCGATCGTACAACCGGAAGGCGCCGATCCCCTGGCGCTCGAACCGCGGGTGCAGCTTGCGGAAGTTCTTCCGCACGCGGTTCGCCAGCATCCGCGCCTGCTCCTCCAGCTTCACAGCCCGGCGGCCCAGCGCTCCATCTGGTCCAGGATCGCGCCCGGAGCGTCCTCCTGCAGGTAGTGACCGGCGCCCTCCAGGAGGTGAGGGCCGTCGGCGCGGGCGAAGAGCTGCTGCCAGCGCTCCAGCTGCGGCTTGCGGAAGGCGCGGTCCTTGAGCGCCCAACAGATCAGCGCCGGCTTCTCCCGCAGCCGGGAGAGGTGGTCCTCGATCCAAGCCATGCTCCCGTACGACTCGTGGAACGGGTCCTTCGTCTCCGGGATGAGCTGCGGGAAGCGGGCGATCCCCACGCGGTCGTCCGGGGTCGGGAAGGGCGCGCGATAGGGGTCGAGCTCCGCTTGCGTCAGATGGCGCGGCCCGCCCTTCGCCAGGAACAGCTCGACGAAGAGATTCGATTGCGTGCTGCGCTTCCAGCCGCCGCGGCCGAGCACCAGGAACTTGAACAGCCAGGGCAGCTTCAGGCGCGGCTGTCGCACGAACGCCCAGCTATTGAGCACGACGACCCCGGCGATCCGCTCCGGATGCTTCGTCGCCCAGGCCATGCCGATGGGGCCGCCCCAGTCCTGGATCACCGGAACCACGCGGGCCGGCTGCAGCTCGCGCAGCACGCGCCCGAGGTTGTCGACGTGGCGATCGAGCGTGTACCAGCGCGGATCCCGCGGCTTGTCGCTGCGGCCGAACCCGACGTGGTCGGGCGCGATCACGCGGTATCGCGGCGAGAGGCGTCGGATGAACTCCCGGTACAGGTAACCCCAGGTGGGGTTGCCGTGCAGGAGAAGGAACGTCAGCGGCGCGTTGCGCGGACCCTCGTCGACGAGCGCCATCCGGATGCCGTGGTCCACGTCGATGAGGCGGCTCTTCCAGGGAAAGCGGCCGCCGAAGTCGGACCACACGTCGAGGCCGGTGTACACGCGCATCGTCGCGCACACGATACCATCAGTCGCGGCCGCCAAAGGCGGCTTAGCGACTGTTGCTTCTAGACTGTATCGTCACGGAATGCATTCCATCTTCGCGCGCTGGACCACGCTGAAACCTCCGCCTTCCGCGAGCCGCACGTCGTGGATCTCGTCGAATCCTTCCTCGAACGAGGGCGGCTGCAGCTTCTTCGCGGTGGTGAAGATCGCCACTTTAGGCACCTGAGGCTGGCGCGCCTCGTTGCGGCGGATGGAGTCCTGGATCCTCGGCTCGAAAAAGTACCCGACCACGCGGGCCTCGTAGCGGCGGGCGAGCTCGATCAGCGGCGCCCGGTCCGCAGCGCGCGGATTGGTGTTGTCCACGACCACCGGTCGACCGATCAGCAGCGCCTGCTCGATCTGCCCGAGCTGCCGCGACTCCTTGTCGCGGGCGGCCCGGGGCATCAAGTCCTTGCTCACGTGCGCGTGGGTAGCGCCGAAGCGCTCGCGAAAGAAGCTGCTCTTCCCCGCTGCCTGAAGCCCGACGAAAATGACCAGCTCCCGGGCCACCGCGCTCAGCGATTGACGGCGCGCATGCTCGCCGCCGCGTACCGATCGCCTGCCGCGACGTCGCGTGGCGCCACCTGGTCGATCCTCCGGAGATCTTCGGGCGAAAGCCGGATCTGCAAGGCCGCGACGTTCTCTTCCAGGTACTTGCGGCGCTTGGTCCCGGGGATGGGAACGACGTCCTTTCCGCGCGAGAGCACCCAGGCGAGCGCAAGCTGGGACGGCGTCGCCTTCTTCTCGCGCGCGAGCTCCTCGATGCGCTTCACCAGCTCGAGGTTGCGGTAGAAGTTCTCTCCTTGGAAGCGGGGGCTGTTCCTGCGCCAGTCGTCTGCGGGAATGTCCTCGGGCTTGCGGAACTGGCCGGAGAGGAAGCCGCGGCCGAGCGGGCTGTACGCCACGAAGCCGATCCCGAGCTCGCGGACCGTGGGCAGGATCTCCTGCTCGACGTCCCGCGACCAGAGCGAATACTCGGTCTGCAGCGCGGTGATGCGGTGGACCTTGTGCGCGCGCCGGACGGTCTGCGGCGCAGCCTCGGAGAGCCCAAGGTGGCGCACCTTCCCGGCCTTCACCAGCTCGCTCATCGCGCCGACCGTGTCCTCGATGGGGACCTCGGGATCGACGCGGTGCTGGTAGTAGAGGTCGATGTGGTCGACTCCCAGCCGCCGCAGCGAAGCGTCGCACGCCTTGAGCACGTATTCCGGCTTACCGCTCACGCCGAGGAACGAACCGTCTTCGCCGCGGACGTTTCCGAACTTGGTCGCGATCACCACCTTGTCGCGGCGGTCGCGAATGGCCTTTCCGACGAGCTCCTCGTTGCGGAAGGGGCCGTACATGTCCGCGGTGTCCAGGAAGTCGATCCCCAGCTCGATCGCGCGGTGGATGGTCGCGATCGACTCCTGGTCATCGCGGCCGGAGTAGAACTCGCTCATCCCCATGCAGCCGAGGCCCATCGCGGAGACCTCCAGCTGACCCAGTTTCCGGCGTTCCATTTGTCACCTCCAGTGCAGCGGATACGATGCGAACGGGCCCGAAACGCTTCAACCGGATGCCTGGAATTTCCGGGCCATTGACGGTTCGTCGGCGTCCGCATCTCGCATCCGCGCTACCACGACGCGTTCACGCGGCGGATCCAGCAGATCCCCGAGGTCCTCGAATGCCACCGCGTCGCGGGCCTGGACTCGTACGTGCTCAAGGTGGCATGTCTGTCAGTGCGCTCGAGCGCGTCCTCCGCGCGGGGAGGGTGAGGCTCATCTACCTGGTGCCGAATTTCCAGAACCCGCGCGGGACCACTCTTGACGATGCGAGCGCGACGTGGCGTGAAGGCGCCATGAGAGCCATCCGGGTCGAGTCCACCGGCGGTCCCGAAGTGCTGAGGCTGATCGAGCTGCCCACGCCGGCTCCCGGCAAGGGACAAGCGCTGGTGCGCGTCGAGGCCGCGGGCGTGAACTTCATCGAGATCTACCAGCGCACCGGCCTCTACAAGCTGCCGCTCCCGTTCACGCCCGGCCAGGAAGGCGCGGGCGTGGTGGAGGCCGTGGGCGAGGGGGTCACCGAGGTCCGCGCGGGCGAGCGTGTCGCCTGGGCTGGAGCGATCGGGTCCTACGCGACCCACCAGTTGCTCCCCGCCGCCCGCCTCGTCCCGGTGCCGCGCGGCCTCGATTCGAGGACCGCCGCCGCTGCCATCCTGCAGGGAATGACGGCTCATTACCTGGTCACCGATACGTTCCCGCTCCGGCCGGGGCACATGTGCTTGATCCACGCGGCGGCCGGTGGAGTGGGGCAGCTCTTCTGCCAGCTCGCTTCGCGCGCGGGTGCGCACGTCATCGGCACCGCAGGCAGCAGCGAGAAGGTGCGGCTGGCGAAGGAGACCGGCGCGCACGATGCCATCGACTACCGCAAGCAGGACTTCGAAGCGGAGGTGAAACGGATCACCGGCGGCGCCGGCGTGCACGTCGTCTACGATTCCGTGGGCAAAGACACCTGGGAGAAGTCGCTGCGCTGCCTGCGGCCGAGGGGGATGCTGGTGCTGTTCGGGCAATCGAGCGGCGCGGTGCCGCCCTTCGATCCGCAGTTGCTCGCGGCAGGCGGATCGCTGTTCCTCACCCGCCCCACGCTCGGGAGTTACGTGCTTACCCGGGACGAGCTTCTCAATCGGGCCGGGGCCGTGTTCGGGGCGGTGGAGCGCGGCGACCTCAAGGTGAGGATCGAGCAGGTGCTGCCGCTCGCCGAGGCGGCGAAAGCGCACGAGCTGCTCGCCTCGCGCAAGACCACTGGCAAGCTGCTGCTGGTCCCGTGATCGCTCTCGGCCGCGAGGAGGTGGCTGCGCTCCTCGAGCCTGCGGCGCTGATCGATGCCGTCGCCACGGCTTTGGCCGATCTCTCGGCTGGGAGCGCCTCGGTCCCGCCGCGGATCGCCGCGTTCACTCCGCTCGGCCTGCTGGGGGCGATGGTCGGCTATGTGCCCTCCCTCGACGTGCTGGCGGCGAAGCTCGTGGCGGTCTTTCCGCAGAACGCCGCGATGCCCACGCACCGGGCGCTGGTGGCCGTGTTCGATCCGCGCACGGGCGCGCCGCAGGCGATCCTCGACGGGGAGGAGATCACGGCCCAGCGCACCGCGGCGGTCTCCGCGCTGGCGACGCGCCTGCTGGCGCGCGTAGACGCGGAAGTCCTCGCGATCGTCGGCACCGGCGTGCAGGCTGCCTCGCATGCGCGATACCTGGCGAGCACGCGGAAGTTTCGCGCCGTCATCGTCGCGGGGCGGAACCCGGCGAAGGCGGCGAAGCTGGCGGCCGGGATCGGAGGCCGTCCCGCCAGCATCGAGGAAGCCGTCCGGACGGCGGACGTGATCTGCGCCGCGACGCATGCCGCGGAGCCGGTGATCCGGATGGTTTGGGTGCGTCCCGGCACTCACGTGAACTCGATCGGCCTCAACCCGCGGGGGCAGGAGCTGGACGGCACGGCGGACGCGCTGGTCGCGGTGGAGTCGCGTTCTTCGGCATTCGCGGCCCCGCCGGCGGGAGCCAATGAGCTGCGCGGCCTCACGCCGGCCAGCGCGGTGGAGCTCGGCGAGCTGCTCTCCGGCGCCCGGGTGGGCCGAACGTCCCGGGAACAGATCACGGTCTACAAATCCGTAGGGGTCGCCGCGGAGGACGCCGCGGCCGCAGCACTGGTGGTGCGGCGGGCCCGGGAACGCGGAATCGGCCGTACCATCGAGCTTTGAGAGCGCGCCCGGGGGGACGAGCTGGCGGCTGCCCGTTCTGGGACCGTATGCGGATGTACGGGCGGACGTTTCGCCCGGTTCCCGCCCTTTCCTTCGCGCCGTCTTGGCGTTATCCGATTGCCACCTCGCCCGGCTGCTCGGGACTCGAAAGCAAAAGCTCATGTGGATCGTCCGTCTCGCTCTCAGGCGTCCGTACACCATCGCGGTGCTCTGCGCCCTGATCGGTATCTTCGGCGTGCTCTCGGCGAGCCGGATGAAGACGGACATCCTGCCGGCGATCGACATCCCCGTCGTCATCGTCGTCTGGAACTACCCCGGGCTCTCCACCGAGGACATGGAGCGCCGCGTCGTCTTCATCAGCGAGCGGGCAATGTCCACCACGGTCAGCGGGATTACCCGCATCGACTCGCAGTCGATGAACAGCCTGGGCATCCTCAAGGTCTACTTCGAGCCCGGTAGCGACATCGGCGGGGCCATCGCGCAGATCGTCGCGGTCTCCCTGACCGCGAGCCGCATCATGCCGCCCGGAATCACGCCACCGAGCATCATCCGCTACAACGCCTCCAACGTCCCGGTCGCGCAGATGACCATCGGGTCGAAGACGCTCTCCGAGCAGGAGCTCTTCGATTACGGGCTCAACTTCATCCGGCTGCGGCTGTTCACCATCCCCGGGCTGGCCACCCCGGCGCCGTTCGGCGGCAAGCTCCGACAGATCATGGTGGACATCGACCCGGCCCGGGTGACGGCAAAGGGCCTCTCGCCCAACGACGTGGTGCAGGCGGTGCTGCAGAGCAACGTGCTGGTGCCGGCGGGGTCGGCGCAGATCGGCGGAACGAAGTACGACATCCAGCTCAACTCCAGCCCGGATACGATCCAGGGCTTCAGTGAGATGCCGATCAAGGCAGTCGACGGCGCTACGGTGCTGCTGGGGGACGTTGCCCGCGTGCGCGATGGCTATGCCGTGCAGGAGAACGTGGTCCGCCTCAACGGCCGCCGCGCAACCTATCTCGCGATCCTGAAGAAGGCCGACGCCTCCACCCTCGCGGTGGTGGACGGCGCCCGCGCGCAGCTTCCCATCATCCAGGCTGCCGCCCCGCAGGGAATGGAGCTGAAGATCGATTTCGACCAGTCGGTCTTCGTGCGCGCCGCCATCCAGAACGTGCTGCACGAGGCCGCGCTCGCTTCCATCCTCGTCTCGTTGATGATCCTGTTCTTTCTCGGCAGCTGGCGGGGCGCCCTGATGGTGATGACGAGCATCCCGCTCGCCATCCTGGTCGGGCTCGTCGGCCTCTTCCTCTTCGGGCACACGCTGAACCTCATGACCATGGGCGGCCTCGCGCTCGCCATCGGCATGCTGGTGGACGATGCCACCGTCGAGGTGGAGAACATCCATCGCAACCGGCACCTGGGAAAACCGATCACGGTCGCGATCCTCGACGGCGCGCAGCAGATCGCGGTCCCCGCGCTGGCGGCGACGTTGACGATCTGCGTGGTCTTCTTCCCGGTGGTGCTGCTGGAGGGACCGGCCCAGTTCCTCTTCACGGCCCTGGCGCTCGGCGTGGTCATCTCGATGCTCGCGTCGTACCTGCTCTCGCGCACGCTGGTTCCCACGCTCGCCCGCATCCTGATGGAGAAGGAAGAGCTGCATGCCGGCGGCGAAGGCATCGTGGCGCGGTTCAACCGCTGGCGCGACCGCGGCTTCGCGCGGTTCCAGGAGGCCTACGGGCGGACTCTCGGCGCCGTTCTGCACCATCGCGCGCTGGTGCTGATCTGCGCAGGTCTCGTGCTCGCATGCACGGCCTTCCTTCCTTTCGTGGTGGGGCTCGACTTCTTCCCAGCCGTGGACGCCGGCCAGATGCGGCTGCACTACCGGGCGCCGATCGGCACGCGACTCGAGGAGACGGAGCGCCAGGTGGCGCGTCTCGAGCAGCGCATCCAGGACATCGTTCCAGCCGCCGAGCTGGAGACCATCACCTCGAACATCGGAATGCCGATCTCGTACAACCTGGCGTTCGTCCAGACCGACAACACCGGCAGCCAGGATGCCGACATCCTCGTGGCGCTGAAGCCGAAGCACGCTCCCACCGAGAAGTACATGGACCGGATCCGCCGCGAGCTGCCCGACGAGTTTCCCGGCGCGACGCTCTACTTCCAGCCCGCGGACATCGTCTCCCAGGTGCTCAACTTCGGCCTCAGCGCTCCCATCGACGTGCAGATCGACGGTCCCGACGTGGAGGCGAGCTATGCGGTCGCACGCGAGCTGGTGAAGAAGATCCGCGCGATCCCCGGCGCGACCGACGTGCGCATTCCCCAGGTGCTCGCTTATCCGGCGTTGCGGGTGGACGTCGATCGCAGCCGCGCCGCCCAGATCGGGATCACCGAGCGCGACGTGGCGAACAACCTGCTGGTGTCGCTCTCCTCGAGCTCCCTGGTCGCCCCGTCGTTCTGGATCAACCCGAAGAACAACGTGAACTACCCGGTCGTGGTGCAGACGCCGATCCGGCAGATCGACTCGGTCCCCTCGCTCCTCGGCATGCCCCTCGGCCGCGCCGCGCTCGTCTCGTCCTCGACGCCGGCGCCCGGAGACACGCCCGCGGGCGGCGGATCGTACCTGGGCGCGGTGGCGAGCCTGCGCCCGGCGACGGGCCTCTCCATGATCAATCACGTGTCCGTGCAGCGCGTCGTCGATGTGCAAGCGAGCGCGACCGGGCGCGACCTGGGCGGCGTCACCCTCGACATCCAGAAGGCGATCGGCAGCATCAAGAACCTCCCCAAGGCAACCCGCATCAGCTTGCGCGGACAGAGCGAGAGCATGTTCGCGGCCTTCAACCGGCTCGGGGTCGGCCTGATCCTGGCGATCGCGCTCGTGTACTTGCTGCTCGTCGTGCTCTTCCAGTCGTTCCTCGATCCCTTCATCATCCTGGTCGCGGTCCCCGGAGCGCTGGTCGGCATCCTCTGGATGCTGGCGTTCACCGGAACCACGCTCAACGTCGAGTCCTTCATGGGGGCGATCATGGCGGTGGGCATCGCCACTTCGAACTCCATCCTGCTGGTCAGCGCGGCGAACGACGCTCGCGTCGCGCAGGGCGTCAGCGTACTGGAAGGCGCGATCGTCGCCGGAAAGACGCGCCTGCGCCCGGTGCTGATGACCGCCCTGGCGATGCTGCTCGGCATGGTGCCGATGGCGCTGGCCATCGGCGAGGGCGGCGAGCAGAACGCGCCGCTCGGCCGCGCCGTGATCGGCGGGCTGATCGTGGCGACGTTCGTCACCTTGTTCATCGTGCCTGCCGTCTACACGCTGGTGCGCAAGGCTCCACCGAGCGCACACAAGCTGGACGCGAAGTTCGCCGCGGAGAGCCGCGGCGCCTCGGAGGCTGCGCATGCCTGAGACGCAACGGAATCCTTTCATCGCCGCCGGCAGCATCGCGGTGGTGATCGCCGCCGCGGTCGGCACCGCCGTGCTGTTCGTGCGCGAGCACGGCGCACAGGCGCGGCAGGCGGAGGCGCT
>Ga0209805_1001352_pt1 | contig 14915 bp, 11 predicted proteins | sample GraSoiAngelo_148_FD_185905 | JGI IMG/M metagenome (GOLD analysis project Ga0209805, IMG submission 185905) | Grasslands soil microbial communities from the Angelo Coastal Reserve, California, USA - 14_1009_09_20cm (SPAdes) (version 2) | ecosystem: Environmental > Terrestrial > Soil > Grasslands ... | reverse complement strand
TGCGGCCTCCTGCCCATCAGCCAGCACGCGATGCGCGTGCAGGCCGAGATCACCTACCACGATTACGAGGGCGTCGCGCTCTACAAGGATGAGCAGGCACGCATGGCGAGCGATCTGGGCAAGAAATCGAAGGCGATGATCCTGCGCAACCACGGCGTGCTCGCGCTCGGCGAGACGGTGCGCGAAGCCTTCGAGATCATGTATTACCTCGACTGCGCCTGCCAGATCCAGGTCGACGCGCTCGCCGGCGGCATGCACAACGTGCAGCTCATGTCGCAGGAGGCAGCGGATAAGTCCACGGCGGCGCTGCAACGGCCGATGCGCCCGGCGCAGGAGAAGGACTGGCCGGCGCTGCTGCGCATGCTGGATCGCCGCGGCATCAAGTACGCCCAGTAACGAAACGCAGCACTGCTTCGAGCGTCGTTTCCGGCTGCTCGCGAAACGGCGCGTGGCCGCAGTCCTTTAGCTTGAGCAGCTCGCAGGGGCTCTCCACGCGCCGCGCCAGCTCGTCGAGCTGGGCCATGGTGCCGTACTCGTCGTCGTAGCCCTGGATCGCGAGCAGCGGGCAGCGGATGTGCGGCAGGTAATCGTCGCGGATGTCCCAGCCCTTGAAGTCCGGATCGAGCCAGACGTCGGCCCAGCCGTAGAAGGTCTTGCGCGCCTCGCGGTGATAGCGACCCAGCCGCTGGGCGAGATCGGTGCTCTCGAAGGCGTGCGTGGCATTGGCGATCGAGGTGAGGCACAGCGGCTCGATGAAGACATGCGGCGCCATCGCCACTACGCCGCGCACGGCGTGACCTGCGCCCGCATGGATCAGCGCGATCGAGGCGCCGTCCGAATGACCGATGAGGAACGGCGGCTCGACGCCGAGCGATGCGAGGAGCTCGGGCAGCGCCTGCAGCGCTTCATCGTGCATGAAGCGCACGCTGCGCCTTGGTTCCTGCAGCACGTCGGATTGGCCATAGCCATAGCGATCGTAGACGAGCGCGCGGCCGCCGGTCGCTGCGGCAACTTTCTCCGGAAAGTCGCGCCACTGCCGGATAGAGCCGAGCCCCTCGTGCAGGAAAACGAGCGTCGGCTGGCCCGCGCCCGCCTCGCCGAGCCACTCGTAGGCGAGCCTGCGGCCCGCGGCAGTCGCAAAGGGCATGCGGCGAATTTAGCACGCGATAATCCGCGCCTTCATGAAGCTGCGGACTTGGTTCGTGCTCGTCGCGACGCTGCTGCTCTGGTCGGGCAACTGGATCGTGGCGCGCGCGGTGCGCGAGGAGATTTCGCCCGGCCTTGCGACTGTGGGACGGCTGATAGTCGTGCTGGCTATCCTGCTGCCGTTCGCATGGCGCGGCCTTGCCGACAAGCTGCCCGCGCTCGGCCGGCGCGAGTGGCTGGTGCTTGCCGCGCTCGGCGTCACCGGCGGCGGGCCGCATCTCGGGCTGCAGTGGCTGGGGCTGCACTACACCACGGCGGCGAGCGGCATTCTCTATCTCTCCACCACGCCGATCTTCATCCTGCTCCTCACCGCGGCGCTCGGCGAGCGCATCGTCGCGCGGCAGTGGGGCGGCGTCGCGATCTCGTTCGCCGGCGTGTTCCTCATCGCGACGCAGGGCCATCCGGAGCGGCTCTCCTTCAACAGAGGCGATCTGATGGCGATCGCCTCGATGATGCTGTGGGCGGGTTACACGGTGCTCCTGCGCTTGCGGCGCGACCCGCTGCGAGTGATCGAGCTCCTTTGCATGGTTTGCGCGTTCGGTGCGGTATTCATGACGCCGTGGCTCCTTTGGGAGGCGGCGAGCGGCGCGCGGCTCGCGCTCAGCAAGCCCGGCGCGCTCGCGATCATTTACTCGGCCATCGGCTCGCTGCTCCTCGCCTATGCGGGATGGAGCTATGTGGTGACGCGTCTCGGCGCCGCGCGCGCCGGCGTGACACTGCATCTCATGCCCGCGTTCGGCGTGCTGCTCTCGATGCTCTTCCTCGGCGAATACCCGCACTGGTTTCACTTCGCCGGCATGGCGCTGATCCTCGCCGGGGTGTTCACAGCTTCATCGGCTGCCAGTAGCCGGTGAGCTCCAGGTAGCCGCGCCCTACTTCGGTCGCACCGTTGAACGCACGCACCGCGCCCTCCCAGTAGATGGTGCCGACGCTCGCGCGCGCATCGAGCTCCTGATCGTCCATCAGCGGCTCGAGACGCAGGCCGTTCACTTCCATCGATACCGGGTAGGCGACGCCGGTGCGCGGCGACTTCCACCAGCGCAGCGGCCGCATCGTCACGCCGGGCGGCGCGTAATGGATGCCGCCGCTCTTCGCCCGCATCTGGAACGCCATGAGGGAGCGCCCATCGTGCAGGTTGATGCCGGCCCAGTCCCAGCCGGCGGCTTCGGGCGCGAGATAGGCGCTCGACCATTCGTGATCGAGCCACGCCGTGCCAGTGATCTCGCCACCGTTGAGCGTGCCGCGGACCGCGAGCTGCGGCTGGCTGTAGTAGTAGCTCGCCTCCTGCGGCCGGTAGCCCTTTCGGCTGTAGCCGTTTTCGCCCTGGAGCACGGGCGCGCCGCTGGGCGTGAGCGCGAGATCGAAGGCGAAGTCGCGAGCGGCGACCTTGGCGCGATAGCGATTGCCCTCGAGGCCGAGCGACCAGTCGTCGATCCAAACAGCGGTGCGCTCAGTCTCGGCTTGCGCGAGCTCGTGGCCCGCGCGCGCCGCGAGCTGGTCGTGCAGCAGGTGCCCGCGCTTCGGGTCGGAGAACGCAGCGTGGGCAAAAAGGATCTGGCGGGGATTGAAGCTGCTTGGATTTTCGGTTTGCTCTTCCGGACGGGCGCGGAAGAAGGTGAGCTGGAAGCCCAGTGGACCTTCCAGCCAGCCGGTGAGGTACCACCATTCGGTGCGAAAGGCGGGATGCGCGCCGTAGTCGCGCGGGAAGACGAGCGCGCGCGGCGTGACGGCCGGGTATTGCACCTTCGCCGCCCACGCGCTGAGCGGCAGCAAAGCACCGGCAAGGAAGCGGCGGCGCTTCACCAGTCTTCGCGCACCGCGCGCACCGGGCCCATACCCATCGCCTCGCGCCCCGAGAGGACTGCGGTGATCACGGCGAGGCCGATGAGGATGGCGATCAGAGCGCCGAGCAGCGCATAAGGCGGATGGAAATCGATCGTCCAATTGAAGGACTGGCGGTTCACTACGTAGACGAGCACCAGGCTGATCGCCGTGCCGCACGCGAGCCCGGCCGCGGCGCCGAGCGCGGCGAGGAGCGCGCCTTCGGCCGCCAGCATGGTGCGGATCTGCGCGCGCGTGAGCCCGAGGTGACGCAGCATGCCGAACTCGCGCCGCCGCGCGAGCACCACGGCGCCGAGGCTGGATGAGAGGCCGAAGAGCCCGACCAGCACGGCGACCGCTTCGAGCGCATAGGTCACCGCGAAGCTGCGGTCGAAGATGGAGAGCGAGACGTCGCGGATCTCGCCCGAGTCGGCGATGTCGAGCTCGCTTCCGCCCGGCAGCTCGTGCAGCGCCTGCATCAGCCCGGCGCGGCTCGCGCCCGGCGCGAGCCATACCGCGGCATCGTTGACCCTCTGATCTCCGGTCAGCGTCGCGTACTGCGCGCGGTCGATGAGGATCGCGCCGTGCTGGCGCGCGTAGTCGCGAAAGACGCCCGCCACCGGCAGGCGATAGTTATGTCCGAGCAGCGGCAGCTCGACCACGTCGCCCGGCTGATACCCATAGATATCGCGCACCGCTTCGCTCACCCAGATCGCGGGCGAAGGCACGCTCGGCAGTTTCGCCACCAGCGGAAAAGCGAGGGCGGCGCGGTCGCGGGCGATCAGGACGAGCGGCGGTCGCGCCGGATCGAGGATCACGCGGCCGCTACGCAGGAAGTCGATACGCGCGACTTGCGGCAGCGCGCGCACGCGCTCGACGAACGCCGGCTCGAGCACGCCGGTGTCGCCGGCGTGGGTGGTGCGGAAGTAGACCTCCGCCGGCAGCACGGTGCCGAGCCAGTCGTCCACCGACTGGCGAAAGGAGGCCACCATGATCGCCATCGCCGCCATGAGTGAGAAGCTGGCGACGATCGCGGCGAGGCTCACCGCCGCCTGGCCGGGCGCCGCGCGGAGCTGCGCCAGCGCGAGCGCGAGGCCCGGGCTGCGCGGCAGCGGCAGCGCGTCGAACACGGCACGCGATATGCGCGGCATGAGCGCCACCGAGCCGACGAGCAGACAGGCGATAGCGGCGTAGCCATAGAGCGGCAGGCCGCCCACGGGCCCGAGCTGCGCGAGGAGCGCTCCACAGGCGAGCAGGGCGACGCCGGGCGCGGCCGGCGTCGCACGGGTGAGCATGGCGAGCTCGTCGCCCGCCTTGAGCGCGCGTGCGGGCGGCGTGCGCGCGGCGTCGCGCGCCGGCAGCAGCGCGCCAAGAACGGCCACGGCCACGCCGGCGGCAAAATAGAAGACGGCGCCAGGGAACGAAACAGCGAGATGCGCGCTCACGCCGCGGAACATGCCGGCGCCGAGATCCGCGCCCCAGGTGCGCACCGCGAGAAGCGCGAGCGCGTAGCCGAGCGCGAGCCCCGCCGCGGCGCCGACGACGCCGAGCGCCCCCGCTTCGACGAGCACCAGCCGCGCGATGCCACCGCGCTCGAGCCCCAGCACGCGCAGCAGGGCGTGCTCACTGCGCCGCCGCGCCGTCTCCAGCGCCTGGGCCGAGAAAACCAGGAAGCCGCCGGTGAAGAGCGCGACCAGCGCGAGCACATTGAGGTTCACCCGGTAGGCGCGCGACGGATAGGCGCTCGCCTGCTCGAGCGTTTCGACAGGCGCGGCATAGACGCCGGGCGGAAGGAGGCTCTGGATGGCTTTCAGCATGGCGTCGCGGTCCGCCCCGCGCGCAATGCGCACCTCGAGCCGATTCAGCTCGCCGAGCCGCCCGAAGCGCCATTGCGCGGTGGCGATGTCGACGAGCGCCGCCTGGCCGCGCAGCGCCGCCTCCGGCAGGATGCCCGCCACGGTGAGCTCGAGCGCTCGCTGTCCGACGACGAGGCGCAGGTGCTCGCCCTTGCTAAGCCCGAGCGCCGCGGCCGCGGTAGCCGAGAGGAACGCCCTGTCCGGCGCGAAGAGCTCGTAGCGATCCTCAGTCGCGAGCGCCGGCTGCAGCAGCGCCGCGCGCAGGATGTCGATGCCGATCACGCGCAGCGTGCGCTCGGTGCCGGCGAGGCCGGCATCGAGCTCGAGCATCGGGCTCGCGACGCGCACGCCGGGGAGCTTCGCGACCTGCGGATAGAGCGACTCGGCAAAGCCGCTGCGGGCGCCGCGCACCTCGATGTCGGCTTCGCCGGCTAGCGCGCGCACTGCCGCCGTGACGTCCGCGACCGCCGCCCGATTGACGAGGTGCACGGCGTAGCCGAGCGCCACGCCGAGCGCGATGCCCGCGATCGAGAGCACGAGCCGGCCGCGGGGCCGGCGCGAATTGAAGAGCGCGGCAAGGCGCAGCATCGCGCTAACTATATCCCGCGCTGTCGGGCGCCGACGTCACGCCCTCGCGAACTAGCCGCGCGGGTGGATGCGTATTGCGACGCGGCGCAGCGTGGCCGGATGGCGCGCTACGGCATCTTGTTGCTGGTGGGCCTCTGTCTCCTGCTCGCCGCCTGCGAGCCCGTGGCGATCGCGCTCCTCGGCGGCGGCGTGACCACGGTGCTGCGCTACAACCTCGACGGGGTGGCCGCGCGCACCTTCACCGCGCCTGCGGCGAGCGTCAAGACCGCGTCGCTCGCCGCGCTCCAGCGCATGGGGCTCACGCTCGAGGGAACCGAAAACCTGGAAGCGAGCGAGATCATCCGCGCGCGCTCGCCCAACCGCGAAATCGAGATCGAGCTCGAGCCGATCACCGAGCAGCTGACGCGCATGCGCATCACGGCACGCAGCACGAGCCTGCTCTACGACAACGCCACGGCGGTGGAGCTCGTGCAGCAGACGGAGAAGATGCTCGACGCGGGACTGACGGCGAAGCTCGCGCCGGCGGGCGCTGCTGCGCTCGGCGCTTCGCGCCTCAGCGCAAACTAGATGTCGTTCCCGCGCAAGCGGGAACGCCCCCGCTTTCTCGGGGGAGACTATGACTTTCTATCCCTAGCGCCGCACGGGCTCGGCGTCGTCGTCCTGGCTCTTCGCCGGCAACGGCTCGCGCGCAAGCAGCTCCTCCAGCCGCTGTACGTGGCGCTGCTCGTCAGTCGCCATCTCGGCCGCGAAGGCGCATACCGAGTCGTCGGGCGCGTGCTCGGCGACGTCGAGGTAGAAGTTCTGCGCGCGCCGCTCCGTGGCGAGCGCGATGGCGAGCGCTTCGCGGGCGCTCTTCGGCGGTTCGGCCCTGGGCTGCTGCGGACCCAGGTAGTGCCAGGCGTATTCCCACTCGGCGAGCGGCGGGAGATCGCGCTCGGCGGTGCCGATGGCGAGCGCCTCGTACTGCTCCTGCTCCTCGCGGCCGATGCGCTCGAACTCGTCGGCGATGTAGTCGTAGCCGACGTCGCGCATGTAGCGCTCGAGCTCGACGAAGCGCTTGAACGCATCGCGCTCAATGGCGAGCGCGTGCACATAGAGTTCGATCAGGTTTTGCGGCAGCAGTCTTTGGCCCATGGGCGTTGGCGGATTTGACTGCTCCCACGCTACCGGGGCGAGGTTACGCCCGACGATGGGGCGCGGCGCCCCGTCATGGCCCACAGAGAATGTCGCCGCGCTTGTTAAGCGGGCGTTACTGCGCCTTGATACCCGCCTCGCGGCTCAGGCGGCCCCACTTCTCCTTCTCCGAACGGACGAAGGCGGCGAACTCCTCCGGCGTGTCCGCGGCCGCATAGGAGCCGCCTGCGCGCAGCTGCTCGCGCACCTCGGGCGCGTTGTACGCGCGCACGAGCTCCCGATGCAGCCGCTCCACGACACTCGCCGGCGTGCCGGCCGGGACGAAGATGCCGTTCCAGACGATCGCCTCGAGGCCCGGCAATCCGGCCTCGGCGGTCGTCGGCACATCGGGCAGGATCGCTAGCCGCTCGCGCGCCGTTACCGCGAGCGCGCGCAGCTTCCCGGCTTTGAGCGGCCCGAGCACCACTTGCGGCACGATGAAGGCGCTCATCACCTGGCCACTTTGCAGATCGGGAATCTCGGAGTTCACGCCCTTGTAGGGCACCTCGAGCAGATGTGCGCCCCATTCGGCCTTGAGCCACGCGCCGAGCAGATTGGGCAGGCTGCCCGGACCATGTGAAGCAAGCGTTACCGTGTCGGGCTTGGCGCGCGCCAGCGCAACAAGTTCCTGCAGCGTCTGCGCGGGCACGTCTGCGTTCACCAGCACGAGATACGGCGTCATGGAGAAGCGCGACACCGGGATCAACTCGCTCCCCAGGCGGCAGCACGGGTCCGGGCTGATCACATCGATGAGCGCGTTGTTGATGAGCGCGAGGAAGAGCGTGTGGCCGTCCGGCGGCGCCTTTGCCGCCTCGCGCGCGGCGATGAGACCGTTCGCGCCTGTGCGATTCTCCACAATTACCGGCTGGCCGAAGGCTTCGGCGAGCTTGGCGGCGATCTGCCTTGCCCGGATGTCAGGCGAGCTGCCGGCGACCGATGGCACGAGGATTTTGAGCGCACGAGCGGGAAAAGTTTGCGCGGCCGCCGTGCCGCAGCACAACGCCGCAGCCAAGGCAACCAGCTTTGACAGGCGTCGAATTGGCAATTTCCTCGCTTCCCGGGCATCATAGCTTTCAGGGGGGCGCGTGCAATACGAAAAACTAGGGCGCTACCGTATCGTGGCCGAGCTCGGCCGCGGCGCAATGGGGGCGGTGTACCGCGCGGTCGATCCGCTGATCGAGCGCGAGGTCGCCATCAAGACGCTGCTCGACGACCTGCCGGCTGAAATCCTGAACGAAGTGCGCGAGCGGTTCCTGCGCGAAGCGCGCTCCGCCGGCCGCCTGAACCATCCGAACATCGTCACCATCTTCGATGTCGGCGAGGACCGCGGCATCGCCTACATCGCCATGGAGCTGCTCGAGGGCCGCTCGCTGCAGCAAATCATGCGCAACCAGCCGCGCACACCCTTCGCCATCGCCGCCGATATCGCGGCGCAGGTCGCCGATGCGCTCGATCATGCGCAGCAGTACCGCATCGTGCACCGTGACATCAAGCCGGCGAACATCATGGTCGGCCCTACCGGTCGCTGCAAGCTCACCGACTTCGGCATCGCCTACGTGCCCACCTCCAGCATGACGCAGACCGGCACCGCTCTGGGCTCGCCGAAGTACATGTCGCCCGAGCACGTGTCGGGCATCGGCCTCGACGGCCGCGCCGACATCTTCTCGCTCGCCGTGGTGCTCTACGAGATGCTCACGGGCCGCAATCCCTTCGTGCGCGACAGCGACACCACGCCGCTGCCGGTCATGCATCGCATCTCCGTGGAGCCGCACCGGCCGCTGCGCGAGCTCGACCCCGCCATCCCGCCGGCCCTCGAGCGCATCGTCGCTCGCGCCCTCGCCAAGAAGCCGCAGGACCGCTACGCGCGCGCCGCCGACATGGCGGACGAGCTGCGCAAGGCGGCGCGCGACGCGACCGCCGTCGGGCACTCCTACGACAAAACCGTCAAGGTCGATGCCGTGCGCAACCAACTCATCGACGATCTCGACACGTTCGTCAAGCGCATCGACGAGGAGCAGCAGGCGCAGCTACGTGCCGCCGAGGCGGAGCGCCAGCGGCGCGTCCAGGACCTCGCGCGCGCGGAGCAGGAGCGCAAGCGCGCGGAGGCTGCGCGCACCACGACCGCGACGCAGGCGGCCGCCACGGCCACGGTACGTCGCCCGAGCGCGCTCGAAGCGCTGCGCCAGCAGGCCGGGGGGAAACAGCAGCGCGACGATCCCGCGGTGGCGCGGGCCAAGACGATCGACGCACTCGACAGGGAGCTACGTTCGGCTGCCCAGTATCTTGGGCAGTTCGCCGGCGAAGTGAACGAGGTGAACCCGCACGCCGGCCAGCCCTACGACGTGCTCTATATCGGGCGCCTGTCCGTTGCGCTCTCGGATGCCTGGACGGAGAGCCGCCCGCGCCGCGTCGAGGGCCGCGAGTGCTGCGAGCGCATCTATCTACGTTACCGCGTGAGCCCGGTGCAGGCCGCGCGCGTGACCATCTTCGGCACCGATATCGGCCGGGCCGAGCAGCTCCTGAAGCTCCTCGGCGCCGACTACGCCGTCAGCATCGAGGCGCGTACCGACTTCGGCGAGGCGCGCCGCGCCGCGTTCACAGTGAAGGGCAAGCTCCTCTGCGAGATCGAGATGCAGGCCGATTACGAGGCGCTCGCGGTGACGGTCGAGCTCGTGAACGTGCGCCGCCCCGGCCGCCGCAAGTTCCGCATCGGCGCCGCCAAGTTCAAGGACATCGGCGACGAGCTCGCGCGCTACGTGCTGGGCACGGACAACGATTTCGAGCGCCTCGCCGCCGCCTGATCCGGAGGGTCGTCGTTCCCGCGCAAGCGGGAACCCATCGTTTTTCGAAAGAACTGGGCCCCCGCTTTCGCGGGGGCGACTTTCAGAGCTTCCTTACTGCTCTAGGTAGGCGCGCGCGAGCTTGAGCTCCGCGCGTGGCTCGCCCTTCCCCGCCACCTGCACCAGCCGCGCATAGTAGCGCCGCGCCGTACGCGCATCGCCCGCCATCTCGGCCGCCAGCGCCGCGCCGTACAAGCCGCGGAAGCGATCGGGCTCGCGCTTTTGCGACTGCTCGTACTCCTTCAGCGCCTCGGCGGGGCGCTTGAGCTCCATCAGCATGTCGCCGAGGAGCTCGCGCGCCGGCAGGATGCGCCCCGGCGTCACCGGGTGCTTGTCGTTGCGGTCCTCGAGGTCCGCCGCTTCGCGCCCGAGCCCGAGCGCCTCGTCCGCGCGATTCTCGGCGAGCGAGACCCACGCCGCCGATGCGAGCCGCATCACCTCGACTTCGGTCGCCCAGTAGTCGTTCTTCGCCGCGCGCAGCGCATCGCGCCGCTGCGTGATCTGCTCGAGGTCCGCCTTGGCGGCGCTCGCATCGCCCATGCGCGCGGCGCCGATCGCGCGCGCCTGATAGGTGATGGCCTCGGTGAACGGAAACTTGCTCTGCGAGGGCTGTAGCTGCGCCGCTTCCTTCCAGGCGCCGCGCTCGACCGCGAGCCGCGCCGGCATCGCCGCCTGCGCATAGGGAGCGATGAAGCGTGGCGTACTGCCGCCGATCCCCATGGCCTGCTTCACGGTGTTTTGCGCCTCCGAGTCGCGCCCAAGTTGCAGCTGCGCGTAGACCACGTAGTCGAGCGCATGCAAGGCGTCGTCGCCCTCCTTGCCCTGCAGCGCGACCTCGGCCGACCGGCGATTGGTGGTAATGGAATCCTGCCAGGCGCCGACCCGCGTGAAGATGTGCGACGGCATATGCAACGCATGCGGCGCATCCGGCGCGATGCTGGCGTAGCGCTTCGCGCTTGGCAGGCCTTTCTGCGCGATCGGTGGCGCGTCGTAGGCGTGGATCAGGTAATGCGCGATGCCCGGATGGTTCGGGTGTTTTCCGAACTGCTTCTCGAGGATCGCCGCCGCCTGGAGCGCGTTGCCATAGGTCTGGTCGGAGCGCTCCTGGATGGCGATCAGGTAGAGCGCATTGAAAATCTGCGCTTCGTCATCCTTCGGATACTTGGCGGCGAGCGCCTGGTAGGCCTGGGAGCGCGCGAGCGCCCGCTGCCGCTCGGTGCGGTTGGCGAAGTCATCCCAGTACGCCGCCACCGCCTCAAGATAATCCTTTTCGCGCTCGCTCTTCGCGCCGAGGCTTCGCCCCTTGGCGATCGCGCCCTGCGCCCGCGGCACTTCGTTCGGCGGCACGAGGCCAACGAACGGGTTGTACATCAGGATGGACGCAAAACCCCACGCCGCAATGGCGGCGCACGCCGGATCCTCGGCCGCGATTTCCTGGAAGGTGCGCTCTCCTTCCGGCCACCAAAAGGAATGCAGCATCGCCACGCCGCGCTGCACCTTCGCCTGCGTCTGCGCGTTGCAGGAGTTCGCGAAATTCACCTTGCCGATCTTCTGCGTCCCCCTGGCCGAGTCTTCCTCGTGCGCCACTGCGGTGATCGCGAACAATGCTGCAAAAAATCCGATGAGCTGCTTCATGACACCTCCATGGAGATCGGGGACGGAGCCCGAACTAAATCGGGCTCCGTCCCCGAATTGATTTAGAGCCGCTGCAGGTCGAGGCGCTTGCGATCACCGCTCCAGGCGCGCGCGAGATACTTCTCGGCTTCGCGCGCTTCCGCGGCCATGCCCTGGCGCTCGAACGTCGTCTTCAAGCCGTAGAGCGACCACGCGTTGTTCGGCGTGCGCGCCAGGCTCTCGCGGAACGCGTCCCGGGCGGCCTGCGTGTCGCCTTTCAAGAGCAAGAGCGCGCCCAGCGTCTGGCGCAGCGGGTAGTACCAGTACGGCGGCTCCATGTACGGCAGCGTGTCCTGGATGGCCACCGCCGCTTCGAGCTCGCGAATCGCGCCATCGACGTCATTGCCGGCCTGCGCGATGCGCGCGCGGAGCACATGCGCGGCAATGCGCCCAACGTCCTTCGCCGGAATGCCCCAGGCATTGAACGCGCTGTAATCCGCCGTATTGACGATGCGCTCGATCTCGGCGAGCTGCGTGCGCGCCGCTTCGCGATTGCCGCTTTGCGCGAACGCCACGCCGCGCGCGTAGCGCCATGCCACCTGCAGGTACGGCAGCTCCGCGCCCGGATCGGGCAGCGCAAGCACGGTCGCCAGATCGCTGAACTGCGCATGCGCCCAGTACGGGCCGGCCTTCATCGGCACGACGAGCGGCACGGCCTTGGCGACCTCGTCGGGGATGTTGCGGGCGAGCTTTCCCGCCGCTTCCACGACGATGGCCGCTTCGCCGGACAGCTGCGCCGACACCATGATGAAGTGCAGGTTGTGCGAGTAATACCCGAGCGGATAGACGCCCTGCGGCTGGAACTGCTTGATGTACGCCTCGTCCACGCGCGCGGCCACCTGGTTGGTGGCCAGTGAGTCCTTGTAGCGGCCCAGGCGGTAGTAGATATGCGCCGGCATGTGCACGAGGTGCCCGGCGTTCGGCGCCAGCTTGGCGAGCTTGTCGGCATAGCCTTCGGCGCGCTTCGCATCGGCCGATGCCTCCACCGCGTGGATGTACAGGTGGATGCCGCCGATATGGCTCGGGTCTTTCTTCAGCACCGTCTCGAGCGTCTCGACGAGGGGCGCGACCACAGCGCGCGGTTTCGCGCCGCCCGGCTCCCAGTAGTTCCACGGCGAGCGATCCATCAGCGACTCGGCATAGAGCGCAAGCACATCGATGTCTTCGGGGAACTTGGCCGCTGCCGCGGCCATCGCGTTGGCGTAGGCCTCATCGAGCATCGGCCGCTCGAGCCGCGGGTCGTCGCTGTAGCGCGCGCTGACCGCCGCGATGAGCGCCTGCTCGCGCGGCGTCGCGCTCGCCGCCAGCGACTTCGCCTTGGCCGCGGCGGCCACGGCGGGCGGGCTCGTCTTCGGATCCATCGGCACGTTGATGTTCGGCCCGAGCACGTAAGCCTCGCCCCAGTAGCACATCGCGCACTGCGGGTCGTGGCGCTGCGCGGTCTGGAACGCGCGCTGCGCTTCGGCATGGTTGAAGTTCCAGGCGAGGCGCAAGCCCTGGTCGAAGTAGCGCTGCGCCTGCAGCGAGCTGGTCGTGATCTTGAAGCTGCGCGCTCCCAAGCCGGAGATCAGCGGCTGATCGCTCGCCGGACCGGGCGCTGCCGCGCTAGCAGCCGCCTTGGCCGCGGGACTCACTTCCGTGCGCGCGGCCTGCGCGATGATGAGCGGCGGTGACGGCGCGCGCGCAGCCGCGGGCACGCAAAGCGCGCCATCGAGCATGGCGAGTTCGGGAACGAAGATTTGTGCTTCCGGCGCGCGATCGGCTGCAACGATGCCGGCGCCAAGTAAAGCCAGCACGAGCGGCTTGCGTAACTGGACCATGATCCCCCCTCCAGAGGTGAGCGGCCAGTCTACGCCGTTGGTCGCGGCACGGGCGAATGTGCTTACCGCGCGCGGCCGCGGTGCGCGATTCACCGCGCGCGCTGGCGAAAGCCGATTGCATTCAGAGGCTTTTGCCCCGCTGCAAGTAAAATTGGCGGGTGAACAAACCGGGCTTTCCGTCCGCCAGCAACTTCATCCGCCAGATTGTCGAGGCGGACCTCGGCTCCGGCCGCTACCGGCAGGTGGTGACGCGCTTTCCGCCCGAGCCGAACGGCTACCTGCATTTCGGGCACGCGAAGTCGATCTGCCTCAACTTCGGCCTCGCCGCCGAATACGGCGGGCGCTGCCACCTGCGCTTCGACGACACCAACCCGACGAAGGAAGAGCAGGAGTACGTCGATGCCATCAAGGCCGCGGTGCGCTGGCTCGGCTTCGAGTGGCAGCCGCACGAGTATTACGCATCCGATTATTTCGATCGGCTCTATCAGTTCGCCGAGGCGCTCATCGAGGGCGGCCACGCCTACGTCGATTCGCAAACGGCCGATGAGGTGAGCGCGAACCGCGGCACGCTCACCGAGCCCGGCCGCGATTCGCCCTATCGCAACCGCCCGGCAGCCGAAAGCCTGCGCCTGCTGCGCGAAATGCGCGACGGCAAGCACCCGGACGGCGCCCATGTCCTGCGCGCAAAGATCGACATGCGCTCGCCGAACATGAACCTGCGCGACCCGGTGATGTACCGCATCCGCCACGCGCATCACCACCGCACCGGCGAGAAGTGGTGCATCTATCCGACGTACGACTGGGCGCACGGCACCTCCGACTGCATCGAAGGCGTGACGCACTCGCTCTGCACGCTGGAATTCGAGGATCACCGGCCGCTCTACGACTGGTTCAACGAGCGCGTCGCGGAGGCCGGCTTCTTCAAGCCGCCGCTCTCCAAGCAGATCGAATTCGCGCGCCTCAACCTCACCTACCTGGGCGCCGCGCTCTCCAAGCGCCGTCTCATCCAACTCGTGGAGGAAAAGCACGTCACGGGCTGGGACGACCCGCGCATGCCCACCCTCGTCGGCGGGCGCCGGCGCGGCTACACGCCCGGTGGCTTTCGCCTCCTCGCCGAGCGCGTCGGTGTTTCGAAGGCGCACCAGGTGATCGATTTTTCGGTGCTGGAGGACTGCATGCGCGACGACCTGAACGAGATCGCGCCCCGGCGCATGGCCGTGCTCGATCCGATCAAGCTCGTGATCGACAACTACCCGGCGGACAAGGTGGAGCACATGCAGCTCCCCAACCATCCGCAGAAGCCGGATTGGGGCAAGCGCGAGGCGCCGTTCTCGCGCGAGCTCTGGATCGAGCGCGACGACTTCCAGCAGCAGCCCGAGAAAGGCTACTTCCGCCTATTTCCGGGCAACGACGTGCGCCTGCGCTTCGGCTACGTCGTGAAATGCACCGCAATGAAGGACGGCGTGGTGCACGCGACCTACCATCCCGATTCGCGCTCCGGCACGCCCGGCGCCGACAAGTACAAGGTGAAGGGCAACATCCACTGGGTTAGCGCAAGGCACGCCCACGCGGCTGAGGTGCGTCTGTATGACCGGTTGTTCAAGGTGCCGGAGCCCGGCGCGGAGCGCGATTTCCTCGAGGACCTCAACCCCGCGTCGATGACGACCGTCCGGGCGCAGCTCGAGCCGTCACTCGCTCCCGCCAAGCCCGAGGAGCGTTTCCAGTTCGAGCGCCACGGCTACTTCGTGCGCGACCGCGACGGCGCCTTCAACCGCACCGTGACCCTGCGCGACTCCTGGAAGAAGTAGCTCGCCGATTCTCCTAGGCTGGCGCGGCAGCGCCCGTGACCCGCTGGTCGTACTCCTGCGAGACGTCGCGGTTGGTGTAGTCGGGCAAGAGCAGCGTCGCGACGAAGCTCAGCACCGCGCACGCCGCGA